>OIYQ01000334.1_pt1 | contig 19498 bp, 21 predicted proteins | sample 1588311 | NCBI WGS metagenome assembly OIYQ01 (sample SAMN03283244) | human gut metagenome | biome: human-associated habitat; material: feces | host: Homo sapiens | place: Peru | collected 2012
AAAAGCTTCGCAGATCTGAAATAATTTTTGTATCTTTGCTCACGGCTTTGAAGTTTTATCTTTATTGTTTAGCGATTATAAAGATACTCATTTTCTGTGAGTTATACAAACTTCAGAGCCTTTTTTATTCCAAAATTACGTTAAATCACGCTTGTGAATTTTCACTTGCGAAACTTTAGTAAAATAAGCAAACAAAAATAACATGGAATATAAAGAAGAAAAAACAAAGCAAATAGATGTAGTTGCTATATCCATTTTACATGAAGCACAAAAAAGAGTGTAACATAAGTCATAAATTTGGAAACAGGCAAGACAAAAATCAAACTGTAATTGGTTAGATTGCTATTATGAGTAAATAAAAAATTTTAAAATGAGCATCATCTCAAGATATATCAAGAACAATAGAAACAGGATGTTAACAACCAACATTCTGTTTTCAGGCATTCTAAAAATTATTAGCCTCTTAACATCATTACTAATTGTTCCTATCACCATAAATTATCTTAACAATGAAGTCTATGGAATATGGATGACTATATCATCTATGCTCTTTTGGATAAGCACTTTCGACATTGGTTTAGGGAATGGTATGCGCAATTACTTAACTAAAGCTATATCAGAGAAAGATTTAACTTTGGGAAGAAAATATATTAGCACTACTCTATCCCTACTCAGTTTAATTGCAATTACCATTGGCTTCTTACTATTAATTCCATTATTCACTATAAACTTCAATAAATTCTTCAATACATTTGCTATAAGCAATGTAGACTTACGAAATGCCCTATTTGTTGCACTGGCCTTCACATTATTGAATTTTGTTACGAAGAACATTGGACTTATTTTTGTAGCAATGCAAAAATATGCTATAAATGACTTATTATCAGTTCTAGGAAATCTATTATCTCTAGCTATTATCTTTATTCTTACAAAAACGACTTCGCCAAATCTTTTATATGTAATTTTTACATATACGGCTACGCAATGTTTTGTATATCTTTTTGCTTCAATACCATTGTTTACCAAATATAAAGAATTACGTCCAAGCCTTAACTATTTCGACTGGAGTTTAAGTAGACAAATAGTCGGAAAAGGCTTAGGTTTCTTTGTTATACAAATAAGTAGTTGTTTAGTAATCTTTGGTGCAGCTAATGTATTTATTACACAAAGTTGTGGTCCAACAGCAGTAACAACATATAATATAGCCTACAAGTTTTTTAATTTATTAGTGATAGCATATACTATCATTCTTTCACCAATGTGGAATGCTTATACAGATGCATTTATAAAAGGAGATATAAAATGGATTGATCAAACTTTCAATAGAGCTCTAAAGTTATGGCTATTATCTGTGTGTGGAGGTATTATTATGCTAATGGGTTGTCAATTTTTCTATCATTTTTGGATAGGCAACAAAGTTTTAGTACCATTCACAGTTTCACTTAGTACCTTTTTATACGTTAGTTTCTTCAATCTTAACAATTGTGTTACCTATTTAATAAACGGATTGAACAAAATCCGCATCCAAATAATTACTTCATTAGTCATAACGGCTACATACGTATTAACAATTATGTCGATGGGAAAACAACTAGGTATAGAAGGCATTGTACTAAGTATGGCTGCCAGCTATGCGGTTATGAGTTTAATTCATTTATATCAATGTAAACTTTTAATAAAAGGGAAAGCAACAGGAATATGGAATAAATAATTAAACGTTCTTGATTCAAAATTTGCAACTATAGTCATAAAAACATGCAAGATTATTTGCATATATCAAAATAATGCATTACTTTTGCATTCGATGACTATGAATAAAATCAAAAATAAAGTCAAATATGAGCAATAAAATAAGTGTCATAACAGTAGTATTCAATGATGTCGCAAACATTCGCACCACCATGGAAAGTTTCTTCTCACAGACGTGGGAAGATAAGGAATATATTGTCATTGACGGAGGTAGCACCGATGGAACTGTAGATATTATCAAAGAATATGCAGACAAATTAGCTTATTGGTGCTCGGAAAAAGATAATGGAATCTATGATGCCATGAATAAAGGCATCGTCCATGCTACAGGAGATTGGATAAATATTCTCAATTCTGGCGATTATTATGCTTCAAAAAATGCACTAAAAGAAGCTATTTTATCTACAACTGATATAGATGAAATTAGTGTCATTTACGGAAATAGCATTTGTATAGATGACACTTGCCAAAGACTAATTACTGCTCCTTCAGATTCTAACTTATTAGAATATAGCCCTATATTTCGACATGGATCATGCTTAATTAAAGCAGAAGTTCAAGCCAAGCATCTTTTTGAATTAGATAAACAAAAAAAACTCAGATATGCTTTAGATTGGAATATGCTATATAATCTATTCAAAGAAGGTTATAAATTTACCAAAGCAAATGTCACAATCGAATGCTATAAACAAGATGGAATTTCAAACCATCCATATAAAAGTTTTTGGTATAATTATCTCATAACATCAAATGGGAAATTTAATATAAAAAAAATATTTTTTTTAACAAAAGTATTATTGGTTACATTTATTTATAGAAATCGTTTATACAAATGGATAAGAGCATTTGCTATAGAATACATGGTGAATGACATTCTGCCTCATATAAGTTTTTGGAAATTAAGAAAATGTTTTTTAAAACTCTTAAAAATGAAAATTGGCAAAGGAACATTTATCATGAAAAAAAATTATTTCATAAATTGTAACTTAATTACCATAGGTAATTTCTGCCACATAAACAACTTTTGTATCATAGATGGTAGAGGTCGCATAACAATAGAAGACAATGTTTCCATCTCACACAAAGTTTCTCTAATTACAGGTTCCCATGAAATAAACTCATCCTCTTTTTGTGGCATATTTAAACCAATACATATTAAAGAATATGCGTGGATAGGAATTGGAGCTACAATCTTACAAGGAGTAACAATAGGAAGGGGAGCTGTCATATGTGCAGGAGCTGTTGTCACAAAAGACATAGAAGATTACGCCATTGTTGCAGGAATTCCAGCAAAAAGGATTGGAACCAGAACAAAGTCACTAAATTATAACTGTAAATGGGATGTACCCTTTACATAAAACTTTAACATAAATAAAAATGGAACAAATTAAAGATAATAATGAAATTGACATTATAGGTTTAGTAAAAAAAGTATTATCAGAATGGAAGATTCTTTGCATCTCTATTATATGCTTTAGCCTTGTTGGATTGATTGTTGCTCTAAATACTCAAAAGAGATATACCACAACTGTAATCTTAGCACCGGAATTATCTGGTGGTGGCTCATTACCTGAAGGTTTGTCCAATATTGCCTCTATGGTAGGAGTCAACTTAGGAAATTCAGCAGGAAGTGGTATTGATGCAATCTATCCACAAATCTACCCCGATGTATTAACTTCATCAAATTTCATCATCAATCTATTTGATATACAAGTTAAACAAAAGGAAGATTCTATCAGTAAAACATATTATCAGCATATCAATACTGATAACTTAATCCCTTTTTGGAGTTATCCTGGCATATATGTAAGAAAAATATTTGAAGACCAAAATAAAGCTAAGGAAACAAAATTAAATCCATTTATGCTTACAAAGCAACAAGATAATACATTAAATGCTATCAGATCAAATATTTCATGTGTTGTAGACAAAAACACAAATGTCATTTCTATTTCCGTAACAGACAATGACCCTGTTGTTTCTGCAACGATGGCTGACACAATACAACACCTGCTTCAACAATACATTATATTGTATAGAACTCAAAAAGCTAGAAATGATGTAGAATATACTAAAAAGCTATATAAAGAAGCTAAAATACAATATGTCAAAGCTCAAGAAATATATAGTTCATATTCAGATTCAAACGTCGATGTTATATTGGAGTCTTATAAAGCGAAAAGAGATGAGCTTGAAAATGAAATGCAATTGAAATATAATATATATAACCAAATAGCACAACAACTACAAGCGGTCCAAGCAAAAGTACAAGAAAGGACACCTGCTTTCTCTACTATCCAAGAAGCGAGTGTACCATTAAAAGCGTCTAGTACACCTAGAAGTTTCATTGTACTCATTTATGCCTTTTTAGGTATTTTCTGTGATGTTTTATGGGTGCTGTTTATAAAAGATAAGTTTAAAAAGAACAAATGATATATACTATTCCATATGTTTTGCTAATTGTTTTTTATGGAGTTTTGGCTGTAGTTTACCAACAAACAACAAAAGACTCCATAAAAAACAATACTATATATTTAAGCCTCTTTACTTTTATTATATTTTTTGGTTGCAGAGGTTTTGTATGCGATGATTGGCAATCATATTACCCAGCATTCCAAAAATGTTCTATTGAATATGTCAATTATAACGTTTTCAAGTATAACATAAAATGGAGCTTTGAACCAGGGTTCACATTACTCATGCTATTGTGTAAAAACATAGTAAACGATTTTAACTTTTTTGTTTTTATCTGCACATGTATAAACACAACTTTACTATACACATTTTTCAAACAAAGAATTCCAAATTGCCCACTAGGCTTTTTGCTATTTATTAGTTTTGGTGGTTTTATAATGAGTACTAATTTGATGAGAAATTCAATTGCAATTCTTATTTTTATTAATGCCCTAAAATACTTAGAAAATCGCCAATTCATACCATATTTTATTTTATGCCTATTAGCAGTAACGTTTCATATATCTTCTATCTGTTACATACCAATGTATTTCATTTTACACATTAGAACGAACAAATGGGCGTATCTAGCTATTTTTATTGTTGCAAATATTATATTTGTTTTACACATTCCTATATTTCTTAAAATCGCCAATCTGTTTCTTGGTGAAACAGGAGGATTTCTTGAAATGAAAGTACAATCGTACACTGAAGGTCTCAATGAAACAAAAACACTTTCAATTGGATATTTTGAAAGAGTTATGACGGGAATATTAATTTTTTGTTACTATTCTAAGCTTCAAAAAATACGAAAAGGAAACATTATATTTATCAATTCGTTTTTACTGTATATTTTATTTGCATTTTTGCTAAGTGACTTTAGCGAAATCAGTTTAAGAATGTCTAATTTATTCATATTTTCTTATTGGATAATATGGACTGATTTAATTAAATGTTTCTACATTAAAAACAATAAATATTTATATCTCGCGTTTATTAGTATATATTGTGTTCTCAAAATGATAGGAACTACCAATATGATAACTTCACAATATGATAATATTATTTTTGGAGCAAAATCATACGAAGAAAGATTATATATACATAACAGATTTTCAAAAAATTAGCATATGAATTTATTAATAATAACACCTACCCCAATGTATCCTCTAACTTCTGGAGGAGCACAAGCTCAATTTAACATGATTGATAAATTGAGACAAATTCATAACATTACAATTCTCTACATAGAAAATACATTTGGTGAAAAAAGACACATAAATACTTTAAAAAAGTTATGGCCTAATGTAATTTTTCACAAATATTCTATATGGGAACAATTAACTTATTGGAAGTACCTATACGAAAAAGGGGAAAGAGCTTATAAACTTATAACTCAAAAAAACAAGAAAAGCTTTATGATTGAAAGAATCATAAAGCCATATGGTATTTATTTTCCAAAACATTTTATAAACATTTTAAACAAGATCATCTTAAAAGAAAACATTAATACAGTACAAATTGAATTTTATCCATGTTTAGAACTGATAAACTATATAGACGCTAAAGTAAAAACAATATTTGTACACCATGAAATAAGATTTATTAGAAATGAAAGATTTTTAGCCTCTTTTGATTTATCAGAAGAAGAAAAGGAATTATTTAACAAAATTAAGCAAAAAGAAATAAGTGACTTAAACAAATATGATACAATAGTAACCCTTACAAACAAAGACAAAGAAATATTAACAGCAAATAATGTCAAAAAAAAGATTATAGTATCACCAGCTGCAATTAAGACAAACATTCATCCTTACAACACCTGGAACCATAAAATTATATTTCTAGGCGGTTATGGTCATATACCTAACATTGAAGGGCTAAACTGGCTTATTGAAAATATCATATCAAAAATGTCAATAATGGACTTAAACCATTCATGTATGCACATAATTGGTAAAGGTTGGCCAGAATCATTAATTGAAAACTATAACAAAAAATCCCCTATCAAGATTATAAGTCATGGTTTTGTTGAAGATTTATATAAAATTGCAAAAGATAGTATTATGGTTATTCCCATACTTACAGGTAGTGGAATGAGAATGAAGATTTTAGAAGCAGCAGCAATGGGAATACCTTTTATAACAACACAAGTGGGAGTTGAGGGTCTTAATTTTACAAACGAAGAAAATTGTTTGATAAAAGATACACCTGAAGATTGGATAAATTCGTTAATAAAACTTACACACAACGAAGAAAAACGTAAAAGATTAGCAATCAATGCCCAAAAAATTTATATGAGCAAATATTCTTTATCAGCTTTAATAAAAATAAGAAATTCAGTATATCAACCAAATATTAAAATTACAAAAGAATGATAAACATTGCTATATATTGTGTAACATACAATTCATACAATGCCGCTATGAATTACCTTTCATCCATAGATAAGATTTTGGATGAAAGCCAGCCTGCATTAACTGTTTTTTTGGCAGATAACACAACAAAGAATCCTATTGAAATAAAATATAAGACAGAAAAATTCAAACTATTTGTCTATAAATTCAACAATATTGGATATTTTGGAGCAATTAGAAAAATGATGAAAACAAATGATCCTAAACTTTTTGATTATTCAATCATAAGTAATGTTGATCTATATTTTAAAGAGAACATTTTTAAGACTTTAAAAGAAATAACTCTAACCAAAAATATTGGTTGGATTGCTCCCCAAATTTTCTCACTCAAAGAGAAGAGAGATTTAAATCCTGCTATAATAAATAGATATTCATTATTCAAACTTAAGATACTAAAATTCTTATATAAGCACCCCAGCATATTACAATTCTACAAAAATGTATTATATCGAAATAAAAATTGCTACTTTGTTTCATGTCATAGTACATATATTTATGCAGGTCATGGCTCATTTATGATTCTAACAAAAGAATTTTTTAAAAGATGTGGAATAATTAATTATCCTGTTTTTTTGTATGATGAAGAATTATACCTTGGAGAAGAATGCAAAAGAAAAGGACTAAAAGTAATATACATTCCATCTATGCGGGTATTCGATTCAGAAAATGTTTCCACAAGTAAATTACCAAGTAATTTTTATTGCAAGTGCAACATAGAAGGACTGACATACATTATCAAAAAATATTATTAAATAGGATTTAGTCCTATTTAATAATATTTTTTGATAACCTTGCAAAAGATTCCATTCTCAACAAAGACCTTATAGGCAGATAAAGAATTTTACTTCTAAATGGATATAAAAAAGTTATTAACACTCTCATCCACCACTTATATTCTACTTGTAATCTACAATAAGCTTTTCTGAAATGAAATGTATCAATAAGAAATTGCTGAATATTTGAATGCTCCGTTATACTGCGAGAACCATCATTAACATATTTCAATTTAAGTTCTTCTAAATAATAACGATTCATTTCATATATTAAGCCATAATATGGATAAGTTGAATTACGCATAACTTTTGGTTTACATTTCATTGTATTATATTCACAACAATCCTCGTAAACAGTATTTATCGCCAGAGCTACAGCCTCATTTGTTTCTTTATTATATACACACCAATATTCTGAACAACCCATTTTTTCACAAGACGCAATCCTGCTACAAAATTCACTTGAAGTAATAATGGATGTCTTTACTTTATAAGATTCACAAGCTTCTTGATAAATTGGTAATCCTACAGACAAAATTTCTTCTGCAGAAACTTTCCTCACATTATATGTTTTTAAACTTTTCTTCACTTGATTACGTTTTTTAGAAGAAAGTTCTTCCATACCTCCAAATTTATCTTTGATCACATACCAAAATGAAGTTTCTTTATCACAATCAAAATCATAGGTATTTCTAACCATTATACCTCCATTAGATAACAACTCGCTAATTGAAATTGCGTCTAACTTTTCACCAAAATGTGGAGCACGCTTGTCAATCCAGGCGTGCTTATAAATTTTATAATTAGTAATCTTAAACATATAATAATTCTATATTTTGCTTTTCAAATTTATAAAGATGATTTAATACAAGACGAACATATTCCTCATATAATAGAAATATTCAGAGGGGGTTCTCCAGGTCGTTTTTGCAGGAAAGTTTACTATGATTTTATGAATTCCATATACATTTTGTTCTTGAGTTATGAACATAGAACCAACCCGAACAAGTTTATCTTTACATGCTTTTTTGTAGAGAATATAATTATTAGGGTAAGCCTCCTTAAAATGTGAAGCTATACCTTTACCCATCACTCCTACCGTATTTACAGTATTGACAAGTGCTTGAGCAGAACTTTCCAATAAATTGCCTTTTACAAATCTAATCATATCCAATAATCCTAAAAGCACACTTTATATGCTTTTTTAAACATATTTTATCTTCCAAAACTAATTATGTTTTTAAACAATGCAAAAATACTATTTTAATTTGAAACATACAAATAAAAATTGGTCAATTCAATAAAATTTAGTATTTTTGCAAAAAAATATTTAGTTATGAATAAAGTTAGTATTATCATGCCATCTTACAATGCTGCAAAATTTATTGCTGCATCAATCCAATCTGTAATAGAACAAACCTATAGTAATTGGGAACTATTGATAACAGATGATTGTTCTAAAGATGACACAATTAATATCATTAAAAAATTTCAAGAAATAGACAATAGAATTCAACTATTTTCTACAGGAAAAAATAGCGGTGCTGCAGCTGCAAGGAACATATCTTTGCAAAATGCTACAGGAAAATATATTGCATTTTTAGACAGTGACGACACATGGATTTCCAACAAACTAGAAACTCAAATCAAGTTTATGAAAAAAAACAATATCGCTTTCTCTTTCAGTAACTATAGCGTAATGAAAGAAGATGGCACCCCAACTGGAAATATTATCCACGCTCCAAAAGTAATAGGTTATCATGGATATCTGCGCAATACTATTATAGGATGCCTAACAGTTATCATAGATAAGGAAAAAACAGGTTCATTTATGATGCCTAATATCAAAAGTTCTCATGATATGGCATTATGGCTACTCATTATGAAAAGAGGTTTTAAGGCATATGGACTGCAAAAGACATTAGCCAACTACCGTTTAGTTTCAACATCTAACACAGCAAAAAAATGGAAAGCAGCCAAAGATGTTTGGAAAGTTTATAGAGAAATTGAGCATATAAATCCAATTTATTCTACAATATGTTTCGTGGGATATGCAATAAACGCAATAATAAAGCGTTTATAAATAAAAACATCATATTTCACAAAATGATTATTAAATACATCTTCGATAGAGTAACAGCTATTATCGGACTCATTTTACTTAGTCCAATATTGCTTACAACATGGATTCTTATCCGCATTAAAATGCCTGACGGACCAGCTATCTTTACTCAAAAGAGAGTTGGAAAAGATGGTAAGTTGTTTACGATGTACAAGTTCCGTTCCATGTCTCAAAACCATGGAGGATCTTCTGTATCCGTAGCAGGTGAAAGCCGTATCACTCCTCTTGGAGCTAAACTAAGAAAATATAAGATAGATGAACTGCCAGAACTTTGGAATGTACTGATTGGGGATATGAGTTTCGTTGGGCCTCGACCAGACGTACCAGGATACGCAGATAACTTAAAAGGAGAAGATAAAGAAATCCTAAAACTTCGCCCAGGTATTACAGGACCAGCCAGTTTGAAATATAGAGACGAAGAGGAATTGCTTGCTAAACAAGCCAATCCACAGGAATATAACGACAATGTTATTTATCCTGACAAAGTTAAAATAAATCTCTATTACCTTCATCACTATAGTTTTATCATGGACATAAAAATGATTATTGCTACAGTAACAGGAAAGAGAATTATATACAATAAAGAATTAATATAGAAGAACACCATCTATAACTGATGTTCACGACTACAAAATATTTTAGACAATGGAGAACAGAAAGAGAATTTACTTGTGTCTTGCTCACATGAGTGGTAACGAAATGAAATATATCAAAGATGCTTTTGACACCAATTGGGTTGTTCCATTAGGTCCTAATGTTAATGGTTTTGAGGAAGATCTTGAGAATTTTGTGGGTCAAAACAAGGAAGTTGTTGCATTAAGTGCAGGAACTGCAGCAGTACACCTTGCCTTAATAGACTGTGATGTAAAAGCTGGTGATGAAGTGATGGTTCAAACTTTTACATTTTGTGCTTCAAGTAATCCTATTAAATATTTAGGTGCAAAACCTGTATTTGTGGATAGCGAAAAGGAAACTTGGAACATGGATCCACAACTCTTGGACAAAGCTATCGCTGATAGAATAGAAAAGACTGGCAAAAAGCCAAAAGCCATCATTGTGGTCTACCTATATGGTATGCCAGCCAAGATTGACGAAATCATACAAGTCGCCAACAAATACGATATTCCGCTCATAGAAGATGCTGCAGAGGGTCTTGGCTCACGCTATAAAGGACAAGTGTGTGGTACTTTTGGAAAATATGGTGTATTAAGCTTCAATGGTAACAAAATGATTACTACAAGTGGTGGTGGAGCACTGATATGTTCAGACACTGAAAGCCAAGCACGAATCATGTTCTATGCTACGCAAGCAAGAGAATCATATCCTTACTATCAACATGAACATATTGGATATAACTATCGACTGAGCAATGTATGTGCAGGAATTGGTCGTGGTCAGATGACTGTATTAGATGAACATATAGCACATCACAAACACATACACGAACTATATGAGACACTTCTTGCTGACGTCAAAGGTATTACGGTACATCATAATCCTACATCTGATTATGATTCAAATTTCTGGCTCAATACAATTGTGTTAGACGAGAACATTCATATTAAGGGCGAAGAAAAAGCATATAATCAAATTATCACAGGTGCTGTAGGAGGAGCTGCAGGGGTTACACATGAGGCAAAGAATGTTCATACGAACATAGAACCAAATAAGAACGTAGAAGCATTACGAATTGCACTTGACCAAGCATCTATTGAGGCAAGACCATTATGGAAGCCTATGCACTGTCAGCCAGTTTATTCAGACTGTGTATCCTATACAAATGGAGTAAGTGAAAATTTATTCCATAAAGGTCTATGTTTGCCGAGTGGTCCATGTGTCACAGATGAAGACGTACATTACATCATCGACACTATCAAAGAAAACATTATACAATAAACATCATAAATAAAACAACCTAATATTAGATAAAAGAATATGAGGTTCTTCAGTAAATTATCAAATTGGTATTTTTCCAAAAAGTCACTACCCTATTGGTGTATTTTTTGGATAGATTGTGCTGTGATATATTTGTCATACCTTTTTATATACCAGCAAATTAATAGCGGAGCACAAGCATTAGGAATATTAGGACAACTCTCTGCTGTCTTTGCAATTTTCACGATGTTCCATGCCATAGGTTTTAGGATGTTCCATACTTACGATGGCATTCTAAGATATTCTTCTTTTGTTGATTTGCAGAAAGTATTCTATGCAGTAACTGTCGGTGCAGTTTTATCTATACTGACTAAGAACATGCTGCTGAATACTCAATTATTTCCAAGAGTTGAGATTCAGTATCGCAATATCATCTTAGGTTCACTTATTTCTATACTCATCTTGTGGGCCATCAGAGTCATAGCAAAAACCGTATTTGATGTATCTTTATCGGATTATAACATCAAGAATGCTTTTATATATGGTGTAAAGGAAGGTGGCATCGGTCTCGCTAAGCAAATCAAGAATGATAAGCCTATGAAGTTCAAACTCATGGGATTTATTTCTGATGATGTAGAAATCAAGCACCATCACCTCATGGGAGCTAAGGTATATGCACTCGACAAGAACACCATCAAGGTGATGAGAGACAATAAGATCTCTACCCTGTTGGTTTCACCAGGTGCCATCAATAATTTACGTGCAGACAAGGAGTTCCAAGATGCAATCCTTGCAGAAGGTATTCGAATTTACATGCCAACTACACAGGAATGGAATGCAGACCAACAGCAACAACTCAAAGAAGTTAGCATTGAAGATCTTTTGCCACGAGATGAAATCAGCATCGATATGGAAAGCGTGGGAGCTATGCTTCATGGCAAACGAATTTTGATTACAGGTTCTGCTGGAAGCATCGGAAGCGAAATGGTAAGACAAATCGCCAAGTACAGTCCAGCTGAATTGATTCTGATAGATAGTGCAGAGACTCCGCAGCACGACATACGCTTAATGATGGCGAAGCAATTCCCTGAGATTAAAGCTGAAACCATTGTCACTACGATCTGTAGCAAGTCGAGAATGGAACATATCTTCAAGACATACATGCCTGATTATGTTTTCCATGCTGCTGCATATAAACATGTTCCTATGATGGAGAACAATCCATGCGAGAGCATTCAAAACAATGTATATGGCACTAAGATCTTAGCAGATTTAGCAGTAAAGTATGGCGTGAAGAAGTTTGTGATGATATCAACCGATAAGGCTGTAAATCCTACCAATGTGATGGGATGCTCAAAACGTATCTGTGAAATTTATGTTCAAAGCCTCAACAAAGCCGTGAAAGAAGGTATCGTCAAAGGAGAAACCCAGTTTGTTACCACCCGATTTGGTAATGTTTTGGGGTCTAATGGTTCTGTCATTCCGCTGTTTAAGAAACAGATTAAGAATGGTGGTCCTGTTACAGTCACCGACCCTAATATCATCCGTTATTTCATGCTGATTCCTGAAGCTTGCGAACTCGTTTTGGAAGCAGGTACTAAGGGTAATGGTGGTGAGATTTTTGTCTTTGACATGGGTAAACCAGTCAAGATTGCTGACTTGGCACAGAGAATGATTAACCTCAGTGGAGCTAAGAATGTAGAAATTAAATTCACTGGGTTGAGAGCTGGTGAAAAGCTCTACGAGGAAGTACTAAACGACAAGGAATCTACCAAGCCTTCATTCAATGATAAGATTAGAATCGCAAAGGTACGCGAATATGACTATTCGGAAATTTCTAAACAGATTGATGACTTAGTTGAAAAGAGTAAGTTGTACGATGAAATGCTCACAGTAAAGAAGATGAAGGAGATAGTACCTGAGTATAAGAGCAATAATTCGATTTACGAAAAACTCGACAAATAACGAACAATTAAGCTTCAAACTTAGTTAATTGATTCATAAAAAATAAATGGAAAATAAACAATATAAAGACAACATGAATAAGGCGGAGCAAATATTAAAACGCTCCGTCGATTTCATCATTGCAACATGTTGTTTGATATTCTTCTTTCCTTTGGCGTTGGTCTGTGCCATTGCCATACATTGGGAGGATGGTCTGCCGGTTATCTACCGTCAAGAGCGCATCGGTCTTCATGGCAAGCCATTCTTTATCTACAAATTTCGTTCTATGAAGATTGATGCAGAAAAGGACGGTCCTGATCTTTTAGAGATTAGTGGCGACCCAAGGCTCACTAAGGTGGGACGCTTTCTCAGAGCGCATCATCTTGATGAACTTCCTCAACTCTGGAATGTTTTTAAGGGTGATATGGCATTTATTGGTCCTCGCCCTGAGCGCAAGTTCTATATCAATCAGATTATTAAGCACGATCCTCGCTATGAGTATCTCTATCAGATTCGCCCAGGAGTCACCTCCTACGCTACCCTCTACAATGGTTATACTGACACCATGGAGAAGATGCTGCGCCGACTGGAGCTTGACCTCTACTATCTGGAGCATCGGTCATGGTGGTTTGATATGAAGATTCTCGTCAAGACCTTCATCAACATCGTGTTTGGAAAGAAATTCTAAGAAATTTGGCAGAAAAAGAATAGCCGCCAGGAAGAGGATGATGATGCATCCCTTTCTGGCGGCTAATATTTATTAGCACAAGTATCTAAAATACAGATAGCTGCTATCAATCCTCATATTGATTTTTTACCTCTTTCACCAAACTTTTAATATAGCCATCACTTACATTTTCTATGTCACTTTTATCAAAAATCGACAAAAGAGTAATGACTATCTTTTCTGGATTTACTTTTTGAACTGTGTAAGTCAGCACTCGTACACCACCACTTTTTCCTTTTCCTTTTGACAAGACTGCCATACGAGTTTTATATACGCCCATACCTAAAGAGGTTCCCTGAAATGGATTCTCCTCTAAAGAACCCAAGAACTTATCATAATCTTCAATAAAAGACCGATACTTTTTTGCCATTTTTTTGGCTCGACGCTCAAACTCAGGCAAATATTTAATATCAACTATCATATTGGCTTTCATCTGAATAAATCTCTAGCATTGGGAAGTTCGGAATTCGACTTTTCAGCAGCTTTCAGTTCACGAAATGCCTGTGTCAAGCTTTGCTTTACTTCTAACTGTTGACGTAAAGTCGCAGACTCGACATCCTCTTCTATTAGCTTTTTCGCAAAGGCCTTCCTAACTGGTTTTGGCTGGCTTTTAAACAATGCCCAAAGAGCTTCCAAAGGAGTAACTGTAAAATTATTTATTGCTAATGTATCCATAACCTTTCTTTTTAATGCAAAAATCATTGGCAAAATTAAGCATTTTCTGCGAGAACGCCAAAGGTTTCGACCTTTTTTGTTGGTTTTTGCTGATAAATCGAGAGAAACTGCAGAAAATATTTGCATGATTCAAAAGAAAGGCATATCTTTGCATCGTGAAACTAAATATTATAGATATATGAATACAACAAAATTAACAAGAGAAGAAGCTCTGAGACGTTGGAACGCCTCAAAAGAAACCAAGCGAAAAATGGTCGAAAGACTAGAACGTTTGGTACGAGAGAGTTGTTTAGAAAGAACAGGAAAGGAGCCTGTCGGTATTGAAGTATGGTAATAGAAAAACTCTCATTAGCTACCATCAATGCGACGTCACCTTATTTGGTTAAAATAGCAGATGATGGTAAAGCTTTATGTTTCGTAACAGATTATGATGCGGAAATGTTTATCACTTTTGAAAAAGACGATTTGCTACATAATGGCACGGTTTACCAATTCGGCATATCCAATCCGAAAAAAGTACGTTCACCTAAAGACCCTAAAGTAAGAGCTACCATTCTTGCAATAATCGAAGAATTCTTTGCAAAGAACCAAGCTGCCTTTCTTTACATATGTGAAACTGGTGATGGGCTTCAAGAAATGCGAAATCGTCTCTTCCGCTTTTGGTTTGGCATCTACAAAGACCGAGAGGAATATTTGTTCTTACCGCAAACTGTCTATGACGAAGAAGGGAATGACAATTATGCAGCATTAATCATTCGTAAAGACAACCCACAATTTAGAGACTTGGTCACAGAATTTATGAATACCGTGAATCTACTTAATTCAAAACCAGAACATTAAATATAGTATATCCGCCAGAGAGAATCACATTTCTTTCTGGCGGCTATCTTATTACTATTTAAGTCCTCTTATTTTACTTATTTAGCAAGAGCTTGACTTGATCTTGAGACATACCTACCGACTTGGCTATCTCCTCAACACTCATTCCAGAATTTGACAACAAAAGAGCCATTGTTCTCAACTGAGCCTTATTCTGCTCCAACTCAGCCTTATTCTGCTCCAACTGTTCTGCCTGCTCCGCCAACTTTTTGTCTTTCATCATCAAGGCTGTGTCACGATCCTCCAGAGCCTTGAAGTACTCATCCTCCACATTCATTTCTTGGCGCAACTGAGCATTGGCGGCAGCCATCAAGAGACGACGAAGCAAATACTGCATGTCATCGTCATCATCAAACGGTGTGTCATTGACATTTAAGACATGGCGGTCGGAACCATTCTTCTGCGACTGGTCAAACACACTTAATACTTTCTCCAATCGATTATTTACTTGACCATGAAGGAGAGGTATCTGTACGATGATGCTGTCATGGGAAAGCAATGTTTTCGCGATTCGCTCGTCTTCCATCAAGTATTTGAAGACTGAATCATAAATAGGATTTGCTATTTGTATCATCATAATTGATTAAAAAACTTTCTGTTAGCACTGCAAAAATAAGCATTTTCTGCGAGAACGCCAAAGGTTTCGACCTTTTTTGTTTGTTTTTGCTGATAAATCAAGAGAAACTGAGGAAAATAAAAGCAAATCTTTGGATCGACCATGTACTTAGGTAGATAACAGGACGCTTGACCCATTCATGCTCCAAGTACATGATTTTCAAGCCCTCAAAAAGTTCCTTTCTACCTTCGAAATAGCATCTGAGGGTAGAGCACAACAACGAAAAGTTTTTATCGAGAAAAAGTGTCAATGTATCATTTTTAAGGAGGAGAAATAGCATAACTACCTATCAATGAAAGCGATAGAGACAATGATATTAGAAGAAAAACGAGAGAAATGTATCATGAAATGTGTCAGAAATTGGCGAAAAGTATCACGATTTGGCATTTTCAATCGTCAAATCGAGCGTTTTTAGTGCTATTTGCTATCCAAAACACTCATTTTCTTTTAAAAAAGGCGGTGCTTAGGATGAAAATCTACAAAGGCAGGCATACAAAAATCCCAGCCTATGGGCAATCGCCGCCCATAGGCTGGGCAGTCAATGCCCGTAGGCTGGGAATCCATTGCCCATAGGTATGGGCATTTTCCTACAAAGGCTAAAGTAATTCTTAGTGGTGCTCTGGAACAATCGCCAAATACACCAAGTCGTGATCGGTGAGATTCTCCATGTAATGAGAATGGTTCATCGGACAGTAATGCACCTGTCCCTGACGTACCTCCTCCACTGCATCATCATAATGGAAGGTGGCAGTGCCGCTCACCACATAGATAATTTCGCAGTTGCCTTCATGCACATGAAGACCGGTGGATGCACCCGGACGAAGAGTGGAATACATGATTTTCACCTTGTCATCCACATAGTTACGGGTGTCGAGCTTGCCTTGTCCACCCTTGAAACCCTCTAAGTGGGCTTCCGCAATTTTCTCAAAATCTATTACCATCGTGTATTTAATTAATAATTAACAATTTAGAATGTATAATTATTCCTTTACTATTTCCGCTTTCGTGATGACGATGTCCTCCAATGGGCGGTCGTTGTTGCCCTTGTCGGTGGCAACGTTCTGTATCTTATCGACTACATCCATTCCCTCCAAGACCTCGCCAAAGACGGTGTAACCTCCATCTAGATGAGGTACTCCACCATATTTAATATAGCCATCTATCACCTGTTTGTTGGGCAACACGTATGCCTTGCCCTCTCGCTTCTCCTTCTCCACGGTATATTCCATCTGACGTGGCGAGAAGTTACGTCCCCAAGTGATATAGAAGTCGCATGGAGCTGAGGCAAACTTCGGATTCTCGTCGTCACCCTCACGAGCCGCACAGAGCTGACCACGCTTGTGATAGTACTTTGGATAGCGTATCTCAGCAGGTACGGTATAGGCGGTATCAAACTTCTCTTCCTTGCCCGGCGTCACCTTTCGGGTGGTAGGGTCGCCAGCCTGAATCATAAAGTTCTTGATAACACGGTGGAAGATACAACCATTATAATACCCCTCCTTCACCCATTTCAGGAAGTTGTCACGATGCAGTGGCGTATCGTTGTAGAGAGCGACACGGATATTGCCCATCGTCGTTTCGAGGAGTACTTCCGTACAAGTCTTGTCCTGATGCACCCCAGCTGTATCTACACCCTCGACGGCGATGCCCTTCAGCACCGTCACCTTGTCTGCGTTCATCACGTCTTGCGCCATCGCCGAGCCGAAAGAAAGGCTCAGCAGAAAACCTAGAAATAATCTTTTCATCATATCAAAAATATCTCAAAGGCGTCAGCCCTTTTATAATGAAAAGATTATTTCTAGGTTTTCTGCTGGGCTAGGAGCTTCTGCCCTTTCAGGGCGTGCCGGGAACAACCAGATTACTTCACTGTGATATGGAAGCAACCTTGCTTCACCTCATATTTAATATAGCAACGGTTTTGCTCACGGAAGTCGCGGAGCACCTCACTCAGCACCCACTTCAAGGAGTCGTTGCGCACTTGTCGACGAGGTTGCTCAGCCGTCTGCACCGTCTTATACCTATTATAACATATATCAAAGGTGGTGCCATAGAGGTGACAGGAGTTCTCGGTGGCATTGCCATTGCGAGTACGGAGCTTCGCCACATCGTCCTTGGTACGGAGGATGCTCGTCACGATAATCTTGTGCAGTGGGATGCCCTTGATTTGCAAGGAATCGAAGTAAGCACGACCGATGTCTTGCAACAAGACTGAGGCACGGGGCACGAGATACGGAATGCTGTTCTTCAACTTATCGACGTAGAAGAAAGGATTGCTCCCCACATACACCAACCTACCCTTGCTGTGCTCAGCCTCATCACGATTTTGGACGGGCGACACACCATGCTGGTTGGCTGCCAGGATCTGCACATCCTGTTGGTCTGGGAAGGTATTGCCGAAGTGAGGCACGGAGAAGATGCGATGCTTCACCTCCTTGCCCTCCTTGTCGAAGAAGATGGAGGAGCCATCCTGTCGGGCAGTATCCGCCAAGGCGGACGACTCCATCTCGTTGACAGATTCATCCGAGGCAGAACACTTACCAGCCGAGACAGAAGAATCGACTGCCACGCTGTCCTTAGCAGGAAGTGTAGCCACACGAGATTCAGCCACACGAGGGCAACAGAGTCTCACCATCGCCAGCAACAACGTTACGACGATGAAGCCCAAGAGAAATCGGTTCTTGCCCGACATCACCCTGAGCCTATTTATAATAATATGTATAATCTCCTGAAGAGTATATTTCGATTTCATTTTATCAAAGTCTAAACATGAAGACACTCATTTTACAAGCAACTGATCACAAGGCACGCAGTCCTTGGGTTTTGCAAACGCAAAGGTAATAAAAAGGAACGAAAAATGGCAAAAGAAGAAAGCAAAAAGTAGCCATCTGCCCACTTTTTTATATTATTTATCATTTTAAAAGCCAAATTTTACCAACAAAAGTATGATTTTGAGAACTTAAATTTGCTCATTTCACGGAAAAGTAGTACTTTTGCAAGCGTTATATAATAATTGAGTTTAAACTATTTGATATTTTAAGTTTTGATAGAGAAGCATATTGTACTCGAAGACATAGACCCAGTGATGTTCTACGGAGTGAACAACGCTCACCTGCAGATGATCAAGTCACTGTATCCGAAGTTGCGTATCGTGGCACGTGACAACGTGCTTCGTGTGCTTGGCGACGAGGAGGAAATGGCTAAGGCAGAAGAAGACATCGAACTGATGCGCAAGCACTTAGCCAAATATAACATGCTCAACGAAGAAGA
>OIYQ01000339.1_pt1 | contig 19401 bp, 17 predicted proteins | sample 1588311 | NCBI WGS metagenome assembly OIYQ01 (sample SAMN03283244) | human gut metagenome | biome: human-associated habitat; material: feces | host: Homo sapiens | place: Peru | collected 2012
ACCAAAAGGGCTGATACCTCGTGAGAAGTGTCAGCCCTAATTTATTTTGTTTGAAAAAGTTTTACCGGACAGCAATAGTTTTTTATGTCTTACGGTGGTCAAAGGCTATGATTTTCGGTGTTGGGTGTGTTGACGCGGGTATTGAAGGTGAAGGGTGCATCGACAGTGGAAACCTACGCAATCCTCATGGCGAGGAGCACCCCTGCGTGGAGCATATACCATTCTTCTCATTCATGCGTCAAAATCTTCAATACGCATAGTGCGATGGCAAGAAACACCAAGCCTGCCACCCACGACACTACGGCACTGGCCACATAGCCTAAGCCTTGAGCGAATCCTGCCACCAAGAAGGTCAGGCATGACACCGTGGCAACGGTAAGGGCGTATGGCAACTGCGACGACACGTGATGCACGTGTTTGCACTCGGCTCCCGCGCTCGCCATGATGGTAGTGTCGCTGATAGGTGAGATATGGTCACCGCAAACGGCACCTGCCATGCATGCGGATATGGATATTATGCGGAGTGGCGCGGAGGCTGGGAACACGGCAATGCATATAGGTATCAGTATGCCGAATGTTCCCCACGACGTGCCTGTGGCGAACGCCAAAAACGCGGCAACGATGAAAATCATGGCTGGCAAAAGCTGTTGCAGTCCGGCCGCGCTGTTGGCCACGATACCCGATACATATTCAGCGGCTCCAAGCGAGTCAGTCATACTCTTCAGCGTCCATGCCAATGTCAGTATGAGAATGGCAGGCACCATGGCTTCGAATCCTTTTATCAGACAGCTCATCGCGTCATGGAAGGGCAGTGTCTTGCGCGACACAAACATCACGACGGTCAAGATGAATGAAAATAGCGAACCTATGACAAGTCCAACTGAGGCGTTGCTCTCAGCAAAAGCATTTACAAAATCCATGTGATTCTTGCTGCCAGTATCAAAAAATCCACCGGAATATAGCATGCCTGCCATGCAGAAGACTATAAGTGTAGCTATTGGCACTATGAGGTCGAAGACTGAACCATTGGTCGTATTGTGCTTCTTGTTGTTTTTAGCCCCCACACCATGTTCCACGACTTGAAGTTTTGCGTCGCTAACCTCGTCGAGCTTTCCTCCGTTGGTGCGCTCGAACCATTCCTTCAACCTCGCGTCATACTTGCTCATGGCCTTGAAATCGAAACCAAGCCATACGATAGCGAACATGAATATGATGGTGAAAAAGGCGTAGAAGTTGAATGGTATGGCCTTGCAGAAGAGGGCCAATCCGTTTTCGCCACCCGACACGAATCCTGACACTGCCGCTGCCCAACTCGATATTGGTGATATGATGCAGACAGGCGCGGCGGTGGAGTCTATGAGATAAGCGAGTTTCTCTTTCGTCACTCCATTGCGAACCGCTATTGGACGCATCACGGATCCCACCGTAAGGCAGTTGAAATAGTCGTCTATGAAGATAAGTATACCTAACAAGATGGTAGCTATTTGCACCCCCATCTTCGTTTTGACATGTTGCGATGCCCATCGTCCGAAAGCAGCCGAGCCTCCGGCCTTGTTCATTAGCGACACGATGGCGCCGAGGATAACCAGGAACACGAGAATGCCAACGTTCCACGGGTCAGACAGACAACTTATCATGCCATACGATTTTGCATCGGCACCTGAGCCAACGGTGTGGTTTGTAAGGTGAACAAGGAACCCATCGAAACCTGAGCCCACTGAGATGCAGTATTGTGCGGCACCAAGGATTATTCCGATAAAAAGGGATGAATATACTTCTTTTGTCTTTAATGCCAAGGTTATGGCTATGATAGGAGGAAGAAGTGACCATGCCGTGCCAATCATGTTATAGTCCATAATGCTATTCCTTATTCCGTTGGGAGGCTTATTATGTATAAGATTATTGTAAGTTTTTATTTCGCAAATATTTTACCGATGAGGCTAAAGAGATTGGCTACAGTTTCCTTGCTCTCTACTGGAATCTTTATGGACGTCTCGCCTGTCTGCTCATCTTTTTCAACGATGGAGTCAACCAATTGTGCTGTTGCTTCTGGCGACTTCAAGGTCTCTGCTAAACCTGAGAGGAAAGATACACCTTGAACTACCAAATCTTTTGGTTGAGTAGGGTGATGAGATGTACCAGTACCTTGTGTTTGATGAGCGTTGCTTTTCGTATGGCCATCTTTCCCTTCCGAAGTCTTGGTTTCAGTTGAAGAATCCAATTCTCCTGTGTCAACAGTAGATTTTGTAACCTCTGACTCGGTAGCATCGCTGGATATATCCTTGGAAGAAGCCACATTATCATTCATTGCTTCCTTTTTCTGTTCGTTAGAAGCAGCCTTTGGCTTTTCTTCCTTCTCAATAGATACAGTCGAAGCAACAGAATCTTCGGCGGTATCTGCATCGGCAGAACTTGTGTTCTCATCCACTTCTTCCACAATACCACTCACCGTCTCCATCATCTTGGTAAACTTATCATCGCTGATAAATACAGTGTCTTCGCCATCGTCCAATACTCCCTCAAACATAGAGGTCTTGAAGCGAAGCTTTCCTAACATCCCTTCTTCTATGGAATGGGGAGCCACAAGGTTGATGACTTGTATGTTGTTCTGCTGACCGAGTCTATAGATGCGACCGATGCGCTGTTCGAGAACGGCTGGGTTCCAAGGCAAGTCGATGTTGATGATGGTGGCGGCAGCTTGCAGGTTCAAGCCAGTGCTACCTGCGTCTGTGGAAAGGAATACTCGGCTCGATGGCTCGTTCATGAAGTTGTCCACCAAGTTCTTGCGCTTCTCGGATGGCACGCCACCATGCAAATACTCGAAACCTATTCCGTTCTTCTCCAACTCCTTGGCGACGAGGCGAGTCATGCGTTCCCATTGGCTGAATACCACCACCTTCTCGCCCTCCTCGCTGATGATGTCGCTGATGATATTGACGCATTCATCCACCTTGGTGTCGTATCTTGTCTTTTGATCGAGGATGTAGCTGCTATCGCATACCATTCGCATTTGTGAGAGGAAGAGCAAGAGGCGCTTGCGGTCTTTATCGGATAAGAAATGCATTTTTCTCCATTTCAAAACCAACATACGTACACTGTTTTGCCATTCCTGGTGCATCGCCATTTGTTCCTTGGTCATTGGCACAAAGAGATTCTTATCCATTCGCTTTGGCATTTGGAGCTTTACGTCCTTCTTTCGGCGGCGGATGAGAATGTCGCTCAGCTGCTTGCCGATGTCGTTGAGGTTCTTATAGCCAAGCACTTTGCCTGTCTCGTCTTGGATGATATGCTTCTCCTTGAAGAGATAGTAAGGGGCAAGGCGGAAGTTATCGACAAACTCCACGATGGAGTAAAGTTCGTCGAGCTTGTTCTCCAAAGGTGTGCCTGATAGAATAACGGAATAGTCAGACTCTATCTTTCTTGCCGCCCGTGAAATCTGAGTGTTCCAATTCTTGAGACGTTGCACCTCGTCCATTATGAGCATGTCGGTTTGCAAGCCGCCGAGTATCTTGATGTCGTTGGCTGCACTGTTGTAGGAGATGATCTTGTAAGTCTCAGGACGATTATACGACTCCTTTCTCTTCAGATGGCTTCCTTCGATTACATATACTTCTGCATCTGTAAACTTCTTGATTTCGCTTCGCCACTGGTATTTCAGAGAGGTAGGGCAGAGGATGAGCACGGAGCCAACAAGTCCTTCCTTGCGGAGAAGTTCGGCTGTACCTATCGCCTGAATAGTCTTGCCGAGACCCATCTCGTCGGCAATGATAGCCTTGCCAGCCTTGGCGGCAAAGCGAATGCCCTCTTTCTGGTAAGGGTAGAGGGTGACTTTCAGCAGTTCATCGAGTTTTTGGTCATCGTATGTATCGACAATCTTCTTTCGTGTCGCTTTCTCACGAATATCCACAATAAAGTCAATGGCATCCTTATAGCATCTAAACGTGTCGCTTATCTGTCGGGCTTGCTTCAAGAAAGAGCCGATATGGGCATAGGCGGCTTCCTTCAAGACGTGGTTCTCATCAAAGTAATCCTTGGCAAGATGTTCGTATGCTTCCTTGTTATCTGAGCCAATGCGAATCTTCACGCATCGTTCGCCACGATAGGAGAGATAGACGGATGTATAAGGTGGAATCTCACGATGCACATGTACGCCTCTCTTTCCGCCAAACCATTTCTTCACGGCTTCGATATGCTTGCATGTGCCGAGCCTCGAAGTCTTGAAATCCATGCAAGAACAATAATTCCATTCGCTGTTTGCACCACGATACACCACCTTGTATTCGTTGTGCTTCTCTGGGTTGCTAACGATGTATTCACCCGGGCAAAGTTCCTCGTCGACACTATCAATGACAAAGCGTTCGGTCTTCGAGACCTGTTGGCGAAGTTTCACCTGCCACTCCTCCAAGCTCATCTTCTCTGGTTTTACGATATGGGAGATAACCAGCTTCTTCTTTTTGATGGAACTGGAAGTTTTTACAGTCTGTTTGCCGGTGTCCTTATTGTTTTTGGTCATTGTGTTTAGATGTATATTTCCTTGTCACGCTTCATGATCGCAGTGGCTCAGTCCTCGACAACTTTGTAGGATTCGTCAGACATATGTACTTGAACACTGATTCCATAAATCGGAAGTATCATAAGCGTTGATATTACGAAGAATATGGTAAGAGTTGCAAATTTACAACTTTATATTACGACTGCCAAATCATCACTTATTAAAATTTCAAATAACACTAAGAGTATTATGATTACGGTTACATTAGAGTCAGTAGCGACAAACAAACAGTAGAGAACTAGCGTTTTGAGATCAATAAATTCTGCGAGCGCAACAAACTTGTGATTGATGGATGGATTGAGGAAACAATCAGTGGAACGAAGTCGTATAACAAGCGAGAGTTAGGAAAACTTCTGAAGCGAGTGCAAAAGGATGACCTCATTATTTGCGCAGAGCTTTCCCGTCTGGGCCGAAACTTGTTCATGATCATGGAAATACTGAACATTTGCATGAGTAAGGAGTGCCGCGTTTGGACTATCAAAGACAACTATCGACTTGGTGATGACATACAAAGCAAAGTTCTCGCCTTTGCTTTCGGATTGTCTGCCGAGATAGAGCGCAACCTCATAAGTCAGCGGACAAAGGAAGCTTTAGCAAGAAAGAAAGCTGAAGGCATAGTGCTTGGCAGACCGAAAGGATGGAAAAGTGCTCCAGAAAAATATAAATTACCCCAGTTCGGGATAAGGATTTCGAAAAATAGCAAAAGAAAAAGTTGGTAGTCTAATCAAAATTTTGTACCTTTATAGGTGATAATCAATTAGTTACAAATACAATGATTAAGACTACCGATTACAAAGTTACTGCTTTATTTTGCATTATTGACGATTTCTGCCAACATTTTGAGGCGGAAAATGCAGGGAAACTGCTTTTGGGCGAGGATGGAGTGAGGCGCAGAAGACGCAAGGCTTCATTATCTGACAGTGAAATCATGACGATTCTGTTGTACTTCCATTTCGGCTCGTTCCGCAACTTCAAACATTACTACCTGTTTTTCATCAAGGGCACATTGATCTCATATTTCCCCGATGCGGTGTCTTACAACCGTTTCGTCGAACTTGAAAGCCGGGTGTTTTTCCCTCTGATGTTCTTCCTAAACCTCCAGGCCTTTGGCAGATGTACGGGCATTACATTTGTGGACTCCACCATGATACCAGTGTGTCACAATCTCAGGCGTTATGCCAACAGGGTATTCAAGGGTATTGCCACTGCCGGCAAGGGAACAATGGGGTGGTGTCACGGCTTCAAGCTCCATCTGGCTTGTAATGACAGAGGCGAGATTATCGCGTTTGTTCTCACTGGTGCTAATGTCAGCGACAAGGATCCGAAAGTATTTGAAGTATTGGCTAAACGCCTGTACGGAAAGCTGTTTGCTGACAAGGGCTACATTTCACAAAAGCTCTTTAATTCTCTCTTCGAGGATGGAATACAACTGGTCACAGGGCTGAGGGTGAACATGAAAAACAAGCTGATGCCTTTTTATGACAGGATGATGCTGCGCAAAAGACACATAATTGAGACCATCAATGACATGCTGAAAAACACAGCGCAATTAGTGCATTCACGCCACAGGTCTCTCGCGAATTTCATCATGAATGTCATTTCCGCATTGGGAGCATACTGCTTCTTTGAAAACAAGCCAAAAGCCCTTGGTGGATACACCATTGAGAACACTAAACAGTTGAGTCTCTTTTAAGCAAAACGAAACTTCAGCAAGGAAACGCTTTCATCATACATCCGCCCATGTCATATGAGCGGGCAGACTCTTGTGTAACTATACAAGGTCTATGAAACTTACATTTAACAAATGGCTTATCCCGAACTGAGGTAATATTTTACATTTCAAGGTGGGAGCCTGTTGCCGTTCAGCGGATGAAGGTATATAAACGGGTGAAGCCTGCTCCCACTGGGAACAGGCTTCTATGTTTGTTTGGAATAAGTTTTGAAAATTATCTTAACGACTTATTAACGTTAAGCGTCAGCCTTCTTTGTCTTAGCTGCGTAAGCCTCAGGGCTGAGCACAGATACCGTGCTCTTGTCGCGGGCACCCTTGTGGAAGTAAACCACACCGTCGGTCAAGGCATACAAAGTATCGTCCTTGCCCTGTGCCACATTCTCGCCTGGGAAGTGCTTGTTGCCACGCTGGCGAACAATGATGTTGCCGGCAACAATCTTCTGGCCTCCCCAAATCTTAACACCTAAACGCTGAGCTGCTGATTCACGACCGTTACGGGAACTGGTCTGACCTTTTTTGTGAGCCATCTTGTTTTACCTCCTGTTTTAAGCGTTAACTGATTTTACTTCTACCTCTGTGAAGTGAGTGCGATGACCATTCTTCACACGGTAATCCTTACGGCGTTTCATCTTGAACACCACTACCTTGTCGCCCTTAACGAGTGGGTTAACCACCTCAGCGACAACCTTTGCGCCTTCCACTGTAGGCGCGCCGACTGTTACGGCACCGTCGTTGTCGACGAGCAGCACACGGTCGAACTCAACAGTCTTGCCGGCCTCAACATCCTTGATGTGATTGACAAAAAGCTTTTTGCCTGCCTCTGCCTTGAACTGCTGACCGTTAATCTCTACGATTGCGTACATTTTGTTTATTATAAACGGTTTTTCCGCAAGGCGGACGACGTAATAGTGTCGCCACTTGTTTTAGCCTCCACGGACTCAAATTCTGTGCAAAGTTACATATTTTAGCTGATACGGCAATGTTTTGGCTCGTGATTTTTTCTTCTATTTCGCAATTTTATTAATTTTGCACGATGCTTAGGCAACAATAAGTAAAAATAGACAATAATGGCAATAGACAAGGAGAAAAACAAGGAGGAGTTTGAGACCATGTTGCGCTCAACGAAGCGCGAGGGCATCGACTATGTTATCGAGGATCTTGAGAAAGGCGGATTTTTTGAAGCGCCGGCATCGGCAGGTCATCACCTCAACGTTGAAGGCGGCCTGTGCCAACACAGCCTCAACACGTGCAAGGCGGGCCTGATGATCTACGAAGGCTTGAAAAACCTTGACGGTGCCTCGGCTGGCGAGGTGAAGCGTGAGAGCGTGATAATAGCCACGCTGCTCCACGATGTCTGCAAGACCGACATCTACAAGAAGACAATAAAGAAGCACAAGAACAAGCTCGGACAATGGGAGGATGCCGAGGGATACAACGTCAGCTACAAGGACTTCCCGATGGGTCATGGCGAGAAGTCGGTGATGATGCTTCTGCTCAGCGGCCTCGACCTGCACGACGACGAGATGCTCGCCATAAGATGGCACATGGGCGCTTTCGGGCTGAACATGAACTCCTACGAGGACCAGCGGTGCTACGACACGGCAAGGCAGGAATACCCACTGTGCTGCATCGTGCAGTGCGCTGACTCCATGGCTGCCGCGATTCTCGAGGTAACAGCCGGGGACCGCGAGGAGTTATAAGTCGACGGTATGCGTGGCGTTGTCGATGCTGCCTCGTGGCCATACTGGGCTTTGTGCCGAAACCAAAAAAATGCCAAACGCTGGACTGAGCGTTTGGCATTATCGATTGCCCTTGCCGGGCATCTGTTCCTTTTTTTGTAAGGCTTTTAATCAAGCAAGGCGGCAACAGTCGTCGGGCTTGGAACGCGTACAGCGCCCAAGCCGGGCAAGGCCCTACTCGTCGAAGTTGAGAGTGGGAGCCTTCTCGGAGCCCGCGGCAGCCTCAAACTTCTCCATCTTGTCGAACCCGAACATTCCGGCGAAGATGGCATTCGGGAAACGGCGCACCGACTGGTTGTAGGCTTGCACCGCTGCATTGTATTGCTGGCGTGCCTCGTTGATGCGGTTTTCCGTACCCTCAAGCTGTATTTGCAGACTGTGGAAGTTCTCGTTGGCCTTTAGTTCCGGATAGTTTTCCGCCACGAGCATCAGCTTGCCAAGCGCGTTGGACATCTCGCCCTGCGCGGCCTCAAACTGCTTGAGCTTCTCGGGCGTGAGGTTGCTGGCGTCGAGCTTCACTTGGCCCACCGAGGCGCGTGCCTTGGTTAACGCCTCAAAGGTCTCCTTCTCGTGCTTGGCATAGGCCTGCACCGTCTTGGCAAGGTTGGGGATGAGGTCGGCGCGACGCTGATAAGTGGCCTGCACGTCGGCCAGCGCCGTGGTAGCGGCCTCTTGCTTGTCCACCATGCCGTTGTAAGCGCCGCAGGCACCAAAGCACACAAGCACGATGACTGCCACGACAGCCAATAGTATAACATTACTCTTCTTCATAATCTTTTTTCTTTATGGTTACGTTTTGTCAATTGAAATCACGAAATTGATGTATGTTGGCGACATGCTGTTCCCTGCCGAGTTTACCAGCCACCGCCAGCGCCGCCGCCGCCAAAGCTGCCTCCGCCAAAGCTGCCACCGCCACTGAAGCCACCGCCACTGCCGAAGCTGCCGCCGCCACCAAGGAAGAATGGCGGAAACCAATCGTCGTTGTCACGATGGCGCCGTTTTTTAGGTCTCGGTTTTCGCAGGCCCAACTTCTCAAGCACATACAACACCATGAGGCAGACCGGCCGGCCAAAGCAAACGAGAAGCACAAGCATGACAAACAAGACGGCACCTCCGTCCTCGTCGTCGACCTCGTCATCGTCGACCACGACCTTGCCCGTCTTGAACTTGCCGTACAAGGCCCTCACGGTGGACAACAACGCCCGGTCCACATCGTTGACCTTCATGTTCCTCACAATGCACTCACGTGCTATGTCGTCACATTCCACGTCGGTAAGGTCGCCCTCAAGTCCCTTGCCGGGGGCGATGAAATACTTGCGGTCGTTGACGGCAACGACAATGACCAGTCCGCGTCGGGTCTTCTTGTCTCCTACCCCATACTTGTTGCCAACGTCCTCCGCCATGCGGAAGCAGTCGGCGCCTTTCACGTTGTTCACCACGATAAACACCGTCTGTATGCCGCACTCCTTGTCGAGCCGCCTCAGGTAAACGTCGGCCGAGTCGAGGTCAGCGGGGCTGATGATGTTGTCGGGATCGCACACATAGCGGTTGCGGTCTTGGAGATGCACCATCGGTATGTTGTCGGCCGACCACGTGGTCGCGCTTACAGTGGCCGTGACGAAGATTGCCACGGCAATGAGCAACAGCCTGGATGTGGTATTACGCCATGCCATGCAACGCCTATTTTATCACTATCATCTTGGTTATGCGCACGTCGTTGACAGGCCGGTCACGCTCATCGGTCGCCACGGTGTCGATGTCGCCAACTACCGACAAGCCCTTCACCACCTCGCCGAAGACGGTGTACTGGCCATCGAGCCACGGCGTGCCACCGTGCGACCAATAATAATCGCACATCTCTGGCGGGAACTTCACGGCGCCATTGGTCGTGGAGTCGAGCCTTGCCTGAAACTTGGCCATGCCCTTCGGCCCATACGGGAATCCCCAGACAATGTAGAACTGCGAGGCCGACGACTCACGCTTGGGGTTCTCGGCATCGCCCTCACGAGCCGCGCCCAAGGCGCCACGCTTGTGGAAATACTTAGGGAATCTTATTTCCGCTGGCAAGGTCCAGTTGGGCGAATAGCCACCAACTTCGGCGCCGGGAACGGCATGGCGCGAGGTGGAATCGCCAGTCTGGATCATGAAATCGGAGATGACGCGGTGCCACAAGTTGCCGTCGTAATAACCCTCACGCGCCAAGCGGAGGAAATTGTCGCGATGACGCGGAGTCTCGTTGTAAAGTTCCACGGTGATGTCACCCATCGTGGTCTTTATAAGCACCTGATGGCGAACATCAGAAGAATCGGTCTTCACCACGAGCGAATCGACAGGCGCGGCGAAAGACAGTTGGCAACACATTGCCAGTAAGCACAATATATACTTTCTCATATTTCTTTTTGTCCTATTCCTTGACAGGCCAAAATTACGAATTAATATTAACAACATTGCTCCTTTCATTCCCAAAAGTAGTAAAATTATAAAATAATAAGATTTTGGCCTTGCCATTGCTTTGCCATTAACTCATTATTCACTAATTTTGCAACATATTATTATAAAACAATAAAGGCATATAAAACAAGACATAGAAATGAACAAGAAGGTTCTTATCCCATTAATTGTTGTCATCATCCTTCTGCTGGGTGGTATCGGAACGCTTTATTACAACCTGCATAAACAACGCGCTGAGAATGCTGAGATGGAGCAGCTGGCCGCTCTCGACAAGAAGGAGATGGAGAACGAGTACCAGCAGTTTGCCAACCAATACAGCGAGATGAAGACGCAAATCAACAACGACTCCATCGTCAAACAGCTCACCGCGGAACAGGAAAAGACCCAACGGCTGCTTGCCGAACTTCGCAACACCAAGAGCACCGACGCTCGCGAGATAGCCCGCCTGAAAAGGGAGCTTGCCACTGTAAGGGCCGTGCTCAGGAGCTATGTCATACAAATAGACTCGCTGAACCGCGCCAACCAGCATCTCACGGCAGAGAACAACCGCATACGCGGACAGTATGCCGAGGCTAACAGGCAGATTGAGGGCTTGAGCACGGAGAAGGCGTCGCTCTCCGAGAAAGTGGCGATAGCGGCACAACTCGATGCCACGGGCATACAGATGACAGCTCTAAACAAGCGCGGCAAGGGCACCGACAAGCTGAAGAAGGCAAAGAAGTTCTTGGTGAGCTTTACCATAGCGCGCAACGTGACGGCACAAAGCGGCATGAAGACCGTGTATGTCAGGGTGACCACGCCGACAGGCGCATTGCTCGGAGGCGCGGGCAGCTTCAATTATGAGAACCGATCGCTCTCTTGCTCGGCTAAACGCTCCGTGGAATACAATGGCAAGGAGACGCCGATGAGCATATACCTCGACATAAACCAGACGCTTGAGGGCGGCACGTTCAATGTCAGCATCTTCGCCGACGGCAACATGATAGGCAGTCGCCGCTTCTCGTTCGATTAAGCTGAAGAGGCCGTCAACTCATCATTGCATTCATAGTAGCATATGTAAATAATATTATATATGGGCAAGCTAAAGATAGGCTTTATTCTCTTCTGTTGTTCTGGCTGTTTCTCGGCTGCCACGGCACAAAAGGCACTTACGCTCGACAGTTGCCGTGCCCTTGCGCTAAGGAACAACAAGCAGCTGCAGGTGGCTCGTGTCAACAAGGAGATGACGGGGTATGCCAAGAAATCGGCACGCACGCAATATCTTCCCAAGGTGGACGCCGTGGCTGGTTACAGCTATTTCAGCCATGAGATAAACTTGCTGAGCAAGAGCCAGAAAAACGAGCTAAACAATATTGGCACCACAGGCGTGGGAAAGCTGAACGGCGACTTGGCCACGGGCATTGGCAACCAGTTGCAGGAATTGGTGGGCAAGGGAGCCATAACGGCGGACCAAGCCCAGCAGGTGGGCAACATCATGCAGCAATTTGCCAATGGCCCCATGGCGCAATATGCCGCCGGGCTGGGCAACACCATCGGCCAAAAACTTGTTAACGCCCTTCACACGGATACCCACAACATTTTCGCGGGCTCCATATTCGTGCGCCAACCTATATATATGGGCGGCGCGATAACGGCTGCCAACCGCATGGCTGACATTGCCGAGGAAATGGCAGACGACAACATAAGCCTGAGAAACCAGGCTACACTATATAGCATTGACCAGGCTTATTGGCTGGTAGTGTCACTTCGCCAAAAACAAAAGCTGGCTTACAGCTTCCGCGACCTCGTGAAGAAGCTCGACAGCGACGTGAGCAAGATGATAAGGCAAGGCGTGGCAACAAGAGCGGACGGGCTGAAGGTGAAGGTGCGTGTCAACGAGGCTGACATGCAGGTGACGCAAGTGGAAGACGGTCTCGCCTTGGCGAAGATGCTGCTTTGCCAGCTTTGCGGACTGCCCATGAACGATGACATCACGCTTGCCGATGAGAACAAAGACCACATAGACACCAATGCGCCGGTTGTGGCGGAAAGCTATGAGCCAAACGACAATTCAAGCGACCGCCCGGAGGTGAAGCTCCTGCAGAAGTCTATCGACCTGGGCGAGGAAAGCACGAAGCTGGCGCGCGCCGCACGCTTGCCACATGTGGCTTTCACTGGCGGCTATTCCATAAGCAACCCTAACGTGTTCAACGGTTTCCAGAAAAACTTTTCTGGAGTATGGAATGTCGGCATCATGGTGCAGATGAACGTTTGGGACTGGAACGACATTAAATACAAGGTGCGCGCCGCAAAGTCGGCCACAAGCATGGCACGCCTTGAGCTTGCCGACACGCAGGAGAAGATAAACCTGCAAGTGGCGCAAAACAGGTTCAAGGTGAAAGAGGCTCGCAAGCGACTTGCCATGGCAGAGAAAAACATCGCCAGTGCAGAGGAGAACCTCCGTTGCGCGCAAGTAGGGTTTAGGGAAGGCGTAATGGAGTCGACCGACGTGCTTGCCGCGCAAACCGCTTGGCAGCAAGCGCAAAGCCAGAAGATAGACGCGCAGGTCGAAGTGAAGCTCGCGCAGGTAGGCCTGGAAAAAGCGTTGGGAATATTACAATAGATAGTTTACAAACATTAGCATAAATACCAATAGGAATGAGCGCAAAGAGCCAACACCAAAACATACTTCTTGCAGTGATGGGATTTTCCATTGCTGTTTTAATAGTCGCAATAATAGGCTTCTTCACTTTGGGCAAGACCGATGAGGTCATACAAGGTGAAGTCGAGGTTGGTGAATACCGTGTAAGTTGCAAGTTGCCAGCCCGCGTGGTGGAGATTCGCGTCAAGGAAGGCGACTTCGTGCACAAGGGCGACACCCTCGCCATACTTGAGATACCGGAGATGAACGCACAAGAGAAGGTGGCGCAGTCGACAGAGGCGGCGACACAAGCCCTTAGCAACCTTACTGAGGAAGGCGCGCGCCGCGAAGCCATACAGAGCGCGCGGCAACTCGTGGTTCAGGCAAAGGCCGCAACCGACGTGGCCAAGAAGACCTACGACCGCATGCAGAACCTTTTCAGCGAAGGCGTGATGAGTCAGCAGAAACGCGATGAGGCCAAGGCCGCGTGGGAAGTGGCCTTAGCTCACGAGAACGTCATGAAGAGCCAATACGAGATGGCCAAGAACGGAGCGAGGACAGAGGAGAAGAAAGCCGTGCAAAGTCAAGCCAATGCTGCCAAGCACGCTGTAGACGTGGTGCGCTCTGTGCTTAAAGAGACCGTGCAAGTGGCTGCCGTGGACGGCGAGGTGAGCGACATCTACCCGAAGGAAGGCGAGCTTGTGGGTATGGGATCGCCCATACTGAGCATATCCATGATGAAAGACATGTGGGGAACGTTCAACGTGCGTGAGGACCAGCTCAATGGCTTGAAGGTGGGCGACACCTTCACGGCTTTCTCGCCAGCGTTCAACAAGGAACTGAAGCTGAAGGTCTTCGAGATAAAGGACGAGGGCTCCTATGCCGTGTGGAAAGCCACGAAGAGCAACGGTCAATACGACCTCAAGACCTTTGAGGTCAAGGCGCGTCCAATCAACCCGTTTGACGGTCTGAGACCAGGTATGTCATTGATAGTGAAGAAGTGAGCCTAACCAAAACTTCCGCCGTTTACTACAAGAACTTTGTCTTTTGCAGTAAAAAAATTCATAAAACGCGTCTACCACATTTTTGTCCGCGAGTTGGTCATAATGTGGCGGCATCCCATCTACGGGTTTTGCACTATCGTGTTTCCTGTCTTGGTGATGGCGTTCTTCACCACATTGATGAACGAAGGCGAGCCAGTGGAGATGCCCGTTGGTGTTGTGGACCAAGACAACACCCATGTCAGCCGTGCCATGATACGGCAACTCGACGCTTTCCAGACGACACATGTCGAGGGGCATTATGCCAACATGAACGACGCGCGAGAAGCCATACAGCAAAACAAGATATACGCTTTCTTGCTCATTCCCAAGGGCACGACCGACGAGCTGCTCAATTCGGAGCAACCCAAGATATCGTTCTATTACAGTAACGTCACGCTTGTGGCTGGCTCGTTGCTCTTCCGCGACTTGAAGACGGTGTCAACGTTAGGCTCCGCGGCGGTAGGGTCGGCAAAATTGTCGGCGCTGGGAAAGACGTCCAAGGAAATAAGGACTTTCCTTCAACCGATCAATATCGACCTCCACATGGTTGGCAACCCATGGGCAAACTATAATATCTACCTAAGCACGGCGATGGTGCCCGGCGTATTGATGGTTTTCGTCTTCCTGCTCGCCCCCTATTCCATCGGCACGGAGCTGAAGTTTCACCGTTCCAAGCAATGGATGAGGATGGCTGGCAACAATGTACATGTCGCTATCGCGGGAAAGATTCTTCCACAGACGCTTCTTTTCACCTTGATGATGTGGTGCTTTGAGTTCTACATATTCTATGGGCTTGGATTTCCGCACCCTGGTGGCGTGGTGCCAATCATGTTGCTGGGGTTCCTTTCGGTCGCCGCATGCCAGTGTTTCGGCATTTTCGCCTTTGGCCTCATGCCGTCGCTCCGCATGGCCATGTCTATATGTTCGCTGTGGTCTGTCATCAGCTTCTCGGCCTGCGGCGCCACGTTCCCGGTGTTCGCCATGGACTCCATGATACAGTCGCTGGCACAACTGTTCCCCTTGCGACATTATTACATGATATATCAGATGTGCATATTCAACGGCTATCCTTTGAGCTATGCCTGGTTCCATTTCATGGCATTGGCCATCTTTATATGCCTTCCGATATTCACAATCAACAACATCAAGAAAGCGATGCTCGTTTACGTTTATATCCCTTAATCAATGAAGAGAGACAGCCTGTTTTTCAGAATCAAGCAAGGTATACAAGACACCTGCTACATCATGGTGGAAGAGATACGCAACGAGTTCCGCGATGAGGGGTTGCTCATCTTCTGCGTTCTCGTGCCGTTGTTCTATCCCTTGCTCTATTCGTGGATATACAACAACGAAGTGGTGCGCGACGTGCCTGTGGCGGTAGTGGACCTCAGCCACAGCAACGCCTCACGCGAGTTCATACGCATGGTGGACGGCAGTCCTGACACAAAAGTAGCTTACTTTTGCGCGTCGCTCGACGAGGCAAAGGAGCTTACTGGCAAGCAGCAAGTGCATGGAACCATTTTCTTCCCACGGGATTTCGAGACAAAACTAAGACGTGGCGAGCAAGTGAACGTCAGCGTATATTGCGACATGAGCCTCATGCTCACATACAAAGCCATATACCAAACCACTCAAGCCGTGGCCTCGGAAATAAATTCCGGCATACAAATCAGCCAAAGCACGGGGTTCACCAACCGTGACGATGAGATAACCACCAAGCCACTCGACTTTGACGAGGTGCCCATCTTCAACACCACCTCAGGCTATGGCAACGCCATCCTGCCCGGAGTGCTTGTTCTCATCTTGCAACAGACGTTGCTCCTTGGCATCGGGCTCTCGGCAGGCACGGCGCGCGAGAAAAACAGGTATCAAAATCTCGTGCCAATAGAAAAGCACTACAATGGCATCTTCCGTATAGTGTTGGGCAAGAGCGCGGCTTATTTCGCTTTGTACATGGTCATGGCGGCCTACATAACCCTTTGTGTGCCAAGGATGTTCCATTTCGTGTCACTTGTCACGGCACAAACGCTCATAGGACTGATGGTGCCATTCCTGCTTGCGGTTATATTCTTTGGCTTGACAATGTCGTGCCTTGTCAGATACCGTGAAAACGTGATGCTTCTTGTGGTGTTCACGTCGGTGCCTTTGCTTTTCATGACCGGAATAAGTTGGCCCCAATCCAACATTCCTTGGTTTTGGGAAGCGTTCTCATGGATTTTCCCTTCCACCTTTGGCGTGCGCGGATTCCTGCGCATTTCGTCAATGGGCGCCACGTTGCCCGACATAAAGGTGGAATACCAAGCCCTTTGGATTCAGACTCTCGTTTATTTCTTCACGGCGTGCATTGTCTACCGCTACCAAATCATGCTCTCGCACAAACGCGCGAGGGCAAGACTCAAGCAAATGAAAGATGGTAAGGCTGCCACGCAATCACATGGCAACGGCCTTGGCCAAGGCTCCACCAGCCCATACGAAGATAAGGCCAAGGGCGAAACTGCCAACAAGGTAAGCGAATAAGCAAAGATAATTTTGGTCGTTGGCCAACGACAGGTTCTCGTTCATGAACGTGGAGAACGTGGTAAGACCTCCGCAAAAACCCGTGGTGAGAAGCAACCGCGCCTGAAGCGAAAGCCACGACAGCGTTGACGGAAGACTTGAGACAAAGCCTATCAATAAGCAGCCAAGCAGGTTGACTATAAACGTTGCAACAGGAAACGAGGTGGCAAACAAGCCACCTACGAGTTTTGACACAAGGAAGCGACTGCCTCCACCAAGGAAGCTACCGCATCCGACGATGAGGAAATCTCTCAGTATATTCATGTTTTTATTAGATAATGTCATTTCAATGGTGCCCTGAAATCACAGCCTTCTTTCCAACGCGAGCAACCGTAAGCCGTATTGCCCTTAATGACATGGCCTTGCTTGCACTTAGGGCAAACGTCGCCCACTTTTATGGTTTTTGTCTTTCTTGTTGACTTCGTGGTCGATTTCGAGGCAGACTTCGTGGTTGTCTTCTCTGCTGACTTCTTAGCCTTACCACGCGGCTTGTCATCATCGCCATAGACAATCAGCTGACCAGAACTGTCGTGCATCACGTCGCTTACTATTCTCGCTACCTGGGCCTTCAGTTCGTTGATGAACGTGGCCGCGTCATATTTGTCTTGCTCAATCTCACGAAGTTTTTTCTCCCAAATGCCAGTCAGCTCAACACTCGTAAGCAACTTATCGTGAATAGTGTCAATGAGTTGGATGCCAGTTGGCGTGGCAACGAGGTTTTTCTTTTCCCTGCGAATATAATGCCGCTTGAAGAGCGTCTCTATTATGCCAGCGCGCGACGAAGGCCTGCCAATGCCGTTTTCCTTCATCGCCGCAGAAAGCTGCTCGTCGTCAACAAGCTTGCCGGCTGTCTCCATCGCCCGCAGGAGCGATGCCTCCGTGTAGTGCTTTGGCGGCACCGTCATCTTCTCGGTCAGAGTGGGCTTATGTGGCCCCGTCTCACCCTTGACAAAAGACGGAAGAATCTTGTCTGCCGCGGCGTTCTTGGCAGAGGAATCGGTTATCTCGTCCTTGCCATAGACGGCACGCCAGCCTTGCGACAATATCTCCTTGCCCGAAGCCTTGAATTCCACCTTGTCCACCTTTCCCATGACCGTGGTTGTAGAGAACTTGCAATCGGGATAAAACACGGCTATGAAGCGCCTGGCTATCAAGTCGTAAACTTTCTTCTCCACGTCGGTCAGTCCTGTGGGCACTTGCCCCGTGGGAATGATGGCATGGTGATCGGTCACCTTTGACGTGTCAAACACACGATTCGTCTTTGGCAAGGTCTTGCTTATGCTGGCAAGGTTCTTTATCATCTCAAGATACGGCTTCTTGCCAGCCTCGGCATATTGGCTGACACCGTTTAATATGCCTGGGCATTTAGGGTATATGTCGTCTGAGAGATACTGTGTGTCGACACGCGGATAAGTGGTGAGCTTTTTCTCATAAAGGCCCTGGATGAGGTTGAGCGACATCTCGGCCGAGAAGCCATATTTGCGGTTGAGGTCCACTTGCAACGATGTGAGGTCATAGAGTTGCCTGGCAGGTTCCTTGCCTTGCTTCTTCTGCACCGACACTATCTCAAACGGCTTGCCTTCAATTAGCGAGAACGCCTCCTGCCCTTCCTCTTTGGTAATGAACTTTCCCGACGTGGCTGTGAAAAGCGTGTCACGGTAGACGGTTGAAAGCACCCAATAAGGCTCTGGTTTGAAATTGTCTATCTCCTTCTGGCGCTTCACTATCAGCGCAAGCGTGGGTGTCTGCACCCTGCCAATTGACAGCACTTGCCCCGTGCGCTGTCTGTACATCAAGGTGTACAACCGCGTGCAGTTCATGCCAAGCAGCCAGTCGCCAATGGCACGGCTAAGGCCTGCGAGATAAAGCCTTTCATATCGCTTCTCCTCCTTCAAGTTGGCGAAGCCTTCACGTATAGCCTCATCTGTCATCGACGAAATCCACAATCGCTTCACAGGGCATTTCACGTGGGCCATTTGCATCACCCAACGCTGAATCAGTTCTCCCTCTTGCCCGGCATCGCCACAGTTCACTATCTCATCGGCGTTGGCATACAGCTTTGCAATGGTCTGAAACTGCTTCTCTATGCCACGGTCTGGAATAAGCTTCAGCCCGAACCTATGTGGTATCATTGGCAAGGCCGCCAACGTCCAATAGCGCCAATTGCCTTCATAGTCATTGGGCTCTTTCAGTTCACAAAGGTGACCGAAAGTCCACGTCACTTGGTAACCGTTGCCTTCCATGTATCCATCGCGTGAGGTGGTGGCCCCAAGGATTCGTGCTATGTCACGAGCTACGCTCGGTTTCTCTGCTATACAAACTATCATTCGTCTTTTCTTTGGTGCAAAGTTACCAAAAAACGGTGCACTGGCAAAAGCGCGAGATTAATAATGTATGGAATCATCTGTGTATTTTATCCCAAATCACTTCATCCTTCCATATTTCATTTCCACGCCATCTTTATCATACTGCTTTCGTTTGCCGATTGGTGGTTCTGTAAGAGTGACGCGCACGACGGCCGTTCTGAATAGAGAACGGGCTATGCTCTGGTCGAAAGCATCCATGTGTTGAGGAAGGAAACGCTCACAAATCAGTCGGAGACCATGAATCTTCTCTGCATCATCGGTCACTATTTCTGCCTTGCCGAATGCGATGGCTGATTTGAATTGCAGGGTGAAACTGCCGTCCTTCGGACCAACCGTAGGCGC
>OIYQ01000340.1_pt1 | contig 19389 bp, 9 predicted proteins | sample 1588311 | NCBI WGS metagenome assembly OIYQ01 (sample SAMN03283244) | human gut metagenome | biome: human-associated habitat; material: feces | host: Homo sapiens | place: Peru | collected 2012
AAGCCGAACTCATCGACGCGCTTGATCTCCTTCATAACAGCCTCAAGTGCTTCCTTATCTTGACCAGGTTTGGGCACGATGATTACGTTATAAGCATCTTTCGTCTTTGAGATGATGTAGTTACCGTCTTCTGCTCCAGCATAAACAAAGGGGCAGTCAGGCTTCTGTGCAGCCTCGCTCAAGCGTGCGTTGAAAGCACTGCTGGCTACAGTCTTCATCAATTGTACGGTGAGGTAAGCTGTCGTATTCTTGTACTCTTCGGGCACAAGGGGATCGTGCTTAAACATTACTTGAATGTAAGCTTGGCTCTGCTCCTTATCCTTATCGATAACGTAGATAGGCTCTACATTGTCGGGCACAGGATAGTGTTCGTACTTCGCAGCATTCTCAGGCATTACAATGGGTGAGAAGAATTTCTTAATCTTAGCCTCTACCTTATCAACGTCAATGTCGCCTACGATAATAATGCCTTGCAAGTCGGGACGATACCACTTCTCATAGTAGTCGCGCAACTCTTTGGGCTTAAAGTTGTCAACTACGCTCATCAAGCCGATAGGGAAACGGTGGCCATAACGAGAGTTGGGATAAAGCGTAGCCAAGTTGCGCTCGAAAATGCGCTGTGAGGCACTTGAGCGCATACGCCACTCTTCGTGGATTACGCCACGCTCTTTGTCAATCTCTTTGGGATCAAGCGTCAAGCCATCGGCCCAGTCGTGGAGAATGAGCAAGCAAGAGTCAACGTTGCTTTCGGTTACAGGCACATCGTCAATGTTGTATACCGTCTCGTCCGTAGAGGTATAAGCATTGAGGTTGGCACCAAACTTCACGCCGATGGTCTCGCACCAAGGCACGATGCCGAGTTTCTTGCCCTTGCCAGGGAAGTGCTTGGTACCATTGAAAGCCATGTGTTCCAAGAAGTGAGCCAAGCCACGCTGGCGAGGTTCTTCCAAGATGGAGCCTACACGCTGTGCGATATAGAAGTCGGCGAGTCCCGCCTCCTTGTCGTTATGACGGATATAATAAGTGAGTCCGTTCTTCAACTTACCCTGTCGGATAGACGCATCCTGCACCACGTTCTGGGCAGAGAGCGATACAGGGATTGCAGCGAGAAGGAACAGACCAAGGAATTGTTTCTTCATAAATCAATCGTATTTTAAGTTATTTCTGTAACAAAGATGCAGGAGCATCAGATTCAAAATCATTGGTAGAGTTGTTGGTATCAATCCACTTGCCATCAGAATCCTTCTTACGAATAACAGATTTGCCATAGCGGTTCTCATCGCGGTCAACTTCGCCACAATGTGCCCAACCTGCATCAAGACTAGCAGTTACCACATTCCATTGCCACATAGACTTAATACTCAAATTGACAGCATCCAATATCCAAGAGTTGGCAACTTTTACACAATTTTTATTAGTCATAGGATAAGCATTGCCAGCCACTTCCATTACATAGTTGGCTGCATAAGTATTCTCCTCCAAATACTTCTCCTTGTCACCATGCATACGAGCAATAGCAAATGATTTGAAACCACGATTATGGAAACTGAAATAAGTGTTGGTATAGCAGAACCACTTATCAAGATTTGGTACATTAGGATTATCATCGTCCTGGAAACGAGTGTTCGCACTCTCATCATAAAACTCAAAATCAGCCTTGCTCAAATCTGTAGAAGAAGGGTTTGCCTCCGTATGATTCTTAGCATTGATTGCCAAGACAAGAGACTTGCCTGGTTCAACAGCAACATCCTTGCCTGTACCAGGAATCATATAGATGGCATCTGCAGTCATAGCCTCGTTCATGATGTCTGGGTCATAATCATACTTAGTTACAGTTAGGAATGTAGATTCCAATACGGCGATACTATCGGCATAAAGAGTGACGTCAGAGTTGTTTGAGATAATGATATACTGGTCATCAGAATATTGCTTGCCCTCAGGGGTCTTTGTACCAGCAAAGAATATCTCCGAAATAACGAAACCACCCTTAGCGTTGAATGTACTGACAGCCACCTTGACATTGGCACTTCCCGACTTCACACTGACATTCTCGCTTTTCTGGTCGATTTTACTCGTACCAGCAACACCATCCTTTGTAAAGCTCAAGTCACCAGTTACCTGCACATTATAGGTACCTTCTGGAACATCAGCAACAGAAGCAGTAAAAGAACCATTATTATTCACAAATTGCTCCACACTATAAGTCTCATTAGTAGCCACATTTGTAAAGGTAGCCTTGGCGTTGGAAAGTACCACGTTCTCCAATCCTAATGGCATGTCGATGCTTAAGGATACAGGAGTGGTAATCACCTTGTCATCATCTCCACAAGAAGTGAACGACATTGTCATCATCATGAGCATCATCATGCTCAACAAGAAATACTTTTTCATTTTAATACTGTGTTTAATTAATAATATATTTTTTTGTTATTTCTAAAAACTAATGCCCAAAGCTACATGAATATGGGTCTGGTGCTCTTTTTCGGAACAAAATGCCATTCCTCCAGCAACCTCCGCAAAAAGTCCTATCTGAGAATGAGGAAGCACATAGTCGGCTCTCAGTTTGGCATCAAAGAGTGTATAATCAGCCTTTGCAAAGCGATACTTATACCGAATCATGTCTGCAAAAGAAGCAGTCATGTCATCTACATAATAATATATTACCAGGTCTTTCAGGCTCTCTACCACATAGATGAGCATGATTGCCTTGATAAGACGCGAGAGAACATCCGATCCCTTACGCCAGAAAAACCATGCCATCATGGAATAGAACATGACGCACATTCCATATATAAAATATCCTACAGGATCTATCAGTATCATCTTATTTTCTTAATTTTTAATATTTAGGAGAATTTCCCATTCTGAAAGAAAGTTTTCCACCTTTCAGCAAGTCATCATGAGACAAATAATAGCCAGACTTACCATTCAGGTCAACTTGCTGGATGTAGAAGTTCTCATCATCGACTCCCTCAGCAACAATTTCGAACTTTCTGCCGTTCTCCAAATTGAATGTAACCTTATCAAAACTTGGCGTGCCTATATAATAATAAGGTGTAGCCGGACATACGGGATAGAACCCGATGGCTGAAAACATATACCAAGCCGACATCTGACCCGCATCATCATTACCCGACAGTCCTCCAGGAGTATCATTATATTCGGTATTCAGAATATGATGAATGCGCTGCTGGGTCTTCCAGGGAGCACCAGCCTTATTATAAAGGTAGGCTATCTGATGACAAGGTTCATTACCATGCCAGTACAATCCTTCATCAAACATTCTGTCCAGACGTGTGATGACGTTCTGCCCACTATTGCTGATAACTTGGAAAAGTCCCTCCACATTCTGAGGCACATACCAGGTATAGTGACAGGTAGCCCCCTCGGTAATATAACTCTTGCGATGCACCAGATCGAGATTATTTTCCCATTTCCGGTTTTGATGACGACCATCAGCCCATCCGGTCTTTGGATTGATGACATGACGCCAGTTTTCAGACCTACGCATCAGTTGCTTATAGTCAGCTAATAGCATTTTCTTATCCAAGGACAGAAGATTGCCTTTATTCTTCTGATATTCCAGAGAATCAGCCAACAACTTTGCCATCTGTGCCACGGCAAAATCATCAAAAGCATATTCCAAAGTACGGGAGGTCTGCTCATTCTGATGAAAAGCCTCTTTCACACTATCCTCCATCGGAATAAATCCATATTTGAGATATGACTTCAAAGCCCTTCTTCCCATACCATCCTTATACTCCTCGAAAGACTTCGGACTATGAAAAGCATTCTTACGCATCCCCTGGTATGCTGTCTGCACATCAAAGCCACGAATGCCCTTGACATAAGCATCCGCCAGAGCAACACCGGCATGGTCGCCAATCATCGCTGCCGTATAACTGTTCCAACAAGGGAAAATTGGCATCCATCCACCCTCCTTGTACATATTGACCAGCGACTGCATCATGTCACCCGACAAAGTTGGCGTGATGATATTATAGAGAGGAAGTTCGGCACGATAGATATCCCACATAGAGAAATCTCCGTATGCTTTTGGGAGTAAAGAATGAAGAGTGAAAGAATTCTCTTGCTTCGTCTCTCCATGAGCAAATGGTGAGTAGTCGCCATTCACATCACTCATTTGGCGAGGCAGGAACGAGGCACGGTAGAAGGCTCCATAAAACTGGTTGACCTTAGCCGTATCCTTGCTTTTCACATCTATCGTATGAAAGCGGTCGCACCATGCATCGATGGCTCTTTCCCGCATCTCATCAAAACTACTTGCCAAGTTATCCACTTCTTTCTCTAAATTGGAAATCGCATTTTCCTTGCCTGTAAACGAACTGACGGTTCTCAATTCCATCGATTTTTCGGTCTGACCTTTGAAGGTAAGCCAAGCCCCGATGCGGGCACCTTTAGCCTCCAATCCCTTTCCTTTCTTACTCTCCTTGTAGAACACGCCGAAATCAACCAGTCCTTCAGGGTATTCCAAGACAAAATGCCCACTGAATCCTGCTGGTTCACCCCATCCTTGGTAGATGCGATGCACAGGATTATAACCATAAACTCTATGATTCAGCGTATCGATCTCTATGTATCCTTCCCCCTCGTCACTATTCGGATTGATGACGATATGAACATCTTGGTCTTCCTGTGGTGTTACACGCAAGATGGCAGTATGGCTCAAAGCCGTAAGTTCGGTTTTGAGATGTTCTTTCCTCAAGTTGATCGCATAGTAATGAGGGTGAGATATTTCATCTGCATGCGAAAAAGGAGTAGCACGTTCCTCTGGCTGCAATCTCAGTTTGCCGCCCAAAGTTGCCACCGTAAAGGAACCGTAATCCTGGGTGCAACCTCCTACTATCCAATGGCTGTTGCGAAAGCCCTGCAATTCAGTATCCTTATAATAATAAGGTGCAATACACTTTTTCTCCGTATCTTGAGTCTGAGGAGTCCAGGAATTCTGTCCGTTAGGCACCAGTACGGCAGGAAGGGTTTGTCCATGTTCCTCACTTCCCTTACCAAACATGCCAGCCGTCTTGGTATTAGCCTGCGCTGTGCCCACCATCGTATTGAGGGCATGGAGCTGGCGTACATGTTCAGCCTTGTCAATTCGGCTTTCCATATACTGCTTGAATTCTTCCCAGGAAAAATAGTTTTTATCATAAGGCGGAACATCAGAACCATAGAACACATCTTCCATGCCTTTGATCTGTGCCTCGTTCACCTCATTATACAACAGTCTTACCACAATATTTTTCTCAGGATGAGCCTCATCCGGCATATCCTTCTTATAGAAAACCATCTGTAGGTTGGTAGCCATTGGAACCACCACATCCATGCGATTATAGTCATATCGGTCGCAGGAACTTTCAAACATTCCCGTCTCTTCAGAAACCCTTTCATAGCCAGCCCCCAAAAGAGTAAGCAAGCGATAGAGATTGGTATCATGTCCGAAGCGCAAATCAGCAGAAGGCTTACCCGAAGCCAAAGCCCTATCAGCATCATCCCTGATATGATGCCACAAAGAAACAGCAGAACGCATCGGAATCTGTTCATTATAGAGATCATCTCCATTACAGATCGTCATACGCTTATTGTTGGCTTCATAGAAAGCACGAAATTCCTCATCAGTAAAGAGGGCATTCAACTGTTCCTCTATATCTTTCGGATAAGACTTGAAATTCAAACCCACATCCTGAATAGAGGAAGTGATGGCCTGCATCTCCCCCATCAACTTCATCGGATCATCAATCTTGGAAATATCCTTGAAAAGCAGATGCATGAATCTGTCTGTAGAAACCTTTGGCGTAACCTTTGTCCTGTTTTCCAATGCTTTTTCTTCCGGAGAAGTATAGGCAATCCATGCCATATCGGCAGAATCGGTCTTTACATCCATCGTTAGTGACGGCTGCAAATGATGCAATTCATCCGTAAAAGCCAACATACTTTTTGCACAACGGTCAACGACACTTGAACGTGCCGTCACACGATTACCTGTAGCAAAAATATGAGGAAAGCGTTGATACATACGATTGGCAATGCCCCGATGCTGAAGAGCGCCTAATTTCGACAGTTTACCACCATTACCCTGAGCATTATCCCATACTCGCCATAAGATTTTCCTTACCTTTTTTCCTAAAGGAGTAAGATTGGATACATCCTCAAAGTGACGGTTCACCCAGGTATAGCGGTCATCATGGGGCATCCAGCGGGAGCCATGACGACCATAATGACTTATATAGAAAGGAGTGTAACCCTCCAGAACCAGATTATCCTCATCCTCATATTTCTCGATGGAAAGAGTTTTACCGGTCTCTACCTCAGTAAAAGGATAAGCGCAGTACACCCCACCCATCTGGCGACGGGTCTGAGCTTGTACCAGCAAGAGACACATGACAAAACCGATTACCAATATTACTTTCTTCATTAGGCTTTTATATTTTTCCACAAAGTTACAAAATTAATTCTATTATCAGAACAAATCTGAAACAATTTTCTTCTGGAAGAATCATTTCCCGTCCGGAAGCATTCCTGTGAGGGTCCAATCAATACCTAAAGGATTGTTTTTCATCCAAAGCACCCATGGCAGTTGGTGACAAAGACTAATACACATCGTTGTGCCATCTATATCCGCCCGCACGACAACGGTCTTTGCATCCCTTGACACCTGTCGCCAAGTCATATCATTATAGATGAAAGTACCAGAATGAAGCAACTGCTGTAAGGCTTTTCTGGAAATAAACAGGAAGGTACCATCACGCATACCTTTATTCTGCGACTTGTTGCAGACATAGATATTCTTTCCTTTCTGCGGACTATCCCAAGAGAAACCAGTAGCCTCATCCACCAGTCTTTCTGGTATCAGATAGACCGACTGGTTGCATTTCAAATACAGGGTGTCACGGTTTCCATTCAGATAAGTTGCCCCGAGCTCCCAATTGCGATACTGACGGTTTAAAACGAAATGAGAAATCCCCTGTGCAGGAATACTTTTCAACAAGTTATCCACATCTTGTTCACAACGTGGAAAACGCTCTTTCTGATTAGGAATCAGCATCTTAGCATCGTTATCAACAATAGAATCAACAGCAGAAAAACCAGGAAGCACAAGTTTTCCACCATTTGTTAATAACTCATGAGTCAAGAATTTTCTATCCCAGGATTTCATCTTTTCATCCCTTACCACTTGCAGTTTTTTACCATTCTCCAGATGAATCGTATATTCAGGAATCAGCGGCGAGCCTACCAGATAGAGATTCTGTCCTGCCACGGGATAAAGCCCCATCATATTGAAGACAAGCCAGGAAGACATGGCGCCGCTATCATCATTTCCCGGCAAACCGAGCGGAGTATCGTTATAGTTGTCATTCACAATCTGTCTGATACGTGCTACACTCAGATCAGGTCTATCCACCCAATGGTAGAGATAAGGAGTCATAAAACTCGGTTCGTTAGCAACATTATAATGTTTGTTGGCAAAGAATGTATGAAGGCGCTTGATAAAAGCCTCCTTACCACCGCACAACTCTACCAATCCCGGCACATCATGCGGAATACTGAGACTATATTCAGCCGACAAAGCTTCATAAAAGAAAGTACTCCACCATGGCAGATACCAGGGAGCCACCTTCGTATCAGGGCGATAAGGAATCAGGGGATGGTAAACTTTTGATTTTCCCCAAGGCACAGAGTCGAGCCATCTCCCATCTGCATCACGAGGCATGATGAAGCCACGCATTCCCTGCCATTCATAATCACCGCGCCAAAGATTGCGCCAGTTACCAGAGCGCTTGAGATATTTCTGATACAGGTCTTGATGTCCTAACCCTTTCGCCACCTGAGCGATGCACCAATCATCATAACTGTATTCCACCGTACGGTTGCCAGCTCTGTCGATACCATAAGGGATATAGCCGAGCGTATTGTATTCCTTCAATCCACCACGACCATGCTTTTCATCAGGCACACTTCCCAAATACCCATCATCATCCGTAGGTGGAACTTCAGCATCCTTGATCATAGCCTTGAGTGCCAATTCATAGTCGATGCCTTTCATCCCTTTGACAAAAGCATCGGCTATCACAATTTCAGCATTGCTTCCTCCCTGCGTCCTTCCATTCCAATTACCACTCCGGGCATCCGGCATATAGCCATCATGCTTATAAATATTCAGAAGCGAATGGATCATATCCCGCTGTTTATCCTCATCTATCAGAGTAAGAAGCGGCATAGACGTACGGTAAGTATCCCAAATGGCATAGTAATCATCATAATAAGGAGTATCAGAGAAATGAGGGTTTTCCCCCGACTTATCCACAGGCATCAGCATCGTATGGTAGATGCCCGTGTAGAACATCCGTTTCTGTTTTTCAGTTCCTGCGATTTCTATCTTCCTCAATTTTCCATTCCAGGTTTCTCGTAGATGCTTCAACTGGGCATCGAAACCACAGGTAGGGATATTCCGCTTGGCTTGAGCGATACTGATATGCGAAATACCCAATTTCAGATTGGCAATACTTTTCAAGAAAGTGACATCCAATTTTACTTTAGATTCTTTCACCTTATTATATAATAGAGGAACATCGCTCTGCAAATAGAAATATACGGTATAAGGGCCGCCATTGTTCCAGCCGCCCCGAACCGTACTCCAACCAAAGACGGCATATTTTCCATCACAGGAAACATACGAATCCACATACTGCTGCGCTTCGCGCTTATCAGGAATTGTATCTATTCCTAAGAAAGTAGCCACATCTATCAAGAGTTTTCCCTTCTGCTTCTTGCCATAATCCAACCGATAGAAAGCACAACGATCAGAGGCGGTAATCTCTGTTCGGATTCCATTCTCAAAGGTACACGCATAATATCCCAAGGAAATCTTCTCATCCATCCGTTTCTGTATGATTTCCTTGGAATCGAGGTAAGGCTGAATCAGGATATTGCCATATTTCTGTCCACCACCCGTTCCGCTGACATGCATCTGCGAAAATCCCTTGACAGGTTCAGGTATCGGTGCCCATCCTGCATTCGGCATAGACACGGCATCAGGTCCCGGCTTTGCCATACCATAAGGCATACAAGGGCCAGGGAAAGTTCTTCCCAATCCCTCACTTCCGATACGTGGATCCACATATCGGGAATAATCCTGGGCCATCAACGAAGATAACCCAAGGACGCAATATAATGCTAAGACCAAGATTCGCTTCATTATTTGTCTTTGGATTTTAAGATTTAAATAAATCATCAAGTACCACTCTATCATTGACTTCGGTAGAATGTGCATTATCTTTTAAGCCATAGGTTGTTATCAACACGAGTTGCACAGCCTCTTTCACCTTGGTCTCATCAGCAAAGTCAGTTATTCGATTTCTTAATCGTTCCTCTTCCTTTGCATCCAACGAATAGATACCCTTACTATATTTTATCTCACACAAACTGATAATTTGGTCGGCACGCTCAATAATCAGATTCACCTGGGCAGCGGGCACACTTTCCTTACTTCGCCAAGAGTAATATTCCGTTCTAATACGTTGAATACCCAAAGCCTCCTTGATTTGTGGAATATGTGCCATACACAAGCGTTCATAAGCCAAACCATACCAAGTATTCTGCTTAGGCAAGTTGATGGAGTTTTCCCAGAAATGCTCATCTGTTGTATGCTTGCTACAGAAATCGTGGTAGAACTGGATGTAAAAATCGGTGAGCTGATAGATACCGTTATTGCTATTTATCTTTCGCTCCCTGACGTTATACTTACGGATAAAATCACAATTCTCCAAATTCACCAAAAGCTTAGAAAGGTGCCCACCCGTTTCCTTCTTCAACTTTTCACTGATTTCCTTACGAGTCAATCCCTTCTTATTGTTTGCCAACAACTGGATAATATCTACATACGCCTGTGGACTCTTGAAAAGCGACTTAAACAGTCGGTCGAATTCCTTCTTCAATTCCGCATCACGAGAAAAGAAAAGTTGGTCTATATTGGCAGGAAGACTCAGGGCATTATCCAACAAGCTCAGATAATAAGGAATACCTCCAAGCACCATATATGTCTGCGCCATAGCCAACCGATTCCACTTGAAGCCATAGGTTGTCAAGTACGCTTCGGTATCATGTAGGGTAAAAGGATGAATGTGCATCTCGTGTGTAATTCGATTATGCAAACCGCCATGATTATCAATAATATTATCCACAATCCATGTAGTAGCGGATCCACAGACGATTAACTTTACATTGCTCTGCCTATTAGCCCAGCCATTCCAAAACAAATCCAATGCCTTCACCAATCCAGAGCGAGGTGTATCAAGACATGGCAACTCATCAATAAAAATGATAGCCGGCCTATTTTGAGGAACCTTTTTTACCACTTCCTTCAAAGCCTCGAAAGCCCCATACCAATCTGTTACTCTCTTACCCTCATAACCACTCTCTTTAAGAGCAATGTTAAAAGATACCAATTGGTCTTCCTTATCTCCATCAATGACACCTGTCATATCAAAAGATAAAGCATCCTTGAAAGTCTCGGTAACAAGAAAAGTCTTCCCGACACGCCATCTTCCATAGACAGCAATGAACTCAGAGCGATTGCTATCTATGTATTTTTTGAGCAAACCTTGCTCATTTTCTCTTCCTATCAATTGTACCATAAGCATTTATAGTATTTTATTCATGGTGCAAATATACGAAAAAAGATTGGATTGTCATGCTAAAAGTGCGCCAAAACATTCAATTTTATCACATTTTGGCGCATTATAAAGCTGAAAGTGCGCCAAAATCGTGATAAAATAAACATTTTGGCGCAGCTATAACGCCATTTGAATGCGATTCATCAAGACTTCCACATATCCATGACTCATCACCAATGCCTTGCTGGAAGTTTTCTTGGTTCTATCTTTCTTCGCAAAAGGGAAACAAACATTAAGCGACCATGTTTCGTTCACAGTATATGGGGGATGCTTGTCGAAATCCTCATCCAGCATTGCACTCCAAAAGCCATCATCAACTTTCGTCACCTCATAATTTGGAACAACAATCGTCAGTTTGACCTGTTCATCTTTGATGTCGCAACGCACAAGAGGGCGAATATTGACACAATAAGAGGAATAACCACCCGAGTGATAAGCAATGCCAGGCAAATAACCCTTTGCCATGATAACCCCCAATTCCTTGTCTGCCATCTCTATCGATGAACTAGCATTGCTAAAGGTTTTCAGAAACCAATAATTCAAATCGACAAAGAGTTCATTTTTACTCTTGCCTCGCACCGAGATGGTTTTCTCAAACGTCAAAGCATTGTCCTTGTCCAACGTATCTTTTTCGCCAAGATAAAGCGCAATGTCTTTCCATCTTTGTCCATATTGATTAATCACATAAGTCTCGACCTCCTTACGGCTCAATGTTTGAGCATCTACAGCTAGCAAGCCTGCCAACCACAGTAATAACAACAATAGATTCCTTCTCATAATCAAAAAGTTTTATCAAAATGAAACAAACTTCGCCTAACAAAATCGACACCTGTCATATCAAAAGATAAAGCAGCCTTGAAAGTCTCGGTAACAAGAATTGTTTCATAAGCATTTACAATATTTCATTCATGGTGCAAATATACGAAAAAAGATTGAGTTATCACGCTGAAAGTGTGCTAAAATCTTCAACTACAATTTACGCTTAAAGATAGAGTTAGGATATACTTCATTCATCACAACATTCTCCACATCATCCATAACGATTGCAGGGCGATAATCACTTTCCTTCAACTTCATCTTCACATTCTTGAAAATGACATTCTCTATATGACGGAGATAGAAGCCATACGCAGGCAACTCACCAAACATAGAGAACTCTGGATATTTCTTGACTTGTTCGGGTACATCCTGCACACGCCAAAGTGGAATATAAGCCTGTCCTTTGGTGGCACGACCTGGATATTCTATCTCTATATTTTCGAGAGTAACCTTACCTATGCGATTATCGGGAATCCCCGTAATACTGCTCGGTATCGGATTATGAATCACGTCCAGCCCCGGACCTCGCAAATCATAAGCCTCATCAGGCTTGCCAAATGGCACTTGGCAATAAAGATTCTTGATGGTCACATGATCGACACTTCCCTTTCGGTCGCCAGCACGCTGTCCCAATCTTATAAAAATAGGATTACCTGTATTCACAGCATGAATGTCGTGAACATATACATTATTAATAATAGCTCCATCCACACTCTCGATAGCAATCGCTGAGCGATAGGTATCTTTGACTCGAATATGACTTATCTCAATATCTCGGAATCCTCCCCAAGAAGCAGTACCAAACTTGACGGCACTCGCACTACTGATAATATCACAGTTATCTATCTTGATATCCCGATTGCCTTCAGAATCGACATGATAAGATTTTAGGCAGATACCATCATCAGCAGAATTTATCTTGCAGTTGCTGATCTTGACATGTTGACAATCCGTGATATCGATTCCATCATTATTCCAATAGGCACGGTTATGAACTTCTAACCCTGTTAGAACCATATTCGAACATAAATCGAACGACAATCCCCAATTGGCGCTACTGCGATATTCTCCACCCTCTATCCTTACACGATCACAATGAGTAAAAAAGAAAAGTTTCGGTCTCACCACCTCACTTGGGCGTTGACGACGTACATTATAATGCGCATCAACCAATTCACCAGTATGATGCAGACTATCCGCATTTAAGGCAACAGCCAACCCATTGCCGTCTATCACGCCTTCATTGATAATACAGACATCCTTGGCATTTTGCGCCACCACTAAAGCCATGGACGCATTATCATGCCGAGCATCTTGTCCATTAGCGTTCACATCCGCTTTCATATACTGGTAAGGATTAGGAGAGCCAAGCAGCACCGCCCCTTTCTCCAGTTTCAAGGTAACACCAGATTTCAAAAAGATACTACCAGAAAGATAAGTACCAGGAGTCAAGACAAGTGTTCCCCAACCTTTTTTAGCAATACGATCAATAGCTTGCTGGAGTTGGGAAGTACACAATGTCTTGCCATCGGCAGGAATTTTTAAAAGAATCGTTTTCAAATCCAGCCGCTTTTGAACTCTTTGAAATATCTCCGGTCTATCCAAGTTGACTAAATCTGCATTTTTGTCAATACACATCTGAAATTGGGAGGTATCATCTTCTTGGCAAGCAGCCATCACCAAAATACCATGTCGGTGACAATACTCTATGAACTGACGAGTAATATTTTGAGGCGCTATCTCTACGTATGCAGGCTTGCAGAATGACTGCCAATATTTCAACCGTTCGACATTAGCCGCATTGACCTTGACTTTCATATCAGGGGCAATACGGATAAATTCTCTCAACATATTTTCATCACCAAACCAAAAGAAACTATTCTTGGCAAAACCTTTCTCACGAACTAACTTGACAAGTTGGGAAACAGAAGTACCACGCTTCACATCAAAGAACACTTTAGCTTTTCCTCGCAGATGATCCAGCATATCGGCTATAGTCGGAACAGAAACACCCACATATTTATGTGAAAACCAAGCCCCAGCATCTAGTTTGCAAACATCCTTAGCCAACATGTCAACCAGCCGTCCCTTACCATCGGTCGTACGGTCAAGCGTCTCGTCATGCAGATTGAAGAGAACCTGATCCTTACTTGGTCTCACATCCACCTCTATCCACTTTGCTCCATGAGCCAAAGCAGAGTCTGCCGAAGCAATTGTATTCTCTGGAGCCAAAGCATTGGCACCACGATGGACCACCACCTCTATAGAATTCTTACAAATCGCCGGAGTAACTAAGAACAAAAAGAAAGAAGTAAAAAGAAATACCAACTTGATTCTCATCATTATTAAACGTATTTAAAAATAGGGTGTTACATTGTCATGCAACACCCTAAAGCTGTTATTATATTTTTATTTTGAATACCCAGGGTTCTGTTTCCACGTTGGATTAGTATCCAATTGGTTTGCCTTATGCAATGGGAAGATTCGACGGAACTTGTCAAACTTAGCATTTTGGAAACCTTGCTTATGGAAGCCATACTCATCCTCAAAATGACCGAAACGAATCATATCGATACGGCGAAGGTTTTCATCGAAGAACTCACGTCCTCTCTCCTCATAGATTTCATCCAAAGAAGGATTGTGGCCTATAGTAGGAGCCGTTACATATGAACGAATTTGATTGAACAAGCTCTGAGGAGTGTCACCTTTAGTCGCTGTTGCACCACGTGTGATAGCCTCTGCCTTCATCATTAATATGTCGGCGTAACGAATCAAAGGCAAGTCGTTGGACTGATTACGACCGTTTTTGAAATCCTCATTATCTACAAACCATTTAATAGAGTGAGCACCCTGACGCCAACCCTCTACGTTATCACCCACATCAATATCCTCTTCAGGTTTAGTCGGATCTATGGTAATATCATGCGTAAAAATCAGAGGATTACCATTACGGTCGAGTGCCTTTTGGTCAGTAGGAAGCAAAGTTTCTTTGTCATAGACGTAAACCTGTCCTTCTAAAATCATACTATTTCGCTGGTCACCTGGAAGGTTAAAACGAGCAGAACATTCAGGAGTAACAGTCATATATCCACCTCCAGAATTAGACATTTTTGTCCCATAATAAGCAGGATTCATAGATTTGATATCCTTGTAAGAATGCGAACGCCCATATTGCATACCTGTTGCGTCCAGAGTGTGGTAAGGCATCACATAGATAAAGTCCTTGATTTGACCATTTTCTACCAACTCCGTGTTGTTAGGAGCAAACTTAAAACGATAATCTATAGGTCCCAAATCAAATTTACCAGACTCGATAATTTTGTCACAAGCAGCCACACAATCATTCAACTTCTCTTTGCTATAATTAGCTGCATCATATTGGTCAACAGAAGCGGCGGTATAAACAGGCCAATTGATATACAAACGAGCTAAAAGTCCATAAGCCATATACTTATTAGGCTTACCATAGTTCTCACCAGTGGTTTCTTCCGGCAACTTATCAGCCACAGCCAACAGCTCACTTTCTAACCACTTAGCAACTTCCGCACGAGGTTGACGGTCTTCAATATTCACACCATGTTCTTCACAATAAGCCTTGTCAACAATTGGCGCATCACCAAAGTTATCCATCTCTAAATAAGTAAAATAAGCACGGATAGCACGAGCAGAAGCCACATACTTTTCATCAGCACCAGTAGCATCTATCACCTCGTTAGCCTTAACCACGCCTTCACCTAACACATTCATCCAGTCAATGGTTGCCATCTCTGCATTGAAATTATGCAATGTAGTATATGCATAAGCATGAGAATCTACCCATCCTCCACTGAAAGCCTGCGATGTAAACTCATCGCTCGAAAGTGCCTGTGACTCCATGAATCGACGGCCAAAGCAATCTCGCATTTGGAAGTAAATACCAGCCATCTTCGATTCCATCGCTTCCTCTGTTCCTGGATACTGAGGATACTGTGAATCCAAAGAGACATCCAAATCAGTACAGCTCACTGCAAAAACTGCCAAGCTCGCTGCAAATATTGTCTTTATTTTCGTATTCATAATTATCTTTCCATTATAAAAATTCATAACTAGAAGTTAATCTTAGCACCCAACATAAATGTACGAGTATGTGGATAAGTATTCCAACGATAATCCACACCTGGATCAATGCCACCCATATTTACTTCTGGGTCTAAGCCATCATATCCTGTAATGGTAAATACATTATTGATAGTACCGTAAAGCTGAATACTGTTAACCCAACCATCCAAGTTGCGGAAAGTATAGCCCAAGGTAAGCGACTGCAAACGAAGGAACGAGCCATCTTCGATAAACTTATCTGATGGAATATTAGAACCTGTATCCGTTGCAGGACGTTTAGTAATGAATTCTTTCAATACATTCTTACCACCAGCAAAGAAGTCTGGAGCTGTATAGTGAGCCTTCATTCCGTTATAAACATCTTGTCCAAACATTCCTGTAAAGAAGAAGGATGCGCTCCAATTCCTATAGCTGAATGTATTATTCCAGCCCAAATTCAACTTTGGCTGAGCACACCCAGTGATAGTGCGGTCTTTAAACGCAGGAGAAGCCGTAGTTTCGCCAGTCCGTTCTCCCGTTTCTGCATCATGAACATAATAAGTAGAAACTCCCTTTTCATTATAACCAGCAAACTCGTATGTATAGAAAGTACCCAGAGGCTGTCCTTCCATAATCAACTGAGTCCAACCTTCAGAAGAGACACCTGCTACACGAGGGTCACCTTGTCTAAATGAATCTGTACTGTACTTCTCATTAGACAAGCGATTAACCTTGTTCGTGTTATGAGACAAATTAAGTGTAGTTTGCCATGTGAAATTTCTATTCTGCACAGGGATTGCATTGATAGAGAATTCGACACCATTGTTGGTTATCTTACCTACATTGGCAGCAATGTTATTAACAGGGTAAATGAAAGAAGATACAGGATAATTCCATATTAAATCATCAGTCACCTTATGATAATACTCAACAGAACCATTCAAACGCCCATTGAAAAAAGCGAAATCAAGACCAATATTCAACATACCAGTTTTCTCCCACTTCAAGTCCTCGTTAGCCAACTTTGTTGCCTGAAGAGTTGCCCAATTTCTACCATTTATTACAGAGATTGAACCATTAGCACCATATGTTGGCACAGCAGCATAGGCACCAAAACCAAGAGCATTACCACTAATACCATATCCCACACGGAACTTCAAGTTTGACAAATTCAAAGCATCCTTCAAACCATCCATAAAACTCTCCTCTGTAATATTCCATGCAGCAGATACTGAAGGGAAAGTTCCCCAACGATGATTCTTACCAAACACAGAAGAGCCATCTCGACGAAGAGTTGCCTGCAACATATAACGACTGTCATATGAATAAGAAACACGACCATAGAAAGAGATGTTGCGGATTTTCTCCTTAGTACCACTTTCCACCGCTGTCATACCATCAATCTGACCCGCATAACTTAACTGATTCCACTTCAAAGCGTCATCAAAGAAATTGTGTACGGTCAAACCGAAGCCATCATTATTGTCACGCTCTTCCCATGAATAACCCAACATAGCACCAACCTTGTGTTTTTTAGCTATCGTTGTGTCATAGTTGAAATAAGTTTCAAATGTTTGGTCTTCACCAAAATATGTGCTACGGTTTGCACGACCTTGCAAGTCGGCTACGCCATTAAGTTGAGACTGATGAGAATCGTAACCACTATATGTACGTTGTTTATTACTATACTGATAGTTCAAGTTCCAAGTCAAACCATCTATAATATAAGCCGTAGCCTTACCAATAAATTGCATACGCTTCCACATGAACTCAGAAGTATCTTCATTGATAAGAGACAATGGGTTATAGTTTTGAGAACCTTCACCTGCCACCCATGTTCCATCAGCATTCTTGATAGGGTTAGTAGGATTGAAATAGTTCATAGCATCCAAAACAGAAGCACCATCAACACCCATCTGTACACCCTTATGCTTGCCATACATAGCATTCAAGCCAGCAGAAAGATCCAAGTGATCTTTCAACACTTTAGAGCTAACCATAGAACGGAAGTTGACACGATTCATATCGGTACCTCTTACGATACCCTTGCGATTCATGAAATTCAAGGAAGCCATATAGGTTGTCTTCTTGCTACCACCATTGATAGAGAGGTTGTGGTTATGGCTGAAACCTGTACGAAGGACCTCCTTCTGCCAATCGGTAGAAGAACCCTTGTCATAAGCATAGTCCAATCCATTGGATTGCACATAACCACGAATATCATCGGCAGAAGCCATATCCAATGTTTTCAAGACATCATCAAATGCAGCATAACCAGAATAAGATACGTTGACACGTTCTTGATTATTCTTACCTTTCTTGGTGGTAATCATAATCACACCATTGGCCGCCTTAGAACCATAGATAGCTGTAGCAGAGGCATCACGAAGCACATCAATGCTCTCTATGTCATCAGGAGCTACCATGGAAATATCTACACCAGGAATACCATCAATGACATAATAAGGTTGCATCGCCTCACCAGTACGGAGAGAAGAAGCACCACGAAGAGTTATGCTTGGAGAGCCATTTGGGTCGCCCGTAGAACTAACTACCAATCCTGGCACTTTTCCTTGCAACATCTGACCAGGGTCAGTGAACACACCTTGGTTTAAATCCTTAGAACTAACTGTTGTAACAGAAGAAGTCAAATCTTTACGACGCATCGTACCATAACCAACCACTACCACTTCGTTCAGAGCAGTATTGTCTTCTTGCAAAACAATCTGACTGTTGGAACCGGCCTTAACGGTCTGTGGAGTGAAACCGATATACGAAATTTTCAACTTTGCGCCAGGCTTTACATTCAGTTTGTAGTTACCATACATGTCGGTAACTGCACCATTCTGCGTACCCACCTCTAAAACAGAAACGCCGATAAGAGGCTCGCCATTGGCATCCTTCACGGTACCACTGACATTACTCTGTGCAAACGTGAGCGAACTCACCAATAAAAGGGCGGAAGAGAACAAGACACGTCTCATGTTACTTCCAATAGTCTTTTTTACTATTTGCATAACCTATTAGATTTTAGTTATAATTATACGGTGCAAAGGTAATGGTACCTTATTACACCGGAGTTAAGTTCTGATTGCATTAGAATGAAAGAACCACAGAAACCGTTTCGCATATAGGAATATTAATCATCTATGCCGAAGGTCTTTCCGCCATAGTTGATCTTAGGATCTGCAATTACTTTCAGGTCATCCATCTCCACATTGGTGGCTTGTTCCACATAGACTCCATATACCTTATTATATATAAAGCCCTCACCACGACATGGACGCTTATCATAGATGCCGCCATCGTAAGAAGTCACTTTCTTCAGATTCAAATGAACATTGTTGAGATAAATATCGCGAACTTTATCCTTAGTATCCCCTCCGATAAAGCACCCGTTTTCAGAAGTTGCATAAATATTATTGAAGTAAATGCGGCTCACTTCTCCACACTTACCTACGGTCTGTCCTTTAGGGAAACGCCAGTTGGCATCCTTATGATTACCATTGGCACGAGGATAAGAAGTCACATAGATAGGTTCCGCCTTTCCCCACCAGACATCACTCCAAAGATGACAATCTAAAATAATATTAGAGAAGACCACATCCGTCACAGTACCTTCATCACGATTCTGGATACCCAAACCACGGTTACTGCCCTTGATCACACAATTGTCTATCACCACATGATAGATGGAATCCATATTCTCGCTGCCTATCTTGACTGTACAACTGCGACTTTCCATCACGCAATTGGTCACTACGATGTCATGACAAGAACCATACTCCTCAAACTCACGTCG
>OIYQ01000342.1_pt1 | contig 19326 bp, 17 predicted proteins | sample 1588311 | NCBI WGS metagenome assembly OIYQ01 (sample SAMN03283244) | human gut metagenome | biome: human-associated habitat; material: feces | host: Homo sapiens | place: Peru | collected 2012
AGGATGTCGCCGCCCTCAGCTGCAACTTCCTTCACGTAGTTGTAAGCCTCGTCCAGCTTCTTCACGGTCTTCTGCAGATCGATGATATAGATGCCGTTGCGCTCGGTGAAGATATACTTCGCCATCTTGGGGTTCCAGCGACGGGTCTGGTGACCGAAGTGCACACCTGCTTCGAGAAGCTGCTTCATAGAAACGACTGCCATAGTAAAATACCTCCAGATATTGTTTTGCCTCCGCACACCGTGATCAGGGCACCGTATCGGACGGGCCTGACTGCCCTCCACCCGGATGGGCACAAAAGGGCATAGTGATGCGTGTGTAATGCTGAATTATAATAGCACAAAAAGGACGCGGATTCAAGAGCTTTTCGCTGTTTTTTACAAAAAGATTTTGCGATCTTCTCTTATTTGCCGGTCGGTGCCGCTTCCAGGCCCTCCATCCCCATCCGGCTGAGGGCATAGCCCTTGCCGAACATCAGGTCGTATTGGAGCAGCCAGTGGTTGGCGCTCCACTGCTGCTGCAATGCAGTAGGCTCCTGGGTGGTGGTGCCGTCCCGATTCATGACGGTGCCGCGGGTGTTCGTGCGGTACGCCACCTGCAGCTGGCGGTTCAGATACTGGAAATAGAGCGGCTGCTTCAGGCCGTAGATGTTCATCATGACCGGCGAAATGTCGTAGGCAGCGATGGTGCCAAGGTCCACAGGCTGCTGCGAATAGTTCGACCACATGAGCAGGGTCGTCTGGTGGAGGCGGGGGTCGGCGCTGGAATCGCTGGCATAGCCGCTCTTGGTGAAGACGTCGTAGTTGGAATCAATGGGGTTGTAATGGTCGCCCCAGAACACGAGGATGACCGGCTCGTCCACCTGAGAGAAGTAGTCGGTCAGGCGGCCCAGCATGGCGTCGGCATCCCGGATGCCGGTGGCAAAGTCTTCGAGCGCCCCCAGTGTGCTCCGGCTGATGCCGGACGGAGCGTTCAGCACCTTGACGCGCTGGTCGTCGGGGTAGTTGTCCTTATTATAATTGGTATGGTTCTGCATGGTGACGGCGTGCAGGAACACCGGCTTATCCGAGGAGGCCTTCATGCTCTCGTACTGCTGGATGATCTGGTCTGCCATGGAATCATCGGTAACAAGGCCGCTCGTCCAGTAGTGTTTCCGAACCTTGGTCACGCCATGCATATCCTCAAGGCTGATAAAATCGTCAAAGCCAAGATTGGGGTAAGCCTTGTCGCGGCTCCAGTATTTTGCCCAGAAACAGTGCACGGCAGCGGTCTGATAGCCCCGGCTCTTGAGATAATTGGGCATGGCAAACATGGGCTTGGTCACATGCTGCTGGTAGGGCTTGCTGCCGCTGGGCAGGAAGGACACCGAATAGCCGGTCAACGCCTCAAACTCCACATCGCAGGTGCCGCCGCCGAAGCTGGGGCTGTAGGCCCGGCCGGAAGCGCTGGTCTCCTGCAGACGATGGAGGTTGGCGGAAACATCCGTGTCGAATGCAAAGCCATACTGCTCCAGCTCCGAGACATCCCAGTAGGACTCGTCCATCACGTAGATGATGGTGGGGCTCTGTTCGGTCTCCCCGGCAGGCGTGACCGCCCCATAAGACGCCGGGTAGAGCGGTGCCGTCTGGTAGTTCCCGGCTGCGGCGGTGTCGTCCAAAATCTCGTTCACGGCGTCTTCCGAGTAGTCATCCGGTTTCGAGATCTCCAGATTGGTGAGGTTGGTCAGAAAACTGGTGGTGACACCGTAGTAGCGATAATAGCGGTCCTGCATCCAGGCGTCGGGCAGGATGCCGATGGCCTGGGTGACTGCGGGCTGCAGGAAGACGCCGAAGAGCAGACCGCAGACGGCCGCAGCGCTGGCCGCAACGCCCAGCACACGGGGCTTCCAGTTCAGCCTTTTCCGCCCGCGGTAGAGGAAGAAGCTGGCCACGAGCAGCAGCAGGATGAGGACGATGGAGACCACCATGCTGGTCTGGATATGGATCCCGGCAGCGGAAGCAACGCCCGCCGCTTCCGAGACCTGCGCCAGATCCCACGGGAGAAACGGCTCACCGCGCAGCTGCAGCGTGTAGAAATCCACCGCCGCCGGGACACAGCCGAGAATGGCCGCGATCAGGGTGGCCAGCGGCGCGAAGCGGGTCAGCCAGTCCACCATCAGCCAGATGAGGAAAAGCAGCGCCCATGCCAGAAGATAGGCTTCGGCGTGGGGAAAAATGTATTGGGTCAGAGTGTCCACGGTCAGACTGCCGCGGGCGATCCACTCCGTGAGCACCACAAGCACCAGCGTGACGACCGGCGGGAAAGCCAGCCGCAGCGCATGGAGCCTGGCCGGAGTGCGGGATGCGCGTTTATTCATACAAGAACCGTTCCTTTCACTTCCTGAGCGCCCCAATGGGGCGATGATCTTTGAGTTTGCGAGCACAAATCATGGCCCACGGTTCCCTATTATAATCCTGTTTTCTGTAAAATCAAACCCTAATTCCGGAAAAACAGATGAAAAACTTTCATCCATCCAACCAGCGGCGCAGCTTTTGCCAGAACGAAGCACTTTTTTGCTCCGGCAAAGGCAGTTCTGTGCGCACCAGAACGGCATCCAGCCCGATCTTGTCGATCTCCTCCCAGGGGATGGTCAGCGTCTCGTCCCGCCCCAGCAGCCCGAACAGATGCGGCCTGCCCAGCAAAAGCAGGCTCCGGACCTGCGCGGTCTGCGGGTCAAGTTCCAGATCATCGGCCCTGCCCAGGCAGGCCCCATTGGACAGCTGCACGACCTCTTTGGCGCAAAGCTCCCGGAATGTCATCGGCTCCCCTCCCCGCTGTGTGTTCTCTTTTACTGTATGCGGCAGAGCGGCGCTTGATGCAGACCGGCCCCTTGTGTTATACTGGGTGCAGCGACCAATTGGAAAACTCACCCATTCAGATCGAGGTATGTGTCGATGTATAAAAATATCGTGTTTGATTTCGGCGGCGTCATGGTCGATTTTGACCCCAAGGAGTATCTGGTGGACCGTTTCTGCAACGCCGATGTGGAGGAGCAGGTCAGCGCCCTGACCTTTGACAGCGAAGAGTGGAAGCTGCTGGACGCCGGGCTCATCACCCGGTTCGAGGCCAACCAGCGGATGCTGGCCAAAGCCAGAGAACAGGGCTGCGCCTTTGAGGTGCAGGGCGTTTTGGATGACTGGATGCACATCCTGCGCCCCCGCCGCCGGATGCAGGAGCTGGTGCAGAAACTGAAAGCCCACGGCTACTGCGTTTATTACCTGAGCAATATTCCGGAAGATGTGCTCGACCTGCTGATGAACCGGGACATGAAGGGCCTGTTCGACGGCGGCGTGGCCTCCTGCGAGGTCCACATCAACAAGCCGGACCCCCGCATCTACAAAGCGCTGCTGGAAAAATACCACCTCAAGGCACAGGAGAGCGTCTTCATCGACGACCGGCTGGACAATGTGCAGGCGGCCTTCCGGCTGGGCTTTGCCGGCATCCAGATGAAGGAGAGCGTCGGCACACTGGTGCGCAGCCTTGCCACCTGCGGCGTGGCCCTGCGCTGAGCCGCACCAAAACACAAACCGCCCGGTTCCATGCTGTTTTCGGCACGGAACCGGGCGGTTTTCTGCGCGTAGAAGTTACGAAGTTACTTGGCTTCGTAATTCTGGCAGAAGTGCGGGGTCTCGATCTGCTGGGTGGTGCAGGAGCAGTGCTCCGTCACCTTGATCTGCGGCAGGTCACACTTGCAGCTCTCCACATTGTGGCGGCACTTGCAGACATCGCAGACAACACCGGTATTTTCCATTCGTTCTCACCTCTTTGAATCTGGGATGCTTCTAGGATGCCCCCATTCCGTGAGATTTATACACCGATCACTTCCCCGCCCCGGCCTCGCGTTTGGCCCGGATGGTCACGACCACATGCCGGATGGAAAGGATGGGGTGCACCGGCAGCATCCGCGGCCCGGCCCAGCGCATGACAGTGCGGATCTGCTCCCGCATGGCAGGCTTGTAGCAGTGGACTTTGCAGGCCGAACAGAAGGTCTTCGTCTCCATGAACGGGCAATGGTCGATGCGGGCCAGCGCATAATCGCGAAGCTCCTGACATTCCGGGCAGAGCGAGCCTTTGGGGGTGTGGTGCTGCCTGCGGCAGTAGAGCGCGATCATCTCACTCACCAGAAGTTGTTCCTCCGCGCGCTTTTTCACAAGGTCTTTCGGGGTGTTCTGTTTCATGCGTTCCTCCAGATACAACAAAAAACCGGCAGAAAGCCGGTATCGTTCGGTTCTCTGTCGGTTAGTTTATCAAGACAAACTCATTTTGTCAAGAGAAAAAGCTTACCATGCAGCCAGGTCAGCGCCCAGCTTGCGGCAGGCAGCCTGGACATCGTCGTCGGGCGTCTCGTTGCAGATGAGGCCCTCTTCGCTGAACAGGACCGCGCCGTCCTCCTTGACACGCTCGCACCAATCGCGCATCCACTGGCCGTCGCCCCAGCCGTAGGAGCCGAACAGAGCGACCTTCTTGCCGTTCAGGGAACCTTCCAGAGAAGCGAACATCGGCTCGAACTCGCTCTCCTCCAGCTGCTCAGCGCCCATTGCGGGGCAGCCGAATGCCACGACGTCATATTCGCCCAGCTTGGCAGCATTCATCTCGCCGCAGGGAACGATGGTAGCGGCAGCACCTGCCCCCTCAGCGATGCAGTTTGCCATGGTCTCGGTGTTGCCGGTCGCGCTCCAGAATACGATTGCTACTTTGCTCATAAAGAAGAACCTCTCTTTCAATGATGGTTAGCATATTCTAACTTTTATCACCAGGAAAATGCGTCATCCGAAACGGACGCGCATTTTTGCGGTTAGGTTTCTCTAACCACTGACAGGATACCACAGTGCGGCAGGATTGTCAAGGTTCTTTTGCAGATTTTTCCACTCCCCTGCTCAAAGCAGCTGCGGAACGGTGAACACCAGCGTCAGCACACCGAAAATGACCGGCTGATGGAGCAGATACAGCACCAGCGAGTGCCGCCCCAGCCAGCCCAGCGGCGGGCAGACCGACCGGCGCAGTGGCTCCATTCGTTTGCGGCCGACAAGAGGATGCAGATAGTACCCCGCCCAGAACAAAAACAGCCACGGCAGCAGCGGGAAGTAATCGGAGGAGTAAAAGGAGACCGGATAAAAGCCGAAGTATGCCGTGAGGTAGTTGGCATACAGCCCCTGCGGCAGCGCCCAGCGCAGAGGGCCAAGCCCCCAATAGCCATCCATCGTGTGATAGGTCAGCGCGAACAGGATCAGACCGACCGCCAGCCCCACCGCCGGCGGGATCTTTTGCAGCCACTTCTGCACAAGGCCCGTCAGGAGCATGGCCGAGCCCAGCAGGGTCAGCACCCCAAACCAGACCACATCTTCCGGCATGAACAGCAGCGTCACCGCTGTGACCAGCGCTCCGGCACCAAAGACCGCCGCGCCGCGTTTGAGCGGATGATGCCCAAGCGGCAGACAGAAGCCGGACAGCAGGATGAACACCCAGCAGATGGATTGCTGCCACAGCCGCCCCTGCCCGGCGGAATACCACGGCACCACGACCCCGAACAGATACACGGCATCCCACATGCCATGGTAGAGCATCATGCTGATGAGGTCAAGCCCGCGCAGCTCGTCCAGCAGCGCGTAACGGGATGAAGACGATTTCATGAGGAAACTTCCTTTTTCGTTTTTTGTCTCATTGTACGCTTTGCCGCCGGGCGCGTCAAGCAAAAAAGCTGCTGTGCAGCCTGAGCCACACAGCAGCTTTTGAAAAAACGGGTTTAGACCTCGGTGTTGAAGTAGCGCTTCAGCAGGCCCTCGAAGCCGCGGCCATGACGTGCCTCGTCCTTCGCCATCTCATGGACGGTGTCGTGGATGGCGTCCAGATTCAGAGCCTTTGCCTTCTTGGCCAGGTCCATCTTGCCAGCGCAGGCACCGCACTCGGCCTCAGCGCGCATCATCAGGTTCTTCTTGGTGCTGTCGGTGACGACCTCACCCAGCAGCTCAGCGAAGCGGGATGCGTGATCGGCTTCCTCGTAAGCATAGCGCTTGTAAGCCTCAGCGATCTCCGGATAGCCCTCGCGCTCTGCGACGCGGGCCATGGCCAGATACATGCCGACTTCGCTGCACTCACCCTCGAAGTTTGCGCGCAGGCCGTCCACGATCTCCTGGGGGACGCCCTCAGCCTTGCCGATGCCGACGACATGCTCGGTCACATAGGTGTTGCCGGACTTCTCCACGAATGCAGAAGCGGGAGCCTTGCAGACGGGGCACTGCTCCGGGATGGAGCCTTCAGCGATATAACCACAAACGGTGCAGACATACTTTTTCATAAGATAGACCTCCATAATTTCTCAGTTATTCTTTTGGCCTTCCCTGGTACGGTCGGCCTTGGTTTCTGAGCCTATTATAGCAATGATTCCTAGGTTAGTCAAGGATAATTTTAAGAATTGTTCCTATTTAACAGTTTGTTTACACCTGAAGATTGCCACTGGTGGCAGCGTCAGAACCGTCGGCTGCGTCGAACTCATAATCGTTGCCGGGCAGGATGGCGTTGAGCAGGATGCCGACGATGGCAGCGATGGCCAGACCGGACAGATTGATGGAGACGCTGCCCACCATGAAGGTCAGGCCGCCCACCGAGTTGAAGCCCAGCGCGGACACCAGAATGACAGCAGCAACGATCAGATTGCGGCTGTTGGTGAAGTCCACCCGGTTCTCGACCACGTTGCGGACACCGATGGCAGAGATCATGCCGTACAGCACGAAGCTGATGCCACCGATGATGCCGGTGGGGATGGTGTTGATGACCGCCTCAAACTTGGGGCTGAAGCTCAGGATGATGGCCAGCACCGCAGCGATGCGGATGACCAGCGGGTCGTAGATGCGGCTCAGCGCGAGAACGCCGGTGTTCTCGCCGTAGGTGGTGTTGGCCGGGCCGCCCAGCAGGCCGGCCATGGCGGTCGCAAGGCCGTCGCCCATCAGGGTGCGGTTCAGGCCGGGGTCGTTGATATAGTTGTGGCCGACGGTTGCGCTGATGGCGGCGATATCACCGACGTGCTCCATCATGGTCGCCAGTGCGATGGGCAGGATGGTGAAGAGGGCGCTGATGAACTCCGGGCTGCCGTCGATGGCGAACAGGCCCATGGCGTTCTGATGCAGCGGGATGCCGAACCAGTCGGCGGCAGCGATGGCCTGGAAATCCACGGCACCGGTCACGAGAGCGACCGCATAGGAGACCAGAACACCGATGAGGATGGGCAGGATCTTGACCATACCCTTGCCCCAGATGTTGCAGACGATGACCGTGCCCAGTGCCACAAAGGCCAGCAGCCAGTTCGACTCGCAGTTGGTGATGGCAGAGGGAGCCAGGATCAGGCCGATGGAAATGATGATGGGTCCCGTGACCACCGGCGGGAAGAACTTCATGATGCGGCGGATGCCGAAGGTGGAGATGAGCAGGCTGACCACCAGATACAGGATGCCGGAGAAGGCAACACCTGCGCAGGCATAGGGCAGCATCTTCGTGTTGGCAACGGTCAGGTTGCCGTTGGCATCTGCCAGCATGGGGGCTACGATGGAAAAGCCGCCCAGATAGGCAAACGACGAGCCAAGGAAAGCCGGGACCTTGCCTCTGGTGACCAGATGGAACAGCAGCGTGCCCAGACCTGCGCAGAGCAGCGTGGTGGAAACGCTCAGGCCCGTCAGCAGCGGCACCAGCACCGTGGCACCGAACATGGCGAACATGTGCTGTACGCCGAGGATCAGCATCCGACCCGTGCCCAGCTGGCGCGCGTCGTAAATGCCTTTGGAGTAGTCGATTTTTTCACTCATAAAAGAGTCCTCCTTTCGCGTTTTACTTCCAAAAAAAGAGGCATTGCCGCAAAAAAGCGACAGTGCCTCAGCTTTCGGGAATAAAAAACATTCGGGACGGGAGAACAGCCTCCGTGCTCCGCAAAGTAAAACCGTGCATTCTGCTCTCCCCTTCCCTTCGTACGCTGTAAAGTATATCAGAAACCACCCCGTTCTGCAATGGATTTTCGTTTTTTTGGCATTCTTTCTGCGATTGCTTTCTTTTTCAGGTTTTATTCCCCTGCGGCAGCATTTTGCACCTGCATCTTGCAATCCGGCCCCCTGCGCACTATAATAATACCGATTAAATGGATTGAGATTTAAGGAGACCCAATGATCTATCTGGATTATTCCGCCAATACCCCGGCCGACCCGCAGGTGCTCGACCGGTTCTGCTCCGTAGAGCGGCGCTGCATCGGCAACGCCAACTCCCATCATCAGGCAGGCACCGCCGCCAGAGCCGAGATCGACGCTGCCACGCTGAAGATCGCCGCTTTGCTGGGCGTACAGCCTGCCGAGATCATCTATACCTCCGGTGCCAGCGAATCCAACAACTTCGCGCTCAAGGGGCTGGCCCGGCTCTCCCGCCATGCGGGCAGGCACATCATTTCCACCCCGCTGGAGCATTCGTCCGTCAGCGGCACTTTGACCGCGCTGCAGGAGCAGGGCTATGAGATCGACCTGCTGGATATCCGGCGGGACGGAACCGTAGACCTTGACCATCTGAAAGAGCTGCTGCGGCCGGACACCATCGCCGTGGCGGTCACGCTGGTAGACAGCGAACTCGGCGTCGTGCAGCCGGTAGAGGAGATCGCTGCCATCCTGAAGGACTACCCCAACTGCCACCTGCATGTCGATGCCACCCAGGCTGTTGGAAAGATCCCCGTCTCGTTTGAAGGGGTGGACACCATGAGCCTGACGGCCCACAAATTCTATGGCCTGAACGGCATTGGCCTGCTGCTCAAGCGGCGGAATCTGGCACTGGAGCAGCTCATCCACGGCGGCGAGAGCACCACCATCTATCGCAGCGGCACCCCTACGGTGGCGCTGGCGTCTTCCCTGGCCTGTGCGCTGGAACTTGCTGTGGAAAACCTGCCGGAACGCTCCACCTCTGTCCAAAAGCGGAACGCGGAACTCCGCGCGGCCCTGTGCCAGCACCCGGAGGTGCGCATCAACAGCCCGGAAAACGCCATCCCGCACATCCTGAACCTCAGTGTCCGGGACGTGAAGGGCACGGTCTTTCAGCGGGAACTGGACGCCCACGGCGTCTGCGTCTCGGTCAAATCAGCCTGCTCGTCGGACGGCCTGCCCTCCCGCGCAGTGTTTGCCGTCAGCCGGGACCGCCGCAACGCCCTTTCGTCTTGGCGCATCAGTCTGAGCCATCTGACCACCGAGGCAGAGATCCAGGAATTTTTACGGGTGTTCGACGTCTGCTGCCAGCAGCTGACCGCCGCACACGGAGATCGATAAGGAGAAATCATGAAACGCGAACTCGAACCCTATCAGATGATCGAACGTAGCATCATCAAAAAATATCGCAAAGAGCTTTGGACGCCCTTCATCGTAGCCGTCAAACGGTATGAACTCATCCAGGCAGGCGACAAGATTGCCGTCTGCATCTCCGGCGGCAAGGACTCCATGCTGATGGCAAAGCTCATGCAGGAACTGCAAAAGCACAGCGATGTCCCCTTTGAGCTGGTCTTCCTCGTGATGGACCCCGGCTACAATGAGCTCAACCGCCAGAAGATCGAATCCAACGCGGCACTGCTGCACATCCCGGTGACCATCTTTGAGAGCAACATCTTCTCGGTGGCCAACAACACCGACAAGAACCCCTGCTACCTCTGCGCCCGGATGCGCCGCGGTCACCTGTACAGCAAGGCCAAGGAGCTTGGCTGCAACAAGATCGCGCTGGGCCACCACTTCAACGATGTCATCGAGACGACCGTCATGAGCATGTTCTACGGCTCCCAGCTGCAGGCCATGCCGCCAAAGCTCCACAGCACCAGCTTTCCCGGCATGACCCTCATCCGCCCGATGTACTGCATCCGCGAGGAGGACATTTTGGCCTGGAAGCGGTACAACGACCTGGAATTCATCCAGTGCGCCTGCCGCTTCACAGAGAACTGCACCATGTGCGACAATGGCGGCGGCGGTTCCAAGCGGCAGGAGACCAAGCTCCTGCTCCGCCGCCTCAAGCGCGACAACCCCAACATCGAAAACAGCATTTTCCGCAGCATCCATGCCGTCGCGCTGGACACCATGCCGGGCTATAAATCTGAGGGCGTGGAGCACAGCTTTCTGGAACGGTTCCATGCGATGGAAGAAATGGCAGCTGACGTTGAGCTGTGAGCTTCTGCGAAAAATCATGCAGCATCGGTGGTATCATATACAAGCTGTTTCACTAAAAAAAGCGGGAATGGACCGGACGATTCCGATCCATTCCCGCTTTTCAGCTTTGTGAAACCAGTTGGAGTCAAACGCTTACAGCAAGTTCACATACACTCAACAGGGGCTTCCTTTTTTATTAGATAGAGATCGTGTTACACACGTCGATCAGCACCGGGTCGAGGGTCTTGGTCATTTCAAGAGCCTCATCGACGGGGTAATCCACGAGGTGCTCTCCCTTCATGCCGACGATGCGGTTGTACTTTCCCTCTTCCAGCAGGCAGACAGCGTGGTAGCCCATGGCGGAAGCGTTTACGCGGTCGCGCAGAGTGGGCGAGCCGCCGCGCTGGACGTGGCCCAGGATGGTGGCGCGGGTATCAATGCCGGTGCGGGCCTGGATCTCGTTGGCGATCTCCTGCGAGTGGCCAATGCCCTCGGCAACGATGACGATGAAGTGGCGCTTACCGGTGCGCTGCGTCTCGGTGATCTTATCGAGGATGTCGTGCTGCATGTCGAATTCCTTCTCCGGCAGCAGGACCGCCATTGCACCAGAGGCGATGGCGACGTTCAGAGCGATGTAACCCGCATTGCGGCCCATGACCTCGACAACGCTGCAACGGTCGTGGCTCTGGGTGGTGTCGCGCAGTTTGTCGATCATTTCCAGAGCGGTGTTCATCGCGGTATCGTAGCCGATGGTGTAATCGGTGCAGGCAATATCATTGTCGATGGTGCCGGGCAGGCCGATCATCGGGATGCCGCGGTGTGCCAGCTCACGGGCGCCACGGTAGGAGCCGTCGCCGCCGATGACGACCAGCGCATCAATGCCGAGCTCACGGCACTTGGCAGCGCCCTTGTCCTGGCCCTCTTTGGTCTTGAACTCCAGGCAGCGGGCGGTGTACAGGATGGTGCCGCCGGCCTGGATGATGTTGGAAACACTGCGCAGGTTCATTTCAAAGCACTCGCCGTTCAGCAGGCCGTTGTAGCCGCGCTGAATGCCGATCATCCGAAATCCCTTGTGCAGGCCGGTACGAACCACAGCGCGCACTGCAGCATTCATGCCGGGAGCGTCGCCGCCGCTGGTCAAGACACCAATCGTTTTGATTTGCTTTTCCATAAGAGAGATTCCCTCCAATTGTTTCTTCATTCACCTCGGAGCAGTGCCCCTTCTTCCTGACACTGCTCCATTGCTTTGCTCATTTCTGATGCGACTTGCCTTGAATTATTATAGCACAGTTTTCCTGTGAATCCAATACCTTTTTGAAACTCCGTTAAAATTTTGCTAAAGTCTGCTTTGCTGCGAAGCTGCGATGATTTTTATGAAAGTTGTATCTGCACGATTCGTTCCGCGGTATGTTATTTTGTTGCAACATTCTTTTCGCCGACCAGACGCCGCAGCTCCTGGAAGAAGAGCGGATGGCCGGAGGTATACAGTCTGCGAGGGGCCGCGAGCTTCTGTTTGGTGTCCTCCAGATAGAAGATGACCGGCATATCACCGTCAAAAATCTCCAGCAGGTTGACGACTTTGGCATACTGCGGGCAGCTGCGCGACGGCAGACGGATATAGAGCCGCTGGGCCGCATCCCGCATCCGGTCCGGACGGTTCGCCTGCGGGTGTTTGGGGTCGTAGCCTTCAATGGGCGAGATGCTTTCGGCCATCAGCTTGGACGGCTCGTCCTCGCGGACCGACAGACGCCCCTCGATGACCACAACGGCATTTTCCCGGATGGCATCCCGGAAGACCTCCAGCACCTTCGGGAAGACGATGACCTCCATTGTGCCGGTCAGGTCTTCCACGCTGGTAAAGGCCATCAGGCTGTTCGACTTGGTGGTCATCATCCGGCTCTTGACAATGGTGCAGACGATGCGGACATGGGCATTGTCCAGCCCATGCGCTTCCTCGCCGGTCAGTGCCTTGATGGAATGGGTCGCAAACTTTGCCGACTGCTCCCGGTACGCATCCAGCGGGTGCCCGGACAGGTACAGGCCGCTGACCTCTTTTTCCTGCTGCAGCAGTTCGCTATGGGAGTATTCTTCGAGGTGCCGGATCTCATACACATCCTTCGACGTGCTCTGTGCTCCCCCGCTCATCAGCGAGAACAGGTCGAGCTGCCCGTCCAGGTTCCGCCGGGAGTCGCTCTCCACGCTCTTGATGATGCCATCCACGGCCTCCACGAGGCTGTGGCGGTTCTCCCCCATGCTGTCGAACGCACCGGCCTTGACGAGGCTTTCCACGGCCCGGCGGTTCATTTCGTTGCCGTACAGCCGCTTGCAGAAATCATACAGGCTGGCATAGGGCTTTTCCCCACGCTCTTCCACGATGCGTTCCACAAGGTTGCGGCCCACGCTCTTGACCGCGTTCAGGCCGAACCGGATCTGCCCCCTGGCATCCGCCGTAAAGCCGCCGTTCGAGATGTTGATATCCGGCGGGAGCACCCGGATGCCCAGGCGGGCACATTCGCCCGAATACTCGATGACCTTATCGGTATTATCGAGTACGCTGGTCAGCAAGGCCGCCATGAACTCGCTGGGGTAATGGCACTTGAGATAGGCCGTCTGGAATGCGACATACGCATAGCAGGCCGCATGGCTCTTGTTGAACGCATAGGACGCAAAGCTCGACATTTCGTCATAGATCTCGTTGGCGACCTTTTCCGAGATGCCGTTGGCCACGCAGCCGGGGCACTCGTGGCCGGGCTCGGTGCAGCCGTGGACAAAGTGTTCCCGCTCCGCCTCCATGACCGCATGTTTCTTCTTGCTCATGGCGCGGCGGACATTGTCTGCCTGCCCGAACGAAAAGCCTGCCAGCTCACGGAAGATCTGCATGACCTGCTCCTGATAGACGATGCAGCCGTTGGTCACATCCAGAATGTGGGCCAGCTGCGGGGTCTTGTAGCTGATCTTTTCCGGCTCGTGGCGGTTGCGCAGATAGGTCGGGATGGAATCCATCGGGCCGGGGCGGTACAGACTGATGAGTGCGATGACATCTTCCAGGTTCTGCGGCTGCAGCCCTACGAGGACCTGCTTCATGCCCGAAGATTCGAGCTGAAACACGCCCTCCGTCTCGCCCTGACCCAGCATTTTGTAGGTCTCCGGGTCATCGTAATCGAGCGCTGCAATGGAGAAATCCGGTTCCTTTTTCTGGATGGCCGTTTCCGCATCCCGAATGACCGTCAGTGTGCGCAGGCCGAGGAAGTCCATCTTCAGCAGGCCAAGCTCCTCGATCTCGGTCATGTTGAACTGGGTCACAGGCAGACCGTCGTTGGTGGCGAGGGGCAGATAGTAGTCGGTCGGTTCCGGGGTGATGACGACGCCCGCCGCGTGGGTGGACGCATGGCGCGGCATTCCCTCCACCTTGAGGGCCGTGTCGATCAGTTCCTGGACCTTCGGGTCGGTGTCGTACATCCGCTTCAGCTCGGCCGAGACTTCCAATGCGCGCTTCAGCGTCATCTTCAGTTCCATCGGGACCTGCTTTGCGACCACATCCACGTCCTGGTAGGGCATCCCCATCACACGGCCCACGTCACGGATGGCGTTGCGGGCTGCCATGGTGCCAAAAGTGACGATCTGCGCCACATGGTCAGCACCGTATTTCCGGTTGACGTAGTCGATGACTTCCTGACGACGCTCATAGCAGAAGTCCACGTCAAAGTCGGGCATACTGACACGTTCGGGGTTCAGGAAACGCTCGAAGATGAGGTTGTAGCGGATGGGGTCGATGTCGGTGATGCCGACGCTGTAGGCCGCAATGCTGCCTGCACCGGAACCACGGCCCGGCCCCACCGGGATGCCCTGGCTCTTGGCGTAGTTGATATAATCCCAGACGATCAGATAGTAGTTCGTGTAGCCCATCGTCTTGACCACGCCGATCTCGTAGGTCAGGCGGTCTTTGTTGGCCTGCGGGACATCGGGGCCGTAGCGGCGCTCCAGACCCTCCCAGCAGAGCTTTTCAAAAAAGGCCTGGTTGTCCATCCCGTTGGGCGCTTTGTAGTAGGGGATCTTGGTGTGGCCGAAGTCAAAATCAAAGTTACACTGGTCCGCGATCTTCTGGGTGTTCTCGCAGGCCTCCGGCACCATGGCGAACAGATCGTACATTTCATCCGTCGTCTTGACGTAAAACTCATCGGTCTGGAACTCCATCTTATCGGCGTCCTGCATGGTCTTGCCGGTCTGGATGCAGAGAAGGATGCTCTGCATTTTGGCGTCTTCCCTGCGCAGATAGTGGGAGTCGTTGGTGGCGGCCATGGGGATGCCCGTCTCCCGCGCCAGCTTGATGAGCTGGGGCAGAACGATGGTGTCCTCTTCCAGGCCGTGGTCCTGCAGCTCAATGTAGTAATTGCCTTCGCCAAACAGGTCCCGGTACCACAGCGCCGCGTTTTTTGCCCGCTCGTAGTCCCCTGCGAGAATGGCCTGCGGGATCTCGCCCGCCAGACAGGCCGAAAGGCAGATGAGTCCTTCGTGGTATTGTTCGAGCAGCTGCTTATCAACGCGGGGCTTGGAGTAGAACCCCTCGGTGAAGGCTGCGGAGACCATCTTGATGAGGTTCTTGTAGCCGGTCTCATTTTTGCACAGCAGGATCAGATGGTTGTTGCCGTCGATCTTGTTGACCTTATCGAACCGGGTGCGGGTGGCAACGTAGACTTCGCAGCCGATGATGGGCTTGATGCCCGCTTTTCTGGCCGCTTTGTAAAACTGCACGCAGCCGTACATGACGCCGTGGTCGGTGCAGGCGATGGCCGTCTGCCCGCACTCCTTCACGCGGTCCATCAGCTGGTCGATGCGGCAGGCACCGTCCAGCAGGCTGTATTCCGTATGGATATGGAGGTGGACGAAATCCCGCCCCAGGTGATTGTTTTCGCTGATCTCGCTCACGTCGTTTCCTCCTGTTCCAACCGTTCCCGCATGGTCTGCGCCAGCAGTTCCAGCTTTTTCATCCGATGCGACAGCCCTGATTTGCTGACCGGCGGGTCAAAGCAGGCACAGAGCGCCGTCAACGAGAGGTCCGGATTTTCCAACCGCTTTGCCGCTGCCTGCTGCAGCACCTCCGGCAGGGTCTCCAGCGCATTCTGCTCCTGCAAAAAGCGGATGGCTTTCAGCGTCTGCGCGTTGGCGCGGGCTGTTTTGCCGAGGTTGGCGGTATCGCAGTTGGTGTGGCGGTTGATCTGGTTCCGCATCTGCTTCACGGCTTTCTGCGCATTGATCTGCGCTGCCGCCTGGGCCGCCCCCATAAACGCCAGAATGCGCTCCACGTTGGCGCAGCTCTTGACGTAAACCAGGTTCACGCCGTTGCGGCGGGTGCGGTGGGGCGCAAACTCGTGCTCGGCCAGCAGCGCTTCAAAGTCTCTGGCGAGATTGGTGCGGCTCGTTAAAAATTCGATGTTGTATTCTTTTTTTGGATCTGTGACGGTTCCGCCGCAGAGAAACGCCATGCCGATGTAGGCGCTGACGCAGGTCTGGCAGCGGATCATCCGGGGGTCGATCTGCAAACTCGTCTCACTGCCGGTGGTGCCGAACAGTTCATGCAGCCGCGCCACCTGTTCAGGCTCCCGGATGCCAAACTCGTACACCACCCCGCTGGGGCGGCTCTTTTCCAGAATGGTGCCCCGGACGCCGCAGCGGGCAAACAGCTGCTCGGCCACGCGGGCGGTCAGCTCCTGCTCCGTCTGGAGCACAAGGCCCTTGGCGTCGAAATATTTGGCAAAGCAGGCGATGCCGTAGGCCGCCGCGCGGACGCAGCAGTCTTTCTGCAATTGCAGGCTGTGCTGCGCGATCTCTTCCCGTGCCTGGGATGCAAAACTCATCTTGTCGTTCCTTCTTCGATCTGCCGTTCAGCGGGAGGCATCACGGTGCTGGACGCCGGGCTGGTAGCCCAGGCCCTCGCAGTATTCCGCGATCTTCCGCGCAAAGGTGATGGAGCGGTGTTTGCCGCCCGTGCACCCCACGGCAATGGTCAGCTGGCTCTTGCCCTCCTTGACATAGAGCGGCAGGGCATATTCCAGAAATGCTTCGTACCGGCGCAGCAGTTCCTGCGCCTCCGGTTTGCCCATGACGAAATCCACGACCTCCTGATCCAGGCCGGTCTTGAACTTCAGATCCGGGACATAGAACGGATTGGGCAGGCAGCGCACATCCAGCACCAGGTCTGCGTCCGCCGGGACGCCGAACTTGAAGCCGAACGACATCACCGTCAGCCGCATCGCGCTTTTCGCCCCGCCGTTCTGCACAAAGAGTTCGCAGATGCGCTCCTTGTTCTGCGCGGTGGAGAGCAGCGCCGTATCCACGATATAATTCGCACGCTCCTTAAAGGGGCGGAGAATCTGGTGTTCTTTCTGGAAAGCTTCCCGCGTGGAGATGCCCTCCGCAATGCTGATCGGGTGGCGGCGGCGGGTCTCGCTGTAACGGCGCATCAGCACATCGTCCGGTGCGTCGAGGAAGAGGATCTCGTAGGCGATCCCCTGCTGGTCCAGCAGGTCGAGTGCCTTCTCGATCTCCTCGCTGGAACGGCAGCCGCGCACGTCCATGGACAGCGCCACCCGCTTCAGCTTGTTGTCACCGGCTTTGGAGAATGCGGTAATGCTCGGCAACAGTTCCGCCGGGACATTGTCGATGCAGAAAAAGCCGATATCTTCCAGCGCATTCATAGCCACAGACTTTCCTGCACCGGAAAGCCCGCTTACGATCAGCAGATCCATTTTTCTTCCCTCTTATGCTTTCACGACACGAATCTCTTTTTCCAGGTCGAACCCGGTCTTTTCCTTTACGATGGCCCGCACCTCGTCGCACAGGGCCAGCACATCGGCGCAGGTCGCGCCGCCCAGGTTCACCACGAAGCCGCAATGCTTCTCGCTGACGGCCGCGCCGCCGTGGCGGAAACCACGCAAGCCGCACTGGTCGATGAGGGCCGCCGCAAACGCGCCCGCCGGGCGCTTGAAGGTGCTGCCGGCGCTGGGCTTGTCAAGCGGCTGCTTTTCCACCCGCTTTGCCATCAGCTCGTTCATCCGGGCTTTGATGGCGTCCGGGTCGCCCCGCTTCAGCTGGAACGTTGCGCTCAGGATGCAGCCGCCGTTTTCCTCAAAGATGCTGTGCCGGTAGGAAAGGTCGAGCGCGGCAGTCTCTGCCTCCACGATGTCGCCGTCCTGCGTCAGATACCGCACCGACTGCAGCACATCCTTCATCTCGCCGCCGTAGGCTCCGGCGTTCATATAGACCGCACCGCCCACCGTGCCGGGGATGCCGTAGGCAAATTCCAGCCCGGTCAGGCTGTTTTCCAGTGCGGCGGTGCACAGGCTCGAAAGCTTCAGGCCCGCACCGGCGACCACAGCATCATAGACCTCGCCCGGCGCTGCCCCCGGATGCGCGACCTGTTCCAGAAAGCCGATGCCCATTTTCAGGGCCATGGTATCAATGACCACGCCCCGGTAACCGGCATCCTCAAACAGAATGTTGCTGCCGTTGCCCAGCAGGTAGTACTTCACGCCCTGCTCTTTGCAGAGTGCGATCACGCGGCAGAGCTGCTCTTCGGTCTCCGGCAGGGCAAACACATCCGCCGGGCCGCCGATCTTAAAGGTGCAGTGGGCTGCCAGCGGCTCGTCTGCCCGGTAGGCAATGCCTTCGGCCTGCAGCTGTTGTTTCAATCGTTCCATAAACGCTTCGTTCCTTTTCGTATGAGAATCTTATTCGATGGTGCCTTCGAGGCCCAGACGGATGAGCAGCTCCTTGGCGGCGTTGTAGCCCATCTTCTTCTGGCGGTTGTTGATGGCTGCCGTTTCCAGCACAACGGCGAGGTTGCGTCCCGGCGAGACCGGGATGCTGGTGCTGGGGATGTTGACGCCCAGGATCTCGTAATACTCGCTTTCGAGACCGGTGCGCTGATAGTTTTTGGTGGGGTCCCAGGCTTCCAGCTGGACCACAAGATCCAGACTCTCGCTCACCTTGACCGCGCCCACACCGAACACGCGGGCCACATTGACGATGCCGATGCCGCGCAGCTCAATAAAGTGGCGGATGTTCTCCGGGGCCGTGCCCATGATCTGGCGGTTCGAGACCTTGCGCAGCTCCACAGCATCGTCGGCCACAAGGCGGTGGCCGCGCTTGACCAGCTCAATGGCCAGCTCGCTCTTGCCGATGCCGCTGTCGCCAAGGATCAGGATGCCTTCGCCGTACACTTCCACCAGCACACCGTGGCGGGTGATGCGGGGTGCCAGCTCCAGATTCAGCACGCTGATCAGGCTGCCCATCAGGGTGCAGGTGGTCTCGTTGGAGCGCAGCAGCGCCACGCCGTGTTTCTGCGCCAGTTCCTGCATCTCCGGGAATGGGGTCAGCTCCTCACTGCGGCAGACAATCACCGCCGGGGGCTGCTGACGGAACAGCTGGTCCAGCGCTTCGTAGCGTTTTTCGGGCGAAAGCCCGGACAGAAAGTTCATCTCTGCCAGACCCATGATCTGCAGGCGCAGCTTATCAAAATAATCGTAATAACCCGCCAGAAACAGACCAGGACGGTTGACCTCGGCGATCTCCACACAGATCTGATCCAGTTCCTTTGGCGTATAGACAACTTCCATACTGACACGATCTGTCAGCGTTTTGAGCGAGACATTGAATGTGCCCATCCTTGTTTCCTCCTGTGCTCCCTTTTGCCGTGCAGCACCGCCATTCCGCCGGGCGGGCACAGCATTCTTTCCTTTTATTATAATAGAATGATTCCTAAAAAACAATACAGCCGCTCTTTCTTTTTCCTTTGCCGGAAAGAAACCTGCGCAGCAGCGTGTCCATACACTTTATTTTTACATTTTTCTTACTTTTACACGGATTTTACATTCTCTCGATTTTGGATTTTACATTGATTCTATATACTCAGAATCAGGAGAAACACACCAAAACACGTCAAATCAAAGTGAGGAACCACTCTATGACAATTTTTAATGTTTTTTCGCTGCTGGGAGGTCTGGCCCTGTTCTTGTTCGGTATGGACATCATGGGCAAATCGCTGGAAAAGCAGGCCGGCGGCCAGCTGCAGAAGATCCTGAGCAAGCTGACCGATAACCCCCTCAAGGGCTTTTTCCTGGGTCTGTGCGTTACCGCTGTGATC
>OIYQ01000343.1_pt1 | contig 19288 bp, 24 predicted proteins | sample 1588311 | NCBI WGS metagenome assembly OIYQ01 (sample SAMN03283244) | human gut metagenome | biome: human-associated habitat; material: feces | host: Homo sapiens | place: Peru | collected 2012
TGAAACGCCCCATATAATATAAATAGGTGTTGATGTCATGCGATTTCTTCAGTTCGGGCATTCCCTTTTCCATCATGAAGAACGATGGCGACCATGCTGCCGATAATCGCCATTAGGAGGATGTATCCTACAAATATTTTATGCTGCAAAAGAATCTTCATTCATCTTTGAGTTTTTTACAATCCATATACTCACTTCATAGAGTACCCACATTGGAAATGCCACTAACAAAAGTGTGAACACGTCCGAAGTCGGCGTGATAATCGCGGCAACTACAAGGATAATCACAATGGCGTGTTTACGGTACTTGCGCATGAAATCCGCTGACAGAAAGCCCAATTTAGAGAGCAGCCACGAGAGGATAGGTATCTCGAAGACGATACCCATTGCAAAACACATCATTACAAGTGTAGAGATATACGAGTCAAGCGTGATGAGATTATCCACATCGCCGCTAACCTGATAAGTTCCCAAGTAGCGGAATGTCAATGGGAAAATCAAGAAATAACAGACAATTACACCTAATGCGAACATCGCATAGCCACCTCCGACTATCCGTGTGACATATCGCCGCTCATTGTCATAGAGTGCGGGAGAAACAAACCGGAACAGTTGGTAAAGTATGTAAGGAGAGGCACACAACACACCGGCACACAATGCCGTCTTCATGTGAATGATGAACTGTTGCGCCAATCCTGTATTGATAAGCCTGATAGAGAATGAGTCCATACTTCCGCCTGTCCATGCTGCTATCCTGTTAAGCAGTCGATAGGTTATGAATTTGTCGTCTTTCGGGGCAAGCACGACATCAAATAGTTGCTCCTTGAAGAAGAACGCCGCAATGCCGAACACGACTGCCACGGCGGCAATCTTCATGATTGCCGTCCGTAGCACGTCCAAATGCTCCCAGAAGGATTGTGTGTTCTTTTCGGTTGCCATACGGTTATTCCTTTCGTTCAGTATCTTTGATTTCGTCTATCTCTTTCTCGACATTGTTCATTCCATCCTTGAATGAACGCACGCCTTTACCGATGCCTTTCATCAGTTCGGGTATTTTCTTGCCGCCGAAAAACAGCAGCACAACCAATGCGAGCAGTAGCACTTCTTGCATACCTATCCCGCCAATAAATAATGGTGTCATAATGTTGTCTTATTTAGATTTGTCAAATGTAAATTCCAGTTGGCTCTCCATTTCGTCGAAAGCTTCCAAGTCGGAAGTAACCTTTCCAATCGGGATAACCCTCATACCCAATTGTCCCATGTCTGGGTCATTGGCTTTGGCATAGAAGATAGCTATCGTATTGTTTGACGGACAGTAGGTAATGTTGCCATTCTCAAAGTGGAGCTGTCCCTCTTCGGTATTGGTGGGGCGTTGTGGCATCGATCCGTAGTATTCGCGTCCGCCATACCGTCCCAAAGTGGCTTTCAGAGGAAACATGCCTCTGATTTCGTTTGCCAACGGAGTATCAAGCCATATTCCTGTGAATGTTCGACCTCCGGCTGTGACAGTTATTGACTGTCCTTGCGGTTCTTCTCTCTCGATGCCGATTTCCTTGAGCCAATTTTGAACTTGTGTTTCCGAAGACGGAACATCAGTGGCTTCGATGGCAATGCCTTCCAAGACAGTCGCTCCCGGCACGGCATTTCTGACAGAAGTGTATGTTCGGCCGGCTCCGTAACCGTCATGGGTGCAGAATGGAACTACCGTCTTACCGGCGAAATCGTATGACTTCAAAAACGACAGTATTGGCTGCGGTACATCCAACGCCCAATTCGGGTAGCCAATAAAGACTATATCATATTGGTCGATATTCTCGATACGCTGTTTCAGGGCAGGAAGTATGCCATCGGATTGTTCCTGATGATTCTGGTCACGGACATCGTCAAACTCCGTTGGGTATGGATTGGAAGTTTCTATCAAGTGCAAATCACCGCCGACGGAAGTCTGAATATATCGGGCGACCATTTCAGTCGTGCCTCTCCGAGTTCCTTTGTCGATGATAATGCTAGCTCCGGTCGAAGCATCCACATCAGAAGGATAATTGGTATTTCCCCAACGACTGAACCACGCGATAAGGATTTTGCCGTTGCCGGGCGTAACCGTACCGGAATCATCATCGTCTTCATCGTCATCCCCCGGATTGTTGGGGTTGTCAGGTATTTCAGTTCTCGGACTATTAGAATCTTCGCTGCATCTGGCAAAAGTCATTACCGGAAGAATCAGCAATAGTGATATAAACAAGCGTTTCATAATCAGTTGATTTTATTCAGCCAGTCGGCTATTAATGAATGACAGTTGGAAGTTTGGGAGGAGCGTATCCACAGGCTCGGTTCAAGGAAATTTCCTTCCGGGATAAGCCGTTTGGCATCTGCCTCGACTCCGCTGATTCCACTGCTTGAACTTGATACTATCAGACCGATGTCTTTTCCTTTCATTTCATCGCCGTGGTGGAAAAGGAATGTTTGCAGGGGGGCTGCCATATTGCTCCACCAAAGCGGTGCTCCTACGATAATCCTGTCGTAATCGGCAATGTTAACTTCCACTGGTTTGATTTCAGGATAAGATGCCGCATCGTTCGGATTGTTCCTGATTGCCTGAATCAGTGCACTTCCGATGGCATAATTGTTGGCAGCGTAGTCAAGACCTTCTTCTGCTGGTTCCACTCTGATCATATCCGCATCTTTGATTTGCGTCTTCAAGTCAGCAGCGATGGTATGTATATTATTCGTAAAACTGTAATACACGATCAGTGTCTTGCCCGTAGGGTTGGGATTTGGATTATCGGGGTCTTCCGGATTGTCCGGGGCATTACCATCATCTGGATTATTTGGATTGTCGGGTGTGTCCGGAATCTCTGTTTCTGGTGCATCTGGTTCGTTATCATCTGGAGAACAGGCACTCAATCCTACCGCAATCAAAGCGGCAAATAATAAATACAGGTACTTTTTCATAACGCTTCTTGCTTGTTTAATGAATTTATTTAGTTGTTTTTTATAATTCTATCTGTTTGAGCCATCTTTCCACATCTGCACGGGAACTTTCTGCTCGGCTACCATACACAGCCAAACTTTTCTTACGCATATCATTATTTTATTGAATTTGTTCATGTTGCAAAATTATAGCGAATGATACAAGCTGGCTTTGTTATAAAGTTCAATTTAATTTGCTGTAAGGCTCAAACACAAACTCTTGCCATTTGATTTCTTTTTCTACCGGTTCTTGCAGAAGGTCAAACATATCCATCTGACATTTTCCGGCAAAATCGAACAAGGTGGGAATGTAGCGTTCATCTGTATTCAGCAGGGCATAAACGGCTTCCATCATTTTCAAACGCGGAACTTTATTTCTTTTCAAAGGTCTTTTTGAGGAAACCTTCTATTCTATCGAATGGAATGACATTGAGGTTATCATACAAATCGACGTGATTAGCTCCGGGAATAATCAGCAATTCCTTATTTTCGGTAGTCAGGCGTTTGTAGGCATCTTCGCTGAAGTAGCGGGAATGAGCTTTCTCTCCGTGAATCATCAGCACGGCACTACGAATTTCACTGATATAGGTGAGCAGCGGCATATTGATGAACGAAAGCACACTGGTTTTTGTGATTCCCTCGTTGGAATTTGGGGAACGACGATGATAGCCACGTTCCGTTTTGTAATAGTCGTGGTACTCCTTGACGAATTGAGGCGCATCTTCGGGAACAGGGTCAATCACACCGCCGTCGCGCTCATTCGCTCCGGTTCGGTATTCTTTTGTACGAAGGTCATTCAGTTGTCGGCGCAACTCGTAACGTGCATCCGCATTATCGTTTGCGTCAAAATATCCGTTGGCATTCACCCGGCTCATATCATACATGGTAGATGTGACCGTTGCTTTAATTCGCGGGTCATTGGCTGCCGCATTGAGTGCGAATCCACCCCAACCGCAGATGCCGAGAATGCCGATGCGCTCTAAATCGACATCTTCACGGGAGGTCAGATAATCGACTGCCGCGCTGAAATCCTCCGTGCTGATTTCGGGCGATGTGAGATAACGGGGTGTGCCGCCGCTTTCGCCATAATAGGAAGGGTCGAATGCGATGGTCAGAAACCCTCGCTCTGCAAGGGTCTGGGCATAACGACCCGACACCTGCTCTTTTGTTGCTCCGTATGGTCCGCTTACCGCAATAGCCGCCAAACGGTCTTGTGTATTTTTCGGCTTGTAGAGGTCTGCGGCAAGCGTGATGCCGTAACGGTTGTGGAACGTGATTTTCGTGTGTTCCACTTTATCGCTTTGCGGGAAGGTCTTGTCCCATTCCTGCGTTAATTCCAAAGTGTTCATATTTGTTGATTTTGAGATATCCTGTGCCATGACATTCGTAAAAGTCAGGAATGTCAGAATGGCGATTGCTTGTAGTTTCATCTGTCTGTCTTTTTAATGATTTTAATGTCCTACTTGTTTCTGCTGTTCGGCATTGTAACGGTCACCGACTACCGGGATGGCTGCCACGCGTTGCTCCAACTCTTTCCATTCACTTTCAGATAGTGTGAAATCAAGTGTGCGGAGGTTCTCTTCCAAGTGAGAGAGTTTTGTCGTGCCGGGAATAGGCACAATCCACGGGGCTTTCTGCAACAGCCATCCGAGAGCTACCTGTGCCGAGGTCATGCCTCGTGTACGGCCGAAATCTTGAAGCACATTCACGATGCGGTAGTTCTGACGCATGGCTTCGGGTTGGAAGCGCGGCAGGGTCTGGCGGTTGTCGTTGTTCGGGTCGAAAACGGTGTATTCATTGATACAGCCACCGAGGAAACCACGGTTTATAGGGCTGTATGGCACAAAGCCGATGCCCAGTTCACGACAAACATCCAACACTCCGTTTTCCTCCACCAAGCGGTGCATCAGGTGGTATTCGCTTTGGATAGCGGTCAGTGGTTGCACGGAATGAGCTTTACGGATGGTCTCCGGACTGACTTCGCACAATCCCCATCGCTGCACCTTGCCTTCCTTAATCAAATCGCCGATACACTGCGCCACTTCCTCGATAGGCGTATTGCGGTCGAAACGATGCTGGTAGAACATCGGAATGGAGTCAATGCGAAGGCGACGGAGCGATTCCTCGCAATAACGGCGGATGGTTGCCGGACGGCTGTCCTGACGCCCTGTGCCCTTGCCGTCGATGACTTCATGCCCGAACTTAGTGGTAATATTAACACGGTTCTTATAGGGAGCCAGAACTTCCCCCGCAAATTCTTCGTTGTTCAGAGGACCGTAGATAATGGCGGTGTCGAACAAAGTCACGCCCCGGTCAACCGCTTCTGCAATAACGCGCTGGCATGTTTTTTTGTCGGGATATTGGCTGCGATTATAGGTCATGCCCATCAAACCAAAGCCGAGAGCCGAAACCTCGAATGCAGCTGAGCCTGTACCGAGTGTGCGGTACTGCATATCCTTGTTTTTCGTCGAAGATGCGGATGTCCCGCCAAGAACGGCATTTGCCGCCTGTACCTTGTTAATGGCAGGTTGTATGGTCAACGCTGCTCCTAATGCCGCTGCGGTTTTCAGAAAACCACGGCGGCTGATTTCTTTATTACTATTCATGATTTATTTCGATTTTCTTGATTATTCTTGCAGGATTTCCGGCTACTATCGTCATGGGCGGCACATCGTGGGTCACAACGCTCTGCGCTCCGACAATGCTTCCGTAGCCAATTTTCACTCCGGGAAGGATGGTCGAATTTATACCAATCCAAACTTTGTCTTCAATAATAATGGGGCGACTGTAAGTAGCACTGCGGTTGTCGGGATTCACATCATGATTTATGGTGATGAGATTGCATTTCGGACCGATGAACACACCATCACCGATTGTGATTCCTCCACGCCCGAAAAATGTGCAGCACTGCTGGATGAAGCATCCTTTGCCTATGGTTACAGGTTTGCCGTAATCAACATAAAAAGGAGGAAGCACGGTTGTGCTTTCATCAAGCGGTTTGCCGAGGATACGCTTCATATACTCATGCACTTCGGTAGGTGTCTTGTAACCGGTGTTCATTTCGGTCGCAGTTTTCATGGTGTCGAAAATGTCCGTAATCAGCTCGTCATATCCTTGATCATTGGGTGACACCATTTCTCCGTTCAGGTCTCTTTTAAAAATATCGTTCATATCATTGTTTTTAATATTCTGATGCAAAGGTAAAAAGAGAGCCTCGCAACGGCTTTGCTGCGAGGCTCAAATCACTTTGTCATGAAGTTCAATTTGTAAAATATCATATTCTGCGAATCAACTTTGCCGGATTTCCTGCCACAATCGTATTCGGCTCGACATCGCGCGTCACCACGCTACCTGCCCCGACCACAGCATTCTCTCCGACGGTAACGCCCGGAAGAATGGTCGCTCCGGCTCCAATCCATGCCCGACGGCCGATATGCACCGGCTTGCAGGTAATCACACGGCGGTTCTGCAAATCGTGATTGTTGGACAAGAGCTGCACATTGGCAGCAATCAGCGCATCATCATCTATCGTGATTCCACCGGCAGACATCATCAGGCAGCCGGGCATGACAATCACATTGCGGCCGAACTTCACATTGGCGGTGCGGACACCCGAAAACGGTATTTCGACACGGCAGTTCTCACTAAGATGAGGAAAGACCTTGCGCAATAACTCGCTGTACTCATCTGTATCCGGCATCGTATGGTTCAGCCGAAATATGTTTTGCCGCAGCTCTTTGGCTGCGGCAAGTTCCTGTTCAGTCTGATTCAGACAGTCGATTCTAATCTCTTCCATGTAGTTATTCGATAGTTTGTTTAACCCATGCTCCAACTTGATCCATACCTCCGTTAAACAAACGCCCATCTTTCCACATTGCTTTTGGATATAACTTCTTGAATTGTTTTACGCTATTGGTTATCGAACTACCGCCCGATGTGGCAAACGGAATAATCGTCTTGCCCGAAAAATCGTACTTTTCAAGGAAGGTATTGACTGGGCGGGGACACAAATCCCACCAAATCGGATAACCAATGAATACCACATCATAATCTTTCAGGTTAATAGCCTCTCCACCCAAAGCCGGACGGGATTTATCGTCTGCCATTTCCACCGAGCTGCGGCTCTTCTTGTTCTGCCAATCGAGGTCTGCCGAGGTATAGGCTTCAGCAGGAGTAATCCGATAGAGCTTACCACCCGTTTCCTTTGCAATGGCTTCCGCTACTTTTTCCGTTGTTCCTGTGTAGGAGAAATATGCCACAAGGATTTTCTTGCTGTTTTTTGTTGTTTGCGCACTCAATGAGTTGCCCAATGTGATTAATCCCATAATTATCAATGCTAATAGTTTCATGTTATTTCAATTTTGAATATTCGTTGTCATTTACCGGTTCGAGCCATTCGTTGGATGTCTTCTCGCCGGGAACTTCGATGGCAAGGTGCGAGAACCAACTGTCAGGAGCTGCCCCGTGCCAGTGTTTCACTCCTGCGGGAATATACACCGAATCTCCGGGACGAAGTTCAATAGGCTCCTTGCCCCATTCCTGATAGTAGCCGCGACCACCCACGCATACAAGCGTCTGACCGCCGCCTTTCGTCGCTTTGTGGATGTGCCAATTATTGCGGCAACCCGGCTCGAATGTCACATTCACTACGGGTACGCCATCCGTCACAACCGGAGCCACATAGCTCTGTCCGATGAAATATTTGGCATACGCATCGTTTGTTTTACCAACCGGGAAAATAATAGTTTGCGCGTATGCTTCGAGCGAAGTGGCAGCGGTACTGTCAGCCGTGTCCGTCCAGACCTCCTTAGCCATGCGGAATGCCGCCCATGCTTTCGGCCATCCTGCATAAAATGCGGCATGGGTCAGGATTTCGGCGATTTCGGTTTTGGTCACTCCGTTCTTCTTCGCCGATTCGAGGTGATACTTGAACGAAGAATCTGTCAATCCCTGCGACATGAGGGCGACAACGGTAACAATGGAACGGTCGCGGAGCGAAAGCAGGTCATTGCGGTTCCACACCTCGCCGAACAGCACATCGTCGTTCAGACGGGCGAACTCTGGTGCAAACTCACCAAGCGCATCACGCCCGGCTGTCTGTTTGATTTTTACTTGTGATTTTGCCATAATCGGGAACATTAAAACCGATAATAAAACCAATGAAATTACTTTTGTTTTCATATTACGCTTTTTTAATTTGACATTGTATAAAACATTTTCAATCATCGGATGCAAAGGTACAAAGAGAGCCTTACAACAACTTTGCTGAAAGGCTCAATTTACTTTGTTTTGAGGTTCAATTCTACATGGAAGGGGCAACGCCGTATGCTTCCTTGTATATTTTGGAGAAATGAGACAGATTCTTGAAACCAACATCGAAGCAGACTTCCGTTACCTTCTTCTTCCCCGATTTTATCAGGTCGTGGGCAGCTTCAAGACGGCGTTTGATAATCCATTTCTGAGGTGTCAGGTCGCTGATTTTGGCGAAATCCCTCTTGAATGTTGCCAGACTGCGCCCCGTGTAACTGGCAATCTCGTTCATGGAAAGGTCGCACATATAATTCTCGTTCAGATAGTCCAGAATGTCGATCTTCCATGGTTCCACGAAGTCGAACAGCGAGGCATACAGGTTGATGTCCGTATTGAGCAATACATATACGCCTTCAATCATTTTCAGTTTCAATACATCTTCCGACGGCTTTTCTGCTGCATCGAAATAAGGGATGACCGACTCAAACAGAGAGCGGATGTCCGGTCTGTTACTTGGCAGTACACGCAGACTCACTTTCTCGCGCTTGGAATCCGAGGGAATCTGCTGACGGTTAAGTGTCTGGTAAAAATCCTTCAGGAAAGATCGTGAGAATTTCAACACAACAGAGCGGTAGGGCTTTCCCTCTTCCACTTTTTTCTGCAACCACATACGGTTGTCGCGCCGCATGAAAGCGCACTCTCCCGGATGAAGGACAGTTTTCTTACCCCGTTCCTCTATTTCCAGTTCGCCGGAAATCAGATAAATCAGCGTGTGTTCCCTGTTTTCATGGGCACACCCCCGGTCATCGGTAAAATAACATCCTATAAGTACATTCGAGCAATCGAATACATTTAATTGTTCCATATTGTCTTCACTTTGATTTGCTTGCAAAGTTAGCACCTTTTATTCAGAAAATATTTGTTGAGAAGCTCAAAATTGCAAATATAATTAAAGGCAGGATGATAAATCACACCTGCCTTTAACATTAAATCTTTATTCCTTTACTTTTGGTTTTAGATTCCCTAAAATCCGCAACCTGTAATATTCTTGATATCTGAGGTTGCGGATACCTCTCTAAAACGACTCGTTTTCGTAAAGAATCCTTATGATGCAGTCGCAAAAGATGAAATCGTAGTTCTTACCCGTATCTGATGTGTATGAGATGTTTTCTTGCATCAGCTCCTTTATCGCTCTAAGGATAGTGTCAGAGCTACAAGTGCGAAGTGTCGGATGAAGCGAGAGATGGTTCATCAAATGAGTAGTGACATCCTCAATACATGAGCCATCACAGAAATAAACACTCATAAGTGAACGGATGATTTCGCTGTATTGATAACCATACTGTTTGCTTCTTAGACCCAATGTAGAATCGATTATAGAAGACAATGTGGAGTCAAATTGCTCCATGATTGAAAAAACCTCCAAAAAGAGTGAATTTCTCAGATTTTATTTGTATCTTTGCCATGTCAAATCAGAGTTTTGCTTGTTTATTTTTGCAACACTAAGATAAGTAAAAATTCTGACATGGCAACATCCTGAGCAACTTATTGTTGCTCAGGATGTTATAAAAATGTTAAACTAAAGTGTTGCGGAATTTAGGTATATAAAGACAAAAGGAATCAAGTAAAGGTAAGAATGAAAGAAAAAGTAGAAATGGCTTCCAAAATAAATTGTATGCAAGAATTTAAAAGATGTTTTTCTATTATTGCTATACTCGTATTTTTTGTAATATCAGTTTTTTCTCAACAATTGCAAGTGGAATCTTGTTTGATCGCAGAAAGTGACATCTCTGCTCAAATTCAATATCGCAAGGATTTGAATGAAAAAAACTGTGCTTTGGTTAAAGTTGGTTTAGGTCTTCAAAATGCACAATTTGAAGGCAATATAGTTGGAAAAGTTATAAATAAAGTTGGAGAATATTGGGTGTATATGCCACAAGGAAGTAGAATGTTGAAAATAAAGCATATGAATTATTCTCCTGTCATGGTAACTTTTGCTAATTATGGTATTGAGAAATTGGAGAGTAATAGAACTTATCAATTGACAATAAAAACATCTGATAATAACCAAATATATCAGCAACAGACACTGACTATCAAGTATGCACCAAGTTCTGCTATGGTACTTATTGACAGTAAACTTGTGAAAGGGTCAAATGGGATTGTAAAAACAAAATTGCCTGTAGGGCAACATTCTTATATGGTTATTTGTGATGGTTATGAATCGGAGGAAGGAACTGTAAAGTTGAAGTCTTCATCTCCTAGCAATCTTCAAATAACTCTTTCAAAAGACAATACAGCATTTAGTCAAGTAACCCCTACAGAGGCTGTAATTGAAACACCATCTTCTATCGCTAATACAAAGATCTCAAGTTCTGTATCATCTACCAATATAGCTACTAAGCCCAATACACTTACTATTTATTTGAAAAATGGAGTTGTAATTGAGATGATAAAGGTTGAAGCTGGTAACTTCACTATAGGAGCAACTTCTGCAAACGATAAACCAGATGATAATGAGAAGCCTGCTCATGAAATCACATTGTCTCAGAATTACTATATAGGTAAATACGAGGTAACGCAAGAAGTTTGGAAAGCCGTAATGGGGAACAACCCTTCTAAATTCAAAGGAAAAAAATTACCTGTAGAAATGGTAAGTTGGAAAGATTGTCAAAAGTTTATTAGTAAACTTAACCGTATAACAGGAGAACACTTCCGTCTTCCATCAGAAGCAGAATGGGAATATGCGGCTCGTGGAGGAAACAAAAGTAATGGTTATCTGTATAGTGGCAGCGATAACTTGGATGAAGTTGCATGGTATAATGAAAACAGTGGAAAAAGGACACATAATGTTGGCACTAAAAAAGCGAACGAATTAGGTATTTATGATATGAGTGGCAATGTGATGGAGTGGTGTCAAGATTGGTTCGGATTTTATACAGTTTCATCACGTATAAATCCAACAGGACCTAATACAGGTACTTTACGTATCAACCGTGGTGGCTGTTGGTACTCTTATCCATGGTATTGCCGTTCTTTAAGCCGTAATAAAATATCTCCAGATGATAGCTATTTCAATCTTGGCTTTCGTTTGGCTCTTTCAGAATAAGCTTTTATGTATGGCATTTAAAACGTATTAAAACTTATATACATATAATTTTATCAATTAAAATAATAACAATGAAAAGTAAATTTGTAATGATAGCACTATATGTGCTATGTTCACATCGTGTGCAACAATTGTTTCTGGTGGTAGTCCTAAAATAACCATTGATGGTAATACTGCAGAACCTGTAACTATCACTACCAAGAAGCAAGTATATAGCAATGTTACTTTGCCTTACAAGGTTAAAGTTAGACGTCACAAAATTGATGGTCAGCGTATTCAAATCCAGTCTGCTACAAAAAGATATAACGATATTGTTCTTAGCAAGAATGTGAATGGATGGACTTTTGGCAATATCTTGCTTGGTGGAATTTTCGGTTGGTGGATCGATCTTGGTACTAATTGCATTAGCAAACCTTCACAGACCTACTTCTATATCCAACCCCTAAGTGATAATCAGTAAATATGGATAAGTAGGGGACGCTAATAAAAAACGACTTCCCCTACTTAATGTCCAACCTCTATAAACGAGGGTTTTAAGTTGTATTTATTCGCTGTCACCGAATAAAGATAGCTGTTTTTATTCGGTAGCAGCGAATAAATGTATACATTTATAGGAAAAATAAAGGCATGAACAAGGAATAAAATAATAATACTGGTTACTTTTCCTAAACTTATCTCATAAATGATCATAGAAAAAAACATTTAGAAGTTGCGCACGACACGAATAAATGGGACTTGTTCTCTAGACCAAGAAGGAGAGTGTAGAAGTGAATGGTGGCAATAGTACTATTCCTCCTGTCAAACTTCCAGACATTTTAGATAGTGAATCTATATTGTGTTGCATTGATATTCCTCCAATGGAGAATTCAATGACAGCCTAGGCAAGTTTTAATTTAATTATTTCATTTGTTATGAAAACTGTAAAAAATATAATAAAATCTTTACTAGTTGTTTTAATAGTCATTTATGCAATATCGGCTTGTATACCAATAATACATACAAGGACTTGTGTCTTTTTTCGAAATTATACAAAGGATACTTTGTTCGTTGGGGCGTCTCTCTATGATAATATTGATAGTGTAAATAGTATACTGTTTCCAGATGCACGCTATGATGCCTTGGATACAATCATTGTTCTCCAACATAAATACTTAAATGTCCATCCCAAAGATTTTGTGCTTCCTGATTCGCTATGTCGTGGTGATCCTAACTATTTGTTTAATGAGCATGATACTTGTTATTTCTTCTTAGTTAAGTGGGAAGATGCCAAGAACTATTCTTTTGAAGAAATACGTAAGAAGAAGTTATATCATAGATTGATTGTCACTAGAGATAAAAAAGGCAAATTTAATACAGACATTAGATATTGAAGAGTATGTTACTGTTCTGTAGCGCAAAAATACAGGAATCTGCGCATAATTCAAAATAAAAATAGATAAATTATATCATTTTTACTTATAAAATGCGTTTATTCGCCTAAAAAGCAGTATTTTTGCAGAAAAATAGAGAAATATGTTGAAAGTACAGATTATCAATAAAGGTCATCAGCCTTTGCCAGCGTTTGCCACACCTCAGAGTGCGGGCATGGATTTGCGTGCTAATATTGATGAGGCTATCGTGCTTCATCCTATGGAGCGTAGACTCGTTCCTACGGGGCTTTTCATGGCATTGCCGGCTGGTTATGAAGCGCAGATAAGACCTCGTAGTGGACTGGCACTGAAGCATGGCATTACCGTGCTCAATACGCCGGGTACCATCGACGCCGACTATAGAGGCGAAATCATGGTGCTGCTCATCAACTTTTCACAGCAGGACTTCGTCATCAATGACGGCGAGCGCATCGCGCAAATGGTGCTTGCCAAGCATGAACAATGCGACTTCATCGAGGTAGAAGAACTCGACGAGACAGAGAGAGGCGCTGGTGGCTATGGTCATACGGGAGTAAAATAAAAAGAAAGGAATCGAATCGTGAAATTCAGTTTGAGAAATACTGCTATCTGGATGGTCGTGGGGCTGATAGGCTCTGCGGCTTTGCCGTCTATGGCCCGTAAGGTAAAAGTGAAACACGTGGCGCAGCAGGCGGTAGCGGTGAAGGACTCGCTCAGTCCTAACGACCGCAAGCGTTTTGAATACTTCTTCCTGGAGGCAGGAAGGCAACATGCAGCCAACAACTATTCTGCTGCGATGGACCTCTTTGAGCATGCCCGACAGATAGATCCGAATGCCGCAGAGACATACTTCTATCTCTCGATGTATCACTCTCAACTGAAGCAAGATTCGCTCGCCCTTCACTATATGGAGAAGGCAATACAGCTGGCTCCGGAAAACCAGACCTATGCCGAGAATCTTGCCCAGCATTATATCGGCAAGCAGCAGTATGACAAGGCGATAGATGCCTACGAAGACCTCTATGCCCGCAATCATGGCAATACCGATGCCCTGCATATTCTGGTGCAGCTGTATCAGCAGCAGAAGAACTTCCCGATGATGCTGAAGACCATTTCGCGTCTGGAAACCGAGGAGGGTGAGAGCGAGCAGTATACGCTTTCCAAGATGCGCATCTACGAAATGATGGACGACAAGAAGGCTGCCTATAAGGAATTGAAGTCGCTGGTAGATGCCCATCCGCTCGACATGGTTTACAAGACGATGCTGGGCAACTGGCTCATGCAGCATCACCGCCAGAAGGAAGCCTTCAAGATGTTTACGGATGTACTGAAGGAGGAGCCGGAGAATTCCTATGCCCAGATGTCGCTCTACGACTATTACAAGGCAACCCAGCAGGAAGATCAGGCTCATCAGATGCTGGATAAAATACTGCTCAGTCCGAAGACGGATCTGGAAACCAAGGTGATGATGTTCCGTTCGTTTATCCAGGACAATGAGACCCATGGAGGCGATTCCACCCAGGTGGTGGCGCTCTTCGACAAGGTGCTCGATGTGCCGCAGCCATCGGCTGATGTAGCTGAAATGCGTGCAGCCTATATGAGTCTGAAGAAGATGCCGGACAGCATCATTGGCAAGGCTTACGAGAAGGTGCTTGACATCGCTCCGGATAATGCCAATGCCAGACTGCAGCTGGTGCAGCTGCTCTGGAATCAGAAAGATTATACATCGGTAATCGCCCAGAGCAAGGCGGCTCATGCGTATAATCCGGAAGAAATGGTGTTCTATTACTTCGGTGGAATGGCGCATTATCAGAAAAATGATGAGGATGCGGCGCTCCATGAATTCCGTCAGGGCGTGGCACAGGTAAGAGCCGATGCTTCTCCTGACCTGGTTTCTGATCTCTATGCCGTCATGGGCGACATCCTTTACAAGAAGAAGGACAAGCAGGCGGCTTATGCGGCTTACGACTCCTGTCTGCAATGGAAGGATGACAATGTGATGGCGCTGAACAACTATGCCTATTACATGAGCGAGGAAGGCACCGACCTGCATAAGGCAGAATCGATGAGCTATAAGACCGTGAAGGCGGAACCTAACAACGGCACTTATCTGGATACCTATGCATGGATCCTGTTCAAGGAAGAGCGCTATGCCGATGCCAAGACTTATATCGATGCTGCTCTCAAGAACAGCGATTCTACCGAGAATAACAGTACGATATTGGAACATGCCGGCGACATCTATGCCATGAACGGAATGATAGATGACGCCATGAAATACTGGAAGCAGGCGCTGGACGGCGATGGACAGAATGCCGTCCTGAAATGGAAAATAAACAATAGACAATATATTACCGAGGATGAACTGCTGCATCGTAACAGACCGGCAAAGAAGGAATCGGTAACGAAGAAAATCATTAAGAAAGGTAGAAAGAGATGAAAAAGAATAAATGGATGCTGATGGGTGCCGGAGCTGCCATGATGCTGATGGCTGCTTGCGGAACCAGCAGACAGGTACAGGGAACCGGCAAGGTTGATGCCGGCAAGCAGCAGACATCTGTCAAGGCAGACGAGCAGGGTGAAAGCTTCAGCCAGCGTGCTTTCCTGCAGATGGTTTCGGATAATCAGGTCTACGCCAAGGATATTGTGGGCAAGATGGATTTCACTATCCTGATGGGAGACAAGGAAGTGAGCGTTCCTGCCAAGTTGAGCATGCGCAAGGACCAGCTGGTGCGTATCCAGATCTTCATGCCTTTCCTAGGCAGTGAGTTGGGACGTCTCGAGTTTGCTCCTGATTATGTGTTGATTCTGGACCGTTATCACAAGCAGTATGTCAAGGCAGACTATACGCAGGTGGATTTCCTGAAGAAGCAGGGCATCTCGTTCTATACCTTGCAGGCGTTGTTCTGGAATCAGCTGATTCTGCCGGGCGAAAAGGAGGTGACCAAGTCAAACCTCAAGAAGTTTGACGTCAATCTGAATGCTGCCGGCAACGAGGTTCCGGTAACCGTCAAGAATGGCTATATGACCTATGCCTGGAATACCAGCCGCGAGAACGGGCGCATCACATCGGCTGATGTCAACTATCAGAGCTCGCAGCATGGCACATCCCGTCTGCATGTAGACTACAGCAAGTTCAAGAGTGTGGGCGTGAAGATGTTTCCTGCAACACAGGTGATGTCGTTTATGACTACTGCAACCCAGAAGAAGCAGGAAATGAAACTTATCCTCAATCTCAACGAGGTGAAGACAGATAGTAACTGGAGTACTCAGACCGAAATTTCAAAAAAATACAAGCAGGTTTCGCCTGAAGAAGCACTTCGCAAAATTATGAGTATCTGATGAAACGTATCCTATTATTAATGATGGCTCTGGTATTCTCGCTGGCTCCCTATGCCCAGAAACAGGTGCAGAAGAAGCGACCGGTAAGAAAGACTGCAGTGGCTGCCAAGCCTCAGAACAGAAAAAAAAGACCGGTAAGGCAGGCTACCCCTACCAGGGCAGAACGCAAGGCGGCTACCTACAGTAATGCTTCTATCCGAGGATTGCAGGGACAGCGTGCGTCTATCCAGAAGAAAATCAAGGAGCAGGAACAGGCGCTCCGCAGGAATCAGGCGGATGTGAAGAAGCGACTGGAAGACCTGATGATATTGAACGGTGAGATAGACCAGAGTCAGAAGAAGATTGATGGCATCCAGAAGGATATTCATCATATCGACGGAAATATCGGTATCCTGCAGGCGCAGCTGAAAACCCTTCAGCAGCAGTTGCAGGACAGAAAGAACAAGTATATCCGCTCCATGAGATATATGAGCAGACATCATACGGTACAGGACAAGCTGATGTTCATCTTTAGTGCCAAGAATCTTACCCAGATGTATCGCCGACTTTCCTTCATCCGCCAGTATTCTTCCTATCAGAAGGTGCAGGGCGAGGCTGTAAAGGCAAAGCAGAAGCAGGTGAACGAGAAGCATGTGCAGCTGCAAAACGTAAAGGGACACAAGAACACCTTATTATATAAGGGTAAGCAGGAGAAGACTGCACTCGAAGGCAAGCAGACCCAACAGCAGGAAATGGTACACGGACTGCAGAAGCAGCAGAAGACCATTCAGGCTGTCATCGCCGACCAGCGTCAGAAGGATGCGGCAATCAATGCCCAGATTGACCGTTTGATTGCCCAGGAAGTAGCCAAGGCTCGTGCCCGTGCTGCTGCTGAGGCTAAGAAGAAGGCTGCTGCAGCTGCTGCGGCAAAGAAACGTGCTGAGGAATTGGCGCGTAAGAAGGCTGCTGCCGAGGCTGCTGCCAGGGAGAATGCACGTCGTATTGCTGAGGCGAAGGCTCGTGAAGCTGCTGCCGAGGCGGCAAGAAGAAAGGCTGCCGAAGAGGCAAGACTGGCTGCTGAGGCTGCAAGAAAGGCTCAGGAAGAAGCGGCTGCTCAGGCTGAGGCTAAGGCGAAGGCAAAAGCGCAGGCTAGGGCGCGTGCTGCTGCCGAGGCTGCCCAGCGTGCTGCAGCAGAACAGGCTGCACGTCAGGCTGCTGCTGAACAGGCGGCAAGAAAGGCTGAAGCTGAACGAAGGGCTGCTGAGTTGAAGGCTAAGGCGGACGAGGAGCGCCAGGCTCGTGAGATTGCTGCTGCCAAGAAGGAGGCGCAGGAGGCGGCTACCTTGAGTTCGGTAGACCGTATGCTGAGTGGCGGATTCGAGGCAAACCGTGGTCGTCTGCCAATGCCTATCAGCGGCGGTTATCGCATCGTCAGCCATTTCGGACAGTATAATGTACAGGGCTTGAAGGGTGTTACCCTCGACAACAAGGGTATCAACATTCAGGGCAAACCGGGTTGTGTGGCTCGCAGCATCTACGATGGTGAGGTGAGTGCCGTATTTGGATATGGTGGCATGTGGAATGTATTGGTTCGTCATGGTGCCTACATCTCTGTTTACTGTAATCTGAAATCGGTCAGCGTTCATAAGGGACAGAAGGTAAGTACCCGTCAGGCTTTGGGTAATGTCGGTTCTGACAATATCCTCCAGTTCCAGCTTCGCAAGGAGACTGCCAAGCTCAACCCAGAGGCTTGGTTGGGAAGATAAATGCATGAATATTATGCAGCCGGTAGTGTTTTTACTGCCAGGTTGCTGTAGATGATAGAAATGAAACCTCCAATCGATTGGTTCGATTGGAGGTTTTTTATTGCTTGCTAAAGAGGTGGTTACTGGCATTTTTTTCAGTAAATGGTTCACGTGGTAGCGTGATAGATAAGGCTGAGGATCTTCAGAAAATATCTGAAGGCTTTGGTGTGTTTGGTAACTATAAAGAAGCTGAAAGCCAGGAGTTTGGTTCTAATTGGTTCAACAATGTGAAGGTAACTTATTCTAGTCAAGATATAAAGTGGACATATTCTCCTGTTAAGTATTGGTTACCACAAGGCCATATTGATTTCTTGGCTTATGCTCCACGTGTAGAAGAAACAACGTTAAAAAATAAATCTTGTATTGATTTTACTGTTGAAGGTGAGGTTGCTAAACAGAAAGATTTGTTGTGGGCTAATGCTACGAATCAGACAAAGGATAATATCTCTAGTACAAATAATAAAGTGAAATTCCAATTTGCTCATGCTTTGTCTAGACTTGGTTATACTGTAGCTGATAAATTTTATGTTATCGTAGAGTACACTATAAAAGACTATAATGGTGTAACGACACCAATGAAAAATACGGTTTATCAGAAACTTGAAAAGAACTTCGAGCAGGGTAAGGCTTATACACTCAACTTGACTCTTGTCAAAGAAAAAAGTAAAAGAGTGATTTATACTTGGACTCCTCCCGATACTGAAGATGGAGGCGACTTAAAGTTAACTGCTTCTCAGTTAGACCATACATGTGCAAAAATAGAAAATGATCCCAATTCTTCTCTCTATGTGATCCCTCAGGAAAAGAAAGAGGCATTTTATCTGCAGATTACTTATACGGTACAGCAGGGAACTTCTCAGAATACGGTAAAGGTAAAGAAAAATCTGTTAGATGTTAATAATCCTTTTAATTTTGAAAAGAGGAAGACATATCTCCTTCATTTGAAACTTTCGCTTGGTTCTACCAGATCTCGCCCAAGCGCTTCTGAGGACTGTTCTGTAACTATGTCTGTCAGTAGTATTCCGGAATAGCAAAGAAAGAACCTGAATGCGCTAGGGCGTAGCGCTAATAATATAATATTATTAAGTCAGAAAATAGAAGGCAATCGCTTGAAAATTGTGCAAACGATTGTCTTTTTTTTATGCTATTTATTCAACTTTTCTTCATCTGTTTTTCAAAAAGTATTCTTATTTTTACCGACGAAATCTTATAATTCAAACTTAATACATTTTGTTTATGCAGAAATTTTATACGTTGATTTGTACACTGGTATTGCTGCTGAGCATGACCTTCATGGCTCCAGTTTCAGCACTTGCGGCAGACTATACACCAGTGGTAACGGAAAATGAAATCTCCGTGTTCTTGGAAACAAGTTATGACAATGCCAAGATTTGGGCCTGGAATGACAAGGTTAAACAGTTTACTACTGCTGCTTGGCCTGGAGA
>OIYQ01000346.1_pt1 | contig 19173 bp, 28 predicted proteins | sample 1588311 | NCBI WGS metagenome assembly OIYQ01 (sample SAMN03283244) | human gut metagenome | biome: human-associated habitat; material: feces | host: Homo sapiens | place: Peru | collected 2012
GATCGGGCCTCCGATATCTTCTTTAGTGCAGCCCGCTGCCAACAATGCGGCAGCGAGCAACATATGACAGATTCTTTTCATAATCATTCCAGCACTCTGTTAAACCATTATCAGCATCATGACGGCCGTCATGCTCACCAGGACAAGTCCGATAAGCGACTCGTAAGGAATCAGCCGGAGCCTTTCCTTGAGCTCCATTCCGATGGAACCGCCTGTGGCATGGAAGAACGAGCCGTGAGGAAGGTGGTCCAGGACGGTGGCACCGGCAGTGCCCTACACCGCCGCCCGCCTGCGCAGCCAGGGCCGGAGCGATGCCGCCATCCGGACGGAGCTGCTGAAGGAAGGCTACAGCAGCAAAGAAGTCGGGGAGATCATGAAACAGCTCAACAGCTGAAAAAAACCAGCCGCAGCGCAGAAGTGGGGGCTTCTGTGCTGCGGCTGGGGTCGTTTTGGAACGGTGGAAGCAGAGAAACGCGGGGCCGCCCTGTTCGAGTCCCACAAGGCGACTAACGTGGGGCCACGATAGACATTCCTAATGGTCCAGGACCCGCGCACTAACAAACAGCCCACTGGGCTGTTTGTTACCCCGCCGCTGGCGGGGCCGTGCTGTTCGAGTCCCACAGAGAAACATGAAAGAAAAAAGACCAAGAATCGTTCGATTCTTGGTCTTTTTGATGAGAGGGTGCCTTGTGGGACTCGAACCCACGGTCTCCAGATCCACAATCTGGCGCGTTAACCGACTACGCTAAAGGCACCACATAATGCGCCCGAAGGGACTCGAACCCCCGGCCCACTGCTTAGAAGGCAGTTGCTCTATCCACCTGAGCTACGGGCGCACGTTGTTATCCCATTGGGTTCCTTATCTTGGGCAGGCCACCGTCGGAGGCGGGCTGCGAGAAGTATAATACCATACCCATCGGGTTCTGTCAAGCAAAAAAGTGGATTTTTTTGAAATTTTTCGGCCGGGCGGGTCGAGCAGCTCTCAGAGCAGCCGCATTCCGACGATGCCAAGCGAAAAACCGAGCAGGGCACCGGCGATGACATCGCGCGGGAAATGCACCCCGGCCAGCACCCGCAGCACACAGATGGCCACGGTGACAGCGACCATGACGCCGCCGACCGCCGGATAAAAAGAGAGCCACACGGCTGCCAGCACGGCCGCACTCAGCGCGTGGCGGGAAGGGAAGGACTGGCCGTGGGTCTCCTTTTCCACCAGCGGGGTGAAGCCGGGCTGCTCATACGGGCGGGGAAAGTTGAGCTTTTTGCGCAGCAGGGTGCCGCCCAGAAAAACGAACGCCGGCACCAGAATGGCGCGGGCGATGCACTGCATGAAATCGAGGGCGGTCTGGTTCAGCCCGCCCCGCAGCAGCCGGAACCACTGAAGGTTCAGCAGCACCAGCAGCACCGGGTAGCAGACGAACGGCACCGCCGGGAGCCAGTGGTTCAGCAGGATGACGAGCTGCTTTGCCGCCGGGTGGGTGTTCAGCCAGTGCAGGATCTTCTGATAGCGTTCCGGTGTCATGGTGCAGGCCTCCCTTGGTCAGAAACAGGTGTCGAGATATTCTTCCACATCGAACGGCTCCGGAGTGGAATCCTTGCGCAGGTAGAGCGGGTGGTGGGGGTGGCCCTTCTTGCTCCGTTTGCCGAAGGTGACCCACGGGATCTCCCGCTCACGGGTCAGGGCCACCATCTCCCGCATCAGGCCGGGCAGGTAATCCCGCTTTTCGATCAGGGTGCCCCAGGCCGCCCACATGGTCGGCTCGGTCTCGGCCAGCACGGCCCGGAGCCAGCGCAGGTTCTCGTCGCAGAGGGCGCGGTCGGGGACCTTGTCCATATCGTTGGGGTCGGTGGCACGCTGGGGGTAGACGTTGAACATGATCCAGCTGTCGAAGCCGTTGGCATTGGCCAGCCGTTCCACGCTTTTCAGGGTGGGGTCCAGTGCGCCGGGCTGCGCGGTGCTGGGGTTGATGCCGATGCAGACCAGCGGGTGTCTGCCCACCCGGCCCAGCACATAGCGGTAGGGCAGGTAGGTGTGTGGCTCATAATACCAGATGCCGCCGGGGTATTCGCCTGCTTCCAGACGGGGAAGCTGTTCCGTTTGCATAGTCGTTACCTCTCAAAATACGCTCTTCCTTTCTATCGTACCTGAAAATTTGACTGAAATCAACTCCTTCGGGGGAGAAAATCTCCCACAAATCCAAATTTCATGGTATACTGTGCTTGGAGTCGTGTATGCTCCAAAGAGTGGAAGAAACCCTTCATTTCCCTGGAAGGAGTCTTGCTATGCTAGAAGATTACAGAAATGCGCTGCGTGCGGGCCAGCGTGCATACCGTGCCTGCGTCGCGCGGGGGCAGTCGCCTTATCTGAAAGTCCTGGATGAGATCCTGAACGGTGTGGACATCGTGGCGCAGGAACCGCTGGGGCTGGTGGACATCCCTGCCGAGAGCATCGTGGGCACCAAGACCAGCGGCCGCCACACGGCGTTTGCCGCCAACTTCATGCCCCTGCTGGATGATGACACCGAGTTCGCCGCCAAGTGGTCGAACCTCTGCGATGCCCATCTGGAAGAGGGCATCCATACCCCCATCATCGCCTACGAATACCTGAACCGGTTCTATGTGCAGGAGGGCAACAAGCGGGTGTCCGTCCTCAAATATTATGAGGCTGTCACCGTCCCCGGCACCGTGACCCGGCTCATCCCGGCCCGGAACGATACGCTGGAAAATAAGATCTACTACGAATTTCTCGATTTTTACAAGCTGTCCAAGGTGAACAACGTGCGCTTCTCCAAACTGGGCGGCTATGCAAAATTGCAGACTTTGGTCTGCAAGGCGTCGGGCGAAGCCTGGACGGACGACGACCGGCTGAATTTTTCGTCGCTCTACACCATGTTCAGCCAGCAGTTCTATGCGCTGGGTGGTTCGGCGCTGGACCTGACGCCGGGTGACGCCCTGCTGGTCTACCTTTCGGTCTACCGCTATTCGGACGCCTGCCAGTCCACCCCGGCGCAGGTGCGGGAGAACCTCTCCAAGCTGTGGGATGAGATCAAGATCCTGACCGAGCCCCACGCGGTAACGCTATCGCTGGAGCCGAACCCCGCCAGCGAGCCGCTGCTGAGCAAGCTGAACATCTTCAGCCAGAAGCCCAGCCAGCTCAAGGTGGTCTTCCTGCACGAATACAACGCCAAAACGAGCGCTTGGGTGCGCGGCCACGAAAAGGGCATCGAGGCCCTCAAGGCAGAATTTGGCGACCGGCTCGTCATCACCAACCGGGAAAACGTGTCCCCGGAGGTGGATGCGGAACAGATCCTGGAAGAAGTGGCCCACGACAATGCGGATGTGGTGTTCACCACCAGCATCCGGATGCGGCCTGCCTGCCTGAAGGTGGCGGCCCAGCACCCGAAGACCAAGATCCTGAACTGCTGCCTGAACACCCCGCACCCGCTGGTGCGCACCTACTACCCGCGCACCTTTGAGGTGAACTACCTGCTGGGGATGCTGGCGGGCATCCTCTCCAAGACAGACCGGGTGGGCTATGTGGCCGCGAACCCGGTGTACGGCACCCCGGCGGCGGTCAACGCTTTTGCGCGCGGGATGCGGGCCGTCCGGCCGGACGGCCATGTGGTGCTCCGCTGGGCCTGTGTGCCGGTGGAGGGCCAGCCGCTGGATTTCTCCGACCGGGAGGATATCACCCTGTTCTACGCCCGCAGCAGCAATGAACCGGCGGACAGCAACCGCGACTTCGGCCTCTGCCGCCGCCTGCCGGACGGCAGCCTGAAGCCGGTGGCGCTGCCGGTGTGGAAGTGGGAGACTTTCTACATCGGCATCATCCGTTCGGTCTTCAATGGCACCTGGGGCAGCGAGGCCAGCGGCAAGGCAGTCAACTACTGGTGGGGCCTGCAGAGCGATGCCGAGCGGGTGGACTATTATGAAGAGCTGGCCGGCGGCACCCGCCAGCTGCTGAACATCATCGAGGAGAACCTGCGCAAGCATGAGCTGGCCATCTTCCCGTCGGGCGGGCTGTATGCGCAGGGGCATGTGAAAATGGTGCCGCAGGGGGATACCTACACGCCCAAAGAGCTGATGGAAATGGACTGGCTGGGCGAATGCGTGGAAGGCGCACTGCCGCTCTACGAAGACCTCGACGTTAAAACGCGCGGCCTGATGGAGATCAATGGTCTGGGCAGCCTGAAAGGGATGCCGCTGTAACGAGCAAAAAATTCAACAGAACGGAGCATTGCGGACGTGAAGATACTTGCGATTTCGGATACCCCCTCCAAAGCACTGTGGGATTACTGCACACGGGAGCGGCTGCAGGGAATCGACCTGATCCTTTCCTGCGGCGACCTGCCCAAGAAATACCTGGAATATCTGACGAATTTTACCTCGGCCCCGATCTTGTATGTGCACGGCAACCATGACGGCAGCTACCGCCACGGTGAGCCGGGCGGCTGCATCTGCGTGGACGATGCGGTCTACGTCTGGAAAGGGCTGCGTATCATGGGGCTGGGCGGCTGCATCCGCTACAACCGGGACGAAGATGCCTACCAGTACACCGAGCGGGAGATGCGCCGCCGGGTGCGGAAGCTCTGGTTCAAGGCCCACCGCGCGGGCGGCATCGACCTGCTGCTGACCCATGCCCCGGCAGGCGGCCTGAACGATGGCTTTGACAAGGCCCACAAGGGGTTCGACTGCTTCAATGACCTGCTGGAAGACTACCAGCCCAGGTGGTTCGTGCACGGCCATATCCACCTGAATTATGATGCAAAGCTGCCCCGCGTATGCAGCCGCGGCCGTACGACGGTCATCAATGCGACCGAGCGGTATGAGTTCGAGATCCCAGACCCGGACCCGCAGGCCCGGCACAAATTTTTCTGGAAAAATCCAGCCTTCCCGACGGAAGAATGAAAAAGGAGAAGCCCTATGGAACAAACAGAACGACTGGTCCGCCTTGACGCATTGCAAAAGAAACTCTATGCCTATGCCTGCGCGGAGAATTCCCTCTATCTGGACGCCGTGACGGTGGCCCCGAAGAATACCGCCGAGGGCCGGGGCGTGGCTCTTGGCATCCTGGCCGGAGAGCACCAGAAGCTGTTGACCGACCCGGAGACGAAGCATCTGCTGGATGAACTGGCTGCGGCGTCCGGCTCGCTCGATGCCCTCCACAAGCGCGAGGTGGAGCTGCTGCGCCGCGAGAGCGTGAAACTGGCTCGCATCCCGGCGGACGAGTATATGGCCTACACCGAGCTGACCAACCGCGCCAGCGATGTCTGGCACAAGGCCAAAGAAAACGACGATTTTGCTTCGTTCTGCCCCGTTTTGCAGGAGCTTGTGGATTACAACCGGAAATTTGCGGGCTACTACGATGCAGCCAAGGCTCCCTACGACGCCTTGCTGAACGAGTATGAGCGCGGGATGGACACCCGGCAGCTGGACGCCTTCTTTGAGACGCTGCGGGACGGCATCGTGCCGCTTGTCCGGGCCATCGGCGAGAAGCCTCCGGTCGATGACAGCTTCCTGCATCTGGAATATCCGGTGGAGCAGCAGAAGGCCTTTGCCGACTACATCATGGAGGTCATGGGCATCGACCGCGGCCACTGCGGCCTTGGCGAGACCGAGCATCCCTTCACGCTGGAGTTCAACAACAAGGATGTCCGCATCACCACCCATTACGACCTGCACAACGTGGCCTCGTCGATGTACTCCGTCCTCCACGAGGGCGGCCATGCGCTGTACGAGCTGGGCATCCGGGACGACTTGCAGTATACCTGCCTGGCCGGCGGCGTCAGCATGGGCGTCCACGAGAGCCAGTCCCGCTTTTACGAGAACCTCGTCGGCCGCTCCCGCGCGTTCCTGGAGGCCATCTATCCCAAGGTGCAGGCGTTCTTCCCGGAGCAGCTGGGCGGGGTGAGCGCCGAGCAGTTCTACCGGGCCGTGAACAAGGTGGAGCCGAGCCTCATCCGCACCGAGTCGGACGAGCTGACCTACTGCCTGCACGTCATGGTGCGGTACGAGATCGAAAAGCAGCTCATCGGCGGTACGCTGCGGGCAGAGGAGGTCCCGGCCGAGTGGGCCCGCCTGTATCGGGAATATCTGGGCGTGGAGGTCCCCAATGACCGGGAGGGCTGCCTACAGGACAGCCACTGGTCCGGCGGCTCCTTCGGCTACTTCCCATCGTATGCGCTGGGCAATGCCTATGGTGCGCAGATGCTCCGCAGGATGGGGCAGGCGTTCGATGTGTTCGGGCAGGTGGCAAAGGGCGACCTCTCCGGCGTGACCGGCTGGCTGCGGGAGCATGTGCACCAGTACGGCCAGCTGCTGGAACCGGCCGACGTGGTCCGGAATGCCTGCGGAACCCTTGACCCGCAGGTGTACCTCGATTACCTGACCCAAAAATACACAGAGCTGTACGCCCTGTAAGCTGTAAAAAAACAAACACAAAAGCGGCACCGGATGCAGTTCCGATGCCGCTTTGTTGTTTCACAGTGGAGCCATCACAGTTGTGGGAACGGATGGGACACAGCCGCTCAGAGAGGGAGCTTGCCGCTGACTTTGTTCACGACGTAGTAAGCAGCTTCCTCTTCGGGCTTGATATACACCTTGCAGGACTGGACGCCGACCTTGTGGGTCAGGCGGTAATCGGCCTTGGCACGGTCCACCAGGTCGGTGATATTGTACTGTTTGCCGCCGTGCTCAACGTAGACTTCCGGTGCCAGCGGCGGACGGCCGCGATGCGCCGTTTTGCCGGTCTTGGCAGTGGTTTTGGCGGCCTTGTCCGCTTTGGCCGTCTTACGCGCAGTCTTTTCCACAGCAGGAGCGTCTGCGGCGGCGGAGACAACGTTTTTTTTCTCAGACATGGATTCAACCTTCTTTCTCAAAAATATCTGCGCTGTACACAGCGCTGGATGACCCCGATGAAAAGAATCGATTTCAAACGGTTACATATAATTATATAATAGTGACTTCGGAATCATTTGTAAAGAGGTTTTTCGAAAATAGGTCTGATTTCAGCAAGAATCTGCGTAAGAATCTGAAAAAGAATTACTCTTTGCATAGCTCTTCGGCACGGCGGACGATGGGGAAGAGCAGCGAAGAATCCCAATCTTCCGCAAGGACAAATAGATCGTCACAGATCTCCTTCCGGATGCGGTCGGTGCTGCGCCGCTGGGCAAGCGTGAACAGCGCAGCCAGGAGTCGCAGCTTCAGGGTGCGAAGCTCCTCCGGTGCATCCCACAGCCGGGCCAGGTCGTAGTTGTCGGTGTTGCCGCAGCGCATGGTGCAGGTGGCGCAGTTGGGCGCGACCCGGTGCTTTTCGGTCTCGACGATGTCCTGCATCCGGCGCAGAGCATCCTCGGCGGCGTCCGCCCTGGCCGCCTGCCGCAGCCCGGCGGCCAGAACGTGGTCGGTGTCTTCGGTCTTGGGTTCGTTGACGGTGGCGCGCGCCAGCCCGATCAGCGCGCCCAGCAAACGGTCCCGCTGGCGCTGTGCAGCCGTCGCAGGAGCAGAAAGCAGTGAATCCATAGATCCTCCTCGTCTTTTGATAGGGGAGAATTTTCCCCGGAATGGTGCATTCAGTATACACGAAAAACCCGAAACTGGCCAGAGGCCGGACCGTTTTGGAAAAAAATATTTTTCCGGCTTGATTTTGCGGCAGAAATAGATTATAATATCACTGTTCTGTATGGAATCAGCCGGTGTGTCGGAATGGCAGACGAGGGGGACTCAAAATCCCTTGTGCGAATAACACGTGTGGGTTCGACCCCCACCACCGGCATAAACAAAAACCGCCTAGAAACGCAAATTTCTAGGCGGTTTTTACTATTCATAACACATTATTTAACACACTCTCAGCCGCTTCACAGCGCCTCCCGCGCTTCGGGGTGGCGGTCAAAATAGCCTGCGGCTTCAAAGTCTGCATAGTGTTCCCGAATCATCTGTTCCCGCCAGGCGTAATAGTCAAGGCGTTCTTTTTCGTGCTTTTCCAGGTATTCCACGGTGCGCTCCTCGACGCTGCCGCGGTGGTTCCACGCGCTGAAACCGGTTTTTCGCCACGCCCGCGTCGAAATGACTTCATCACGCCAGCGCGTCAGCTGAGGGCTCTTCCTCAGCTTTTGAATTGCCCTTATCTCGATCTGGCGCACACGTTCAGCGTGGACGCCGATTTCTTCGCCGACTCTCCGAAGGCTTTTATCCTCATAATACCGGCGGCGCAAAACATCCGCTTCCCGGTCTGCGAGCTTGCTGAGGGCTTCTTCCAGCGCGTCGTGCAGCTCCTCGTTGTAGATTTCATCCTCTGCGCTCTGGAAGGCCTGAGACGCTGCCGGGTCCTCAATGATATCGCCTTTTGCGCTGCTGCCTTCATCGTCTGCATCAAGCGGCGCGTCCAGGCTGCTGCACTCGTTCAGCGGGTTGGCAGATACGGCCACGCGCCTGCCGTCCTCGGTTGCAATCACTCGCGCGTGTTCCCCACAGGTTGCAGCACGAATCTGAGATTGCACGTAGTAGCCTAAAAGGCTTGTGAACGTTCCTTTGGATGGGTCATAATGCTGCGCGGCTCTCTGGACCGCAAAAAATGCTTCCTGGTCGAAGTCTTCCAGCGTCAGACCGGCGGCGTCTGCAACCGGCTTGTTTTTGCTGTACCACTGCCAGAACATGCGGTTCAGAAATCCCTTGTTGATCTCCCACAGCTGGCCCAGGGCAAATGTATTCCCGGCGGCTGCCAGAGCGGCAAGGGCCGCGTTTGTGGCCTGCTGGCCGGTTCGGTTCGCTCCTTGCTCGTCCATTGTTCGGCACTCCTTTACCGATTATTCAATCGCGCTTGGCACTGCCTCCAACAGCTTCCGGGCGGTCTTCAGGGTGACGTTGGAATTTAGCCAGCAAAGCCCCAGTGCGGATATACCGCCCGCTGCGTTGAATTGTTCCGGGGTCATACGGACGGTTCCGTTGTCGGTCGGAACTGTCAGAAGGTTCTCCGCGTTCCGCTGCACAAGGGCCAGTGTTCGAACTTCCAGCTTGTCAATCCGGCTATTCATCGTCGGTCACTCCTTCCAGATCATCCAGTTTCTTCTCCAGCTCAGCAAGCCGCCGTTCCTGCTCATCGGCTCGGATGGAGCCTAACACAGCGTTCCCGGCGTAGATCACGGCGTTCGCTTGCTGCGGGGTGATCTCCTGGTTCAGCACCATATTGGACACTTTGGTCATAGCTCTGCGCACCTCGCCCGGCGTGGTCATTTTGAGGTGTCTTTTCGTTTGCATGGGTTCGGTTCGCCTCCTTCAAAAAGAGGGCGCACAGGTTGCCCCATGCGCCCCGGATGATGCCATATCAGACGATTGCCTGATAATAGATAGCAGGTTTCTTGTTGGTGGGCACGAATGCGCCGTAGTTGTAACGGCCTTCCACGAGCCAACCAGAGACGCCCGGCGGATTCTGGTGCATCTGAGCGCTGCTCATCTTCACCGGTGCAGTGGTCGCCATCGGGTGGCACAGCATGAAGCCAAACTTTGCGGGCAGACGGTTCGCGGGGACCTTCTGCACGGATGCGCCGTCCAGGTTGGAGACGACGCCCTGAAGGCGCATATCTTGGCCGACGTTGGTTTCCAGAACGATCTCCTTGCACTTCTTCATAATGCGGTACACGGTCGGCGTCACGATCAAAACGCGGCTGGTTTCAGGGACCTCCGCGTCATCCAGCGCGGCGCTGGCCTTGCAAATCTCGTCATAGATGTTTGCTTCGGTCAGCTCTACGGCTGCGGGCTTGGTGCCAGCATTCTCGCACATGATGCCATAGGTGTAAGAGTCGATCTCAGGGATAACCACTTCACGCTGCTGGCGGGCCAGAGCCTTCGCGGCTTCCAGCACTGCGCCGGTCTCCTCGATATCCAGCGCGTCAATAACGAAGTTGAAGGAGCGGTCCTTGTTCAGCTTGAAAAGCTGGGTGGTTGCGGCGAGAGTGTCGATATCTCCGTATCGGCTGCCGTTTCCGGTGCCTGCGCGGTTGTAATCGTGCATCTCGGCAGTGGACACATTGTAGACGCGAATGCTGTTTGCACCCACGAAGCTGTAATCATGATTTGTCACAAGGCTGCGCTTGGACTCGTTCTTGAAGAGTTCGTCCACAGCGGCCTGATATTTCGATACAAGGTCAATTGCCATTTATAAAATCCTCTCAAATTGCAGAGGGCTTGAAAAACTCGGTTCCATCGGACTCGTGGCAGATAGCAGAGCCGTGAGGTGCGCCGGTCGAGAAGGTCGTATAAGTGCCGACGGGCTTTCCGCTGGTTGCCCTGGCGAAGATGCTGCGGAGCGCTTCCGCCTTCTTCTTGAAGGCCTCCGGCTCATCTGCGCCGATCATCTGCACAAGCTCGGTGTCGAGCCCGCTTTCCTTACAGTACCGCTCGCACTCGAAGTTCCGGCGGTCTGCCTCCAGCTTCTCGCGCTCGGCTGCTAGAGCAGCCTTTTCGGCGTTTACGTTGTCGGGTCCGGTGTCGTCCGGATTCGCCGCGCCTTTAGCCCTCTCACGGGCGAGGCGCTCCCGGACGATGGTGTTTACTTCTTCCTGGGTGAACGTCTTCCCGGCGGTGCCGTTGCCCTCCGGCTGAGTGGTGTTCTGCTGCTGGGTTGCGTTCTGGGTGTTGTTGTCGGTCATGGTGATGTCCTTTCCCGGCTATGCCTGAGCCGTACAGTGATGATGCAGCGGGGCCAACATGCGACGTGGGCAGTGCTGCATAAAACAAAAAAGGCACAGAGAACCGCTCGAAGCGTTTTCCCTGTGCCTTATAGCAAACCGGTCATCCACGGCGGTACTCTATGCCTATACAGCTATTATATCACCGATAGGGGGGATGGTCAACCGTTTTTCTTGTGCTGGCGCGGATTTTCCGGATTCGTAACCGTCAAATACAGCGCCTTTACCCGGTCGTTCCTGTTGGTTTCGTGTACTCTGGCGGTGGGGTAGAGCTGGCGGAGTGCTGCCAGCGTCTCCCGCGCCTGTGGTTCGTGCTCTGGGGTGTATGTGATCTTGACTTTCACCTTCATTCCTGCCCCTCCTGCGGCTTGCTGCGCTCCTGCTCAGTGTATAGGCGGGAAACATACCGGAGAACGTCCCGGACGCGCTCCGGGCCTTCCAGAAGCTCCAGCAGCACGGTGCACGACTCCCGAAGCCGCTCCACCTCCCGCGAAGGGGGAGCGGCCTTCGCCCGCTCGCGGTTGACGTCGTTGCCGTTCATAATCATGACTGCATCAATCTGTTCAGGGGTCAAGCCAATGTTTCTTAATTCGTTACGTTTCATGTTTTGTTCCTTTCTTCGTTTCAGTGTTTGAAGACGGGGGCGCTGTGAGATTACGTGCGGCGATCCAGATAAGCTCCGATGCTTCCAGGTCCGCTTTCCCCAGCAGCCGCACGATTGCATCAATGTAGCACTGACGTTCCAGCTCATCACTCTGCACGACCATTCACTTCCTTAATCAGGTGGCTGGCATAGACCCATACGAGGTCTACTTTACGCAAGTCTGCCTTTTTCAGCAGCCGGACAACTGCGTCAATGTAACACTGGCGTTCCAGGTCTTGCCTCTCGTCCATATCCCTGGTGGCGCTCTGGGCGGGGGTTTCCTGTCGCGCTGCCTGATACTGGCGGCCCGCCATCCAGACCGCGTCAAGCCCTAGTCTGACGGCCAGGTCGTGGCCGTTCCCTTGCCGGGTGGCGTGGGAGTAGGCGGCAAGAAAAACCTCCCGTACCCGGACGCATTCAAACACGTTCATCACGTTCATGCTGTCCACCCCCTCACATCAAGCCGCTGCGCCAGCAGGCGAGCGCGCCGATCAGGAAGAAGACGGCCACCGGGGCCAGGCACTGAAAATGATACATGCTCATTGAAATATCCTCCATTTTTCTGTATAATGGGGGCGGTATCGTCTGGTAAACTATACCGCCCATTTTGCCGCCCACGCTGCTGGTACAGTGTGAGCGGCTTTCTTTATGCGGTCATACACTCCGGATAGAATCCAACTTCGGGCCTTTGTATGGTTCTGGCAGCGGAGCCCACGCGACGATATGCCCACAAGCCTTTGTTTTTGAAAACGTCATTTCGCCGGGGCCGTAGGAATCGCCTTTGTACCATACAGTTTCAACGGCGCGTTTGTGGTTGGCTCGTTCGACCGTCACCAATACGCGCCCCGCTTTGGGCGGCATCTTGCCGACATTCTTCCACGGCTGCGATTCAGATAGTGGCGTCCAGTTCATAAAATCATCCTTTCAAGTTGCTGTGCGTGATAGGGGAAAAATACACGATGCCTTTTTTCACTAGGAAAATAACAGGGCCAGGGAGAGTGTAGTAAGAAGGAAAATGGGGTCTTTCTATCCCCATTTCCTTCTTACACTCTCTATCACTATCTTTCTGTATATATAATACTGTTTTTTTCCCCCTTAAATCCCATTTTGGGAAGGATAGCGGAAATCCTGTTTTTTTCCCCCTTTTCTTCCGCCCACGCTTATTCATGTGAATGCGTGGACTGAACGCGTCGGACTTGGCCGGTTTTCAAGTCCCGTTCAAAGTTGGGATTTTCGTCTACCATGTACCGGACGGCCTTATTCGTCACTCCCAGATATGCGGCGATGCTGCTCGTGGTGGTTTCAATACTCTGGGCTTCTAACAGGTCAATGGCTGCATCGAGGCGGTGGCGGCGTTCCTTGAGCTTCTGTTCTTTGGGCTTGCGGGCATTCATGGCGCGCTGGTAGGCTGGCAGTTCGTGGTGGGGTGCGATGTTCTCCGCCGGGTCGAACCGCTCCATAACGTGAATCGGATAATTGAACCACACGTCTACCGGGTCAAATTTCGGAAATTCTCGAAGCGAACCCTCGATGCGCCACGCGGTCACGCCTTCGCGCTGGCGGTCTGGCGGCAGTTCCAGTTCGATCACGTCCAGTATAGCGTCCGCGTCGCGGGCGAACACACCGGAGCCGCTGCCACGGTCCATGCTGCTTTTGAACCCCTGTTCGCCTTTGCTGTGGTGGTGGCAGTAGATGACGGCCGCGTCGGTCTCCGTTGTGATGCGGTCGAGGCCGTTCGTGAACTGAGCCATTTGATAGGCGTTGTTTTCGCTGCCGGCATTCAGCTTGTAAAAAGGATCCAGAATGATGGCTTCAAACTCGCAGTTCCTATCCCGGCGGCAGATGGTATCAACGAGTTTCGGCCAGTTGATGCAGTAGCCGCGTAGATTCCAGATTGCGACATTGTGCAGATAGGTGGGCTTATCAATATCTTCGGGGAAAAGTGCTTGATACACATCATGAAACCTCCAAAGGCAGGATTCTCTGTCAATTTCGAGGTTTACATACAGTACGCGCCCGGCCTTGCACTCGAAACGGCCTAACCACGGTTTTCCGGCGGCGAGACACAACGCGAGCTCGATCATAGCAAAGCTCTTGCCCGCCTTGCTGGGACCGGTAAGGACCATCTTGCGGCCCTGCCGAAGAACGCCGGTGATGATTTCCGGTGGTTTGGGCAACGAATTGGCGATTTTTGCATATTCGCCCAAAGACAGCAGCGGCGGAAGTCCGTCGTCTTCGTCTTCCCACGGATCATCATCTTCCCACAGGTCATCCGGTACATGTTTATCAAGTTCGTTCATTCTCTCACGCGCCTTTCTTCACGGGTGTATCATCGAGGAAGAACTTACAAATCTCTTCCTGTCTGATGTCGAGCACTTTCGACAGGGCCAGAATCTCCCGCGCTGTGAATGGATACTTCCCACTCATGCGGTTGGACATGGTTCCAATTGCGATTCCTGCCCGCCGGGCCGCTTCGTTCTGCGTCATTTCCAGCTCTGCGAACCGGACACGGAGCTTGTGGAATGGTCTGTACATGTTAATCCTCCTTCTGGCCGTCGATGGCGGCGCGGATTTCGTCCTTCATGCGGTGCAGCTCTTCAACTGCTTCTTTCAGTGTGGTGATCTCGCCAGCTGCGATTTTGTCGCGCAGTGCGATTTCTGCGGTTTCTGCCACGGCACGGGCAAGGGTAGAGTAATATCTTGTCTGCCGCATAATAATGCGTTTGTCCTCAGTCTGGCGGGGAATGCCAACGACATAAGAGCAGCCGGGCTTTTTATCTGCGGTCATGTAGTAGTCACCAATCAGATGAATCATGTTCTTTAGTCCTCCTCTTCAATGATTTCGGTCACGTCCACGCCCAGGGCGCGGGCAATCTTGCACGCAGTCAGGGCCGTACAAGTGCCGCGCTGCTTAATTGTAGAAAGATTCTGACGGCACAAACCCGCCTTATCTGCCAGCTGGCCAAGCTTCATGCCTTTTCGGGCGGCCATGATTTCAAGGTTGCATTTCAGCTTCATTGCATTCACCTCTTTTCGTTTTTCGTGAACGAAAAATCGTTCACGTTGCAATTGTAACCTAAATTTCGTTTATTGTCAACAGAATGATTGAAATTTCGTGCAGATTGTGATACAGTGATTTCAAAGAGGTGATTCTGTGGAAACTTACGAAAATATTGACAACGAACTGGAAAAACGCGGAATGAGCCGCCGAAAACTAGCAATTTCTATTGGGATTCCTCCGTCTACCTTTCAATCAATGATGGAAAGAAAAAGGGGAATGACGTTGGAGTTGCTGAAAAAAATAGCGGATGCTCTCGGAATGTCTATTTATTCTCTGGCAGATTTTGACCTTGCATCGGAAGCGGTTACGGAAGAAATCAACGCGAACAGAAGAGAATCCCGGCTTCTCTACCACTTCCGCAATCTGAACGACAACGGCCAGACCGTGGCAGTGGAGCGCGTGGAAGAGCTGGCGAAGATACCGGACTATCAGCGCACCGGTGGCACAGATGGTAAAAATGCGTGATTCTGGACCTTTGAGGGCGGGGTAATATACTTTCCCTACCAGACCACGAAACACGGCTCTGCCGCGCTTGTACACGCCTTGTGGCACGTCCTAAACCCCGCCGGGCAGACCCCGCCGAAAAATAAAAGCCCACTGCGGGCCTTGTAGCCGGTGTGGGCGAATAGTGCAATATTGATGGGGTATCGTGAAACGCGACAGCCCTGGCGGAATGAGGGGATGAATCAGATTCACACCCTGGCGGGATTAAGATGCAACACAGTGCGGCAACGGCAGATTCGTTATTTTGACAGCTGAAAGCCCCGATCGGGCCGCGATCGGGGGGCTGCCGGGAGCAAAATGCACAAAAAGGGGGTGCAGCAGATGAGCAAGAGAACGAATACAGCCGTCTGGCAAGAAAAATACAGCCGGTGGCGGGTAGCGGTGCAGAAGGACGGAGTCCGGCGGCAGTTCTACAGCAGCACTCCGGGCCGCACCGGCCAGCGCGAAGCGAATGCGAAGGCAGACAGGTGGCTGGATGATGGAATCTCAGTCAAGGCCAGCAGGGTTGAGGACGCCGGGAAACTCTGGCTTCGGTCGGTGGAACAGTCCACCTCTCACACGAACTACCGCCCACAGGAAAGCCGCTGGCGCACATGGGTATTGCCGGTGATCGGGAAGAAGCGGCTCACGGCGTTGACGGAACAGGACTTGCAGGATGTTGTGAACCGGGCCTTCGCCGCCGGGCTGAGCAAAAAGACGCTACAGTCCATCCGGGGCGATATGACAGCCTTTTTGAAATACTGCCGAAAAGCAAAGCTCTCTACCTTCCGTCCCGAAGAAGTGGAGATCCCGGCGGGGGCCCGCCTGAAGGGCAAGAAGGTCTTGCAGCCGAACGCCCTCACAACGCTATTTGAAGTGGACACCACGCTGTATTACAGGAAGCGGGTGCGGGATGATTACATTAACGCATATCGCTTTCAGGTGCTCACCGGTCTGCGTCCTGGCGAATTGATCGGAATGAACTGGGCCGATGTTCACGGGAACACGGTGCAGATAAAACGCGCTATCAACATAGAAGGCACCCAGACGCGCGGGAAGAATGACAACGCGGTTCGGGCCTTCGACCTGTCGGAGCTTGCGCGGGCCGTTCTGGACGCCCAGAGGGCCACCGCAGGCCGTGGGGAAAGCGTGTTCAACATCCGGACAGAGCAACACTATTACGACCGCTGGCGCATCTACTGCCGCGCCAATGATATTCCGCCCACGTCTGTCTATGAGCTTCGCCATACCTTCGTCAGCGTGGCGAAGAACCTTCCCGCCGGGGAAGTCAAGGGCCTTGTTGGTCACTCCCGGAACATGGACACCTTCGGCGTTTATGCTCATGCGCTGGATGGAGAAGCAGCGAACACGGCCCAGGCGGTCAATGGGGCGTTCGTGCGCCTGCTGAGAGTTGAGAAGCTCCCCGAAAAATAACACACTTTTTAACACACTTTCCGTTCCAAGATTCAAAAAGACCGTTCAACAAGATGAGCAGAATAAACGTCATTGCGCTCAATTTTGCATCCGAAAAACGAAAAAACAACGGGTCAAAAAATCATGTGTGTGTTCGACCCCCACCACCGGCATTGCAAGCAGCTCGAAATCGAAAGGTTTTGGGTTGCTTTTCTTTTTCTGCTCAGTTTCTTATACTTTGGTGTTTTCTGGGAAGATATTGACGATTGCATTCGCCGAGGACACCTTATCTCGTGCGATTTCCGTTACCGTTCCGTTGACCTTTGCGGTCACAACCGTATGCTGAATGCTGATTTTCTTGTTCTCAAAGTCAATGGCATCCCATTTCAAACCAACAATTTCACTGCGCCGCAGCCCGTAGAATGCAGCCATGATGACGCCAAACTCCGAAGGGTCACCTTGAATCACCTTGAAAAGTTGCTCCAGTTCTTCACCGCTGTAAATCTCCGACTTGAACTTTTCCTTACGAGGACGTTCAACGCGATCTGCCGGGTTGGAACGGATCATGCCGATTTGAAAAGCATACTGTAAGCATTTGCGGATGTTGGCGTGATAGTGAATGACGGTGTTTGCCGTAAGGCCACGATTCAACTCATGCTGGTAGAAGTCTTGGATGTATTTGGGATGCTGTTCCATATCTGCCATAGGTTTCGGGCGGAAGGTTCATCACGCTTTTCCGAAGCCAGCGGTTCAGATATTCCGATACCGGCAGGTCGGAAACCTGCTGCATCGTTTCAGGGTTAAACTCCTTTTGTGTCTGACGCAGAAGGGATTCAGCCCGCTTTTTGTTTCCCTTTACGGGAAGGGTCGGAGAGTGATAGTTGCCCACGTCATTCTGAAGAATGACCGCCGGACGGTCACAACACTGTTCCGAGCCGGTGCTCGCCCCAAAATGGGTGAAGAAGATGTCTCCGCGTTGGAATTTCCAGTTTTGCTGCAAAATTGTACCTCCATGTTGTTATGTGCAAAGCCCGCTGCCGGATGTTCCGCAGCGGGCTTTGTTCAAGGTATGGTGGTATGGTTGGGTCAGCGGTGCATGACCACATAATCGTAACCGCGCCGCATCTGGCAGACGGTGCAGGTGTCCATGCTCCGGTCTGCGCTGGGTACAAGCGCAATCTTGAAAGCCTTTGCATGCTCGCAGATGGAATGCCTTATGAAAAGGTGGCCAAGTATTCGAAATTGACCCTTGAAGAAGTCAAGGCATTGGATGCGAAGAAGCCTGCTTGATAACAGGCTGTCGTTCGCAGACAATAACAAGTCATCGACAGATATCATCCTGTTTTATGGAAACATTCTCAGGGCCGGAACGGGTTCAAAAAACAGCTTACAGCAACAAAAGAGAGGCATCTTCGTCTGGGCACAGCACAGACGGAAACGCCTCTCGTTTTCGTTTTTGAACGATCTTATTCGTAGTCAATGGGCAGGGTGGGCAGGCCGTTGAGCTCCAGCCCGGCGGTGTGCCCGGCGATGTACTGATAGTAGCCCTGGGCGGCGATCATTGCGCCGTTGTCGCCGCAGAACTTGAGCTCCGGCAGGTAGACTTTGGCACCCAGCTTCTGTGCGCCGTCGTTGACGAGCTGGCGCAGACGGCCATTGGCTGCGACGCCGCCCGCCAGGCAGACCTGCTTCGCCCCGGTGTCGGCTGCGGCCAGGAGCAGCTTTTCGGCCAGGATGCCTGCGATGCGCTCCTGAAAGCTGGCGGCAAGGTCGGGCACATTGACTTCCTCGCCCTTCATCTGGGCTTTGTTTACCTCGTTCAGCACGGCGGTCTTCAGGCCGGAGAAGCTGACGTTGTACTTGCCATCCACATGGGGCACCGGCAGGCGGTAGGCCTTGGGGTCGCCGGTCTTGGCAGCGTTGGCAACGCTCGGCCCGCCGGGATAGGGCAGACCCAGTGTTCGCGCCACCTTGTCAAAGGCTTCGCCCGCCGCATCGTCCACGGTGTGGCCGAGGATGTGGTAATGGGTGTAGTCCTGCACTTCCACAATGTGGCTGTGGCCGCCGGAGGCCACCAGGCAGAGGAAGGGCGGCTTGAGTTCCGGATGGGTGAGGTAGAGCGCCGCGATGTGACCGCGCAGATGATGCACCGGCACCAGCGGCTTGTTGGCCGAGTAGGCCAGCCCTTTGGCGAAGTTCACGCCCACGAGCACGGCTCCGATGAGGCCGGGCGCAAAGGTGACGGCCACGGCGTCCACGTCGTCGATGGTCTTGCCGGCATCCAGCAGGGCCTTTTTCACGGTGGCGCTGATGAACTCGCAGTGGCGGCGGCTGGCAATCTCCGGTACGACGCCGCCATACAGTGCCTGTTCTTTTACGCTGGTGGAGATGACGTTGCTCAGCAGGTGCCGGCCATCCTCCACTAGGGCTGCGGCGGTCTCGTCGCAGGTGGATTCGATTCCTAAAACGATCATAGTATCAATGGGCCTCCAGCCAGTTTTTGCCGGTGTGCACGTCGGTGCTCAGGGGCACGGCGTACTGCACACAGCCTTCCATCTCTTCCCGCAGGATGGCGGCGGCCTTTTCGGCCTCGGCTTCCGGTGCCTCCACGATGAGTTCATCGTGGACGGTTAGAATGAGACGGCTCTCCATTTTCTCGTCCCGCAGACGCCGCCAGACCCGCACCATGGCCAGCTTGATGACGTCGGCAGCCGTGCCCTGAATGGGCGTGTTGCGGGCCATCCGCTCGCCGCTGGCCCGGATGTTCCGGTTGGCACTGGTCAGCTCCGGCAGGGCGCGTCGGCGTCCGAACAGAGTGGAAACGTAGCCGCATGCCCGCGCGTCGGCGATGGTCTTGTCCATGTAGCCGCTCACCTTGGGGAACGCGG
>OIYQ01000348.1_pt1 | contig 19145 bp, 16 predicted proteins | sample 1588311 | NCBI WGS metagenome assembly OIYQ01 (sample SAMN03283244) | human gut metagenome | biome: human-associated habitat; material: feces | host: Homo sapiens | place: Peru | collected 2012
TTTCATATTGCAACATTTTGCTAAAAAATCAAAATTTGAAATATTACAGTTTTCCAAATAATTTGAAAAAGAAAAAATTTCTATTCTTTTCAAACTTGGGACTATATCTGATAATTCTTTTTGATACTTTTGTGCCTGCTCATATAATAAAAAATCAATGTCTTCCTCTTTTTTTAATGGCTTCCATTTATCGCCTCCACCATTTATTGTTAATATCCTCAAATTTTTACAAAGTTTTATATCTTCTAAAGTATCATACTTTCCTGGAAAACCTATATTCAATTCCTTTATAGCATATACATCTTTATATTTTACATTCTCTGGATTAACGTTTGGTCCAATTGTTCTGCTTATCTCATATGCCATGTTGGAGTCTTTAAATTTTACATGACGATTCATTCTCACATAATATAGTGTAAAACATATCATAAAAAAAATCACTAAACTAAAACAACAAATACCAACCCCATTTTTTTTTATTTTTTGTTCCATAACCGCTCTCCCTTTAGCGCAAATTCATACATAATATACATGTTATCATTTGTATTGTTTAATTACAATAATACAATTTTACCATTTTCATCAACTTATTTTGTCCGATTTCCTTTCAGCTTCCTGCACTCCTTTTCTCTTGCAAACACAGGCCGTCTCCAAAGCCTGCGAAGCGGAAACCGTATGATACTGTCCTTTTCATCCTCGCCGCCTGTCAGCTCGCTGCCCACGAATGGCATCATGTATGGATAACCACAGCTTTTGAGCTTGGCAAGATGCAAAAGTATCATCATCAGGCTAATTAAAAATCCAAAGTATCCAAGCCATGCCGACATAATTATTACAGCAAATTTGAGTATTCTAAATGAAAATGCAAATTCCTCACTCGGTATGGCAAACGAGCAGAGTGCGGTAAATGCAACCAGAATGACCACTATCGGGCTTACTAAATTTGCATCCACTGCTGCCTGTCCGATTATGAGACCTCCGACTATGCCTATCGTGTTTCCCATTGCTCCGGGAAGTCTTATGCCGGCTTCACGAAGCAGCTCAAAGGACAGCTCCATCATGAGCACCTCTATGAGCTGCGGAAACGGACAGCCGAGTCTGGCTTCATAAAATGCCAGTATGAGTGGTGTCGGCAATATCTGTGTATGAAAATTTGTGACCGCCAGATAAAGCCCCGGCAATGTAAATGACATGAAGGCTGCCACGTACCTTATCAGCCTTGCAAAGCTTGCCGCTATCGTTCTGTTATAATAATCATCTGCGGTTTTTAAAAAATTGTTCATGGTGGTTGGCAGTATTATCGCTATCGGTGAATTATCGCACAGCACCACCACCCGCCCCTCCAGGAGCGCATTTACCGCCACATCCGGCCGCTTTGTGGTCTGAAGCTGTGGAAACGGTGAATACCATTTTGCCTCAGCAAACTGTTCAAGAACTCCCGAGTCACCCACATGGTCTATCACATAGCTGTCCAGATTCCTTTCCACCTCCTCTACAAGCCCCTCTTTTACGAGGTCTCTCACATACAATATGTCCACATTGCTGTGTCCGCGAAGCCCCTTTTTCACCTCCTTGCACTTTAAGCGAGTGCTCCTTAACCTGCGCCTGATAAGTGCCGTATTTATCTTTATGGAATCAGCAAAGCCCTCATTGGAGCCTCTTATGACCTTTTCCGAATCAATCTCCTGAATTGACATGGCGGGATATCCCTTGTCGGGAAGCTTGAAGGCATCCGGATAACCATCCACAAAAAATATCACATCTCCTGTCAGCATCACCTGAGCTGCCTCCTTTACCGTATGAAGATGCGCAAACTCGGATAAAGCTGCCTGATTTTTGTCAAGTACTTCCTTAACCTGATCTCTGTCTATCCCTTCAAGGTATGAGGTAAATCGTCCAAACGCACTGTTATTGATACCTGAGCCTTCACATGTCACCTCAATATATGCAACAAAACACTTAATGGAGGCGTCACGCCCCAGATACATCTCCTGCATCTTGATATCTGAGCAGTCAGAATATATCTGTCTGAAGCTTTTTATGTTTTCATCTATGTTTGTGGTCATCTTTAACTCTCCTATATACCCAATAAATCCCGTCAGATTTAAAATCCCTGATATAGTATGACCATACAAGCTCTCAAATATCCCTGATTGCTTATTTTTTGCTATTATCTAAGCCACTAACTAAGCCATTAATTAAGCCACAAAAAAAGGGCACCGTTCACACGTTAGTGCGGCCGGCAGCCCTTGGTTTTGTTATATTGTTATTATATTTCTGTTTTATTTCTTTTCTTCATCCTGCTTTTGTATCACAGCCTTCACAGCAACCGCCTGATTGGCCACATGCGTATGCATTTCCGTAGTCACAAGTTCCATATTTCTTGACTCAAGCGCCCTGTAGATGGCATCATGCTCCTTCACGAGCATCGGATAATTCTTCGGATCCTTCAAATACTCCACTCTGTAGCGGTACATCTGCTCGCGGATATTGTTCATCATAGATACAAGCTTCGCATTGTCGGTTGCCTCATAGATAGCATCGTGAAATTTCACATCCTCCTCAGCTATCTTTTTCACATCACCCGAATCCATGCTCTTTTTGAACTCATCCTTTATGGTCTTTAGCTTTGCGAGCTGCTCATCACTGATTTTCTTACATGCAATTTTGGCTGCAAGCTCATCGAGAGCCTCTCTCACCTCAAGCACATCCTCCATATCCTTGAGAGTCATCTTGGCAACCTCTGCGCCCTTTCGCGGCATCGTGACCGCAAGTCCCTCCTGCTCGAGCATTCTGATTGCTTCACGTATAGGTGTACGGCTGACTCCTAGCTTTGACGCAAGCTGCAGCTCCATAAGTCTCTCGCCCGGCTTGAGCTCGCCCTTTAAAATTGCCTCACGCAGTGTGTTAAAAACCACATCACGCAGTGGCAGATATGCATCCATATTTAAAGTTAAATTATCAGTCATCAAACTTCTCCTATCTCTTGTATTATCATTCTCATCTATAAGAAAATAAAGTAACTATAAAGCTCCTGCTATGCTGTCACGGTATCATATCATTTGCGATTATTGTATACAGATGTCAGATACACCTGTCTGGCAAGATGTGAGCTTCGCATGGCTTTATACGCTTTCTTTGCGGTAGCTTCATCGTCAAACAATCCAAAAACTGTCGGACCGCTGCCACTCATCATGGCTCCCACTGCACCATGGGAAAGCATATGCTTCTTTATCTCGTCTATCACCGGATAGTTTGGTATGGTCACGGTCTCTAAGACATTTCCCATGTGTGCTGCAATGTCATGCAGATTCTTAGCCTTTATATCCTCTATCAGTAGGTCTATATCCGGATGAATTGTCGTATCATCAAGCTTTAGATTCTGGTACACAAACTTGGTGGATACCGAGATGGACGGCTTTGCAATGAGCACCGGACACTTTACCATTGGAGCAAGAGGACTAAGCTCCTCTCCTATGCCCTCAGCAAGCGCCGTTCCTCTCATAATACAATATGGCACATCCGCGCCAATCTGCACACCTCTTTCCATAAGCTGCCTCTTTGTCAGCCCCAGTGAAAAAAGCCTGTTCATACCAAAGAGCATAGCTGCCGCATCAGTACTGCCACCTGCCATTCCTGCTGCAACAGGAATACGCTTGTCCAGCTTCACTGATACACCGTCAGTTATTGAAAACTCATCCATAAGAAGCTTCGCAGCCTTGTATATGAGATTGTTCTCATTTACAGGAAGAAAAGACAGATTGGTCTGTATCTGTATGCCAGACTCCTTTGTCCTTTTGATATCGAGCCTGTCATACAGATGAATGGTCTGCATAATCATACGGACCTCATGATATCCGTCCTCTCTGCGCCTCACCACATCAAGCCCCAGATTAATCTTGGCTAATGCTTTTAATGAAATATCGTAATTACTACCCATATTGTATTACCTCTGTTTTTTGTATACAAGGATTATAACACACCCTACCCAAAAGAGCAAATTTAAATATTCTCATTTAATTTCATTTTCATTACTTTTCAGATTTTCCACGTATTTCACAAAAACACTATGTTCACATAGTACATGTTTACTAGATTTAAAAAGTAACCCTCTAACGCACCACAACAAAAAGCCTCACAGCATATCAATAATGCTTGTGGGGCTTTTTTAAAAAGAGTTTTTCTAAACTCGTATGTACAATTTTTCTATTTCTTTTCCAATATAAATTTGCTGATCAGCTCGTTCATTGTCTCTGCCTGTGCAGAAAGCTCCTCACTTGTTGCTGATGTCTCCTCTGCATTTGCTGAGTTGGACTGTACAACATCTGATATCTGATTAATGCCGGCCTCTGCCTGCTCCATAGCCTTTGCCTGCTCCTCTGCAATCTCGCTGAGTTTTTGAGAAGAATCGGCTACTTCCTTCATACCATTGATAACCTTTGCAATAGAAGTACTTACGCGCTCTGCAGCTTCATTGCCCTCGTTAGATACCGCAATGGCACTCTCTATAAGCTGACGTGTGTCAACTGCAGCCTTGGCACTCTGCTCTGAAAGACTTCTGATTTGTCCTGCAACAACTGCGAATCCTTTACCAGCCTCACCTGCACGTGCTGCCTCGATAGCTGCATTGAGTGAAAGGAGGTTTGTCTGGCTGGCAATATCCTCAATCTCAGAAATGATATTCTCAATCTGCTTAGATGTATCATTGATACGTCCGATAACATCAACCATGCCCTGCATTTCTGTATGACTGTGATCTGCTTCCTTAGCATACTCCTGTGCAATCCTGTATGTATCATTGAGCTTCTCAGATGTTTTCTCAACACCGCCTGTGATATCTGCAAATGTAGCCTGAAGCTCCTCAATGGCTGCTGACTGGTCCATAGCACCTTCTGCCATTTCCTGTGATGCCTGAGCAAGGTTGTTAGAACCGGCTGTAACAAGTGATGATATCTCATTGATATGTGACATAACATCATTCATCTGTGTCTTCATCTGACGCATTGCCATGAGAAGTCCAATAAAATCTCCGGTATATTTATCTTCCATGTCTGATGAAACTGTATAATCTCCTTCTGCCATCTTTCCAAGAAGCTTGTCAGAGTCAGATATGATAGTCTTAAGGTCTGCTGCCATGTTTTTTGCAACCCCTACCATATCAGCAATTTCATCTTGTGAATCAACTGCCGGGAATGGAGCCTCAAGATCACCCTGTGCAAATGTACGTAATCTCTGTTTTAACTCATCGAGTGGTTTAGAAATACCAACTGCAACTTCGTCCCCAATTTTCATAGAGATAAAATATGAACCGACAATGATAACAATAACAATGCCAAATGCGGCATATGATACCAATGATAATATCTTGCTTAAATTATCTCCCTCTGTTACCTTTATATCCATAAGGGCAACTAGCTGCTGATATATCTCATCATATGCAGGTGCAAGCTCTGCTACTGCTCTCTCCTCGGCCTCCTTCTGTGTCTCAGGATCTGTAGCTTTCTCACCTAACTGTCCAATCTCATCATCGAGACTCCAGTATGAATCGAGCTTACTGTTTATATCATCATATATAGCCTGCTCCTCACCTGTCTTTATAGAGCTTTGCAGCTCTTTCCAGTATTTTTGAAATAATTCCTTTTTAGAAGCATGTGTATCAGACATCTTACTTAATGTGTCAGAAGCTGTATAACCGATAAGAGCTCGTGTAGCGCTTCGTGTCTCTGAGAAGGTTACCATAACCTTTCCTATATCTCCCTGTGAAAATCCGTAAAAGTTTAGTGCGCTGGAATATCTCATTGATACGATGATCATAAGAATACCCGCGATAACCCCCGATGCCGATGCTACAAATGTAGTCAGTCTGAATCCTTTCTTTAAACGATTTTTGATGTTAAGTGCTTTCCACTTTGACCTGTCTGATTTCATGATGCTTCCTCCCCATGAATAATGATACTTATATACTATAGTTCTATTATATACCTCTCAAAAAATTTTACAAGTGCTAAAAAAGGTGGCTGCACGCTGCGTGCAGTCACCTTTTCGTAATTCAAAAATCACATTTCGCATATAATATTCGTTCCATCACGACACTTTTACATACACATCCGGCTTCTAGCCCTGTACCTGTGTGTCCTCTGTGCCATTCTTCCAGTCATCAAACTTCTTGAGCACTGCATCATATGTATCCTGACATATTGACGGCAGCTTGTCTCCCCAGGCTCCTGTTGCCTGTGAAAAGCCTTTCTTGAATGCATTCAAAAGCTCATCAGCCTTGTCCTTGTCGCCTCCCGACAGTGCCTTTGCAAAGTCAAGAATACGGTCTGAGGTCTTCTCAACTCCCCAGTATCCATCCTCTGCGATGTCCTTTTTGGCCTGCGCTATTGTGTCTGCATCTACAGTCAGATTCTCAAACAGACTCTTTAAGCCCTGTGACTTGTCCCAGGTTGAAGCCTGTCCTGTCATGGACTTTCTGACGATCTCGATAAGCTGCTGCTGTCTGGCATTGGCATCATCCTTAAGTGCCTGTACCAGTGCATCTCTGTCTGCCTTGCTCATCTTCTGGTTTACTGTGCTCTTTGCAGTATCCTTTGAATCATTCTTGCTGTCTGATTTCTCATATACAGCTGCCTCCTCGCTGAAGCCTACAGTCTTTGCATCCGACTTATCCGTCTTTGCATCCTGCTTCTTTGAAGCGGTATTAGTATTCTTTGTCTGCGCCTCGTCCTTTGCTGTGACACTCTGCGCCGCTACTGCTGAAACTACACTTGAAATAGCATCTAACATTTCTCATCCCTCCCTGGTAATGTGCGTGCGGGAATCCTTTCCCGCTATACTATTATCAACCTGCATAGCATCTGATATAGCTAAACAGTTTATCTCTTATAATTTGTATCGGCTGTTTTGTGTCTGTTGTTTATAGCCCTTGCCGTTATTTTTTCAGCTTTCTGCCAAATATAAATGTCGAAAAATATATTACCGATGCGATAATCACTATCATCGGGCCTGTTGCCACATTTGTGTAGTATGACACCGCAAGGCCGACTATTCCGGAAAATACTGAGAATATCACTGAAAAGAAATGATACTCACGCATATTTTCTGAAATATTTCTCGATGAGGCCGCAGGCAGTATAAGCAGCGCATTTATTATAAGTATACCTATCCACTTGATGGAGAGCATGACTATGAGTGCTACAAGCACTGCAAACAGATTGTCCAGAAGACGCACATGGATACCCTTGCTTTTTGCCACGCTTCTGTGTATGCAGATGGCATTGAGCTTATTGAAGCAGAGCACCCAGAACACTATCGTGACCACAAAAATCACGATGAGATATACTATCTCTGTCTTTGTGATGCTTAGCACATCGCCCACCAGTATGCTTGAGTATTTGCTGAAATTACCTCCCTTTGACAGTATCGCAAGACCTATAGCCACAGAGCACGATGAAAATACCGATATGATAGTATCTGTTGACGCGGTGTTCAGACTGCCTATCTTGTTTAAAAGAAGCGCAAACACTATCGCAAATATCACCATGGCAAGCGAGGTATCAGCCATGCCGCATACCACACCGACTGCGATGCCGGTGAGGGCAGAGTGTCCGAGCGCATCTGAAAAGTATGCCATTTTTTTGTTTACAATCATGGTTCCCATTATGCCAAACAGCGGTGTGATGATGAGCACCGCGACAAGGGCATTTCTCATGAAATCATATTGAAGCCAGGAGGTTATATTCATTTATGCTCCTCCTCTCTCACCCAGGATTCCTCTCCTGTGTAAAAAATTCTCTCAAATTCCCTGCTCTCGAAGACATCCTTCACAGTTCCCTGCTTTGCTACTGTCTTATCAAGCAGCACAACATGGTCTGCGTACTTTGCCACATAATCCAAATCGTGCGATATGAGTATGATTGCAAGGTCATAGTGAGTCTTTAAATAATCCATAGTCTTGTAGAAAAGCTCCATGCCGTTTTGGTCTATTCCGGACACAGGCTCGTCCAAAAGGAGCAGATTCGGCTCATCCATGATTGCCATGGAAAGCAGCACTCTCTGCAGCTGTCCTCCCGAGAGGTTGCACACCTGCTTGTCAATGAGCTCCTCTGCCTCAAATACCTCGAGTGTCTCCTTTATCCTTGCCTCTATCTTTTTGCTCTTCGGCAGAAAAACAGGGTAATTGTACCGGTAGCTTGCTATGAGGTCATACACGCTGACCGGTGTGTTTTTCTCGATATTAATGGACTGCGGCACATAGCCGATTTTGAGCTTTGCCATATGTCCGTCCTTTGTATCCTTGAACTCAATCGTACCGGTGTGAGGTATCTCGCCCAGTATAGCCTTTATGAGTGTGGATTTTCCGGCACCGTTCTGGCCTATTATGACATTGAAGGAGCCACAGTGTATGTGCATATTCACATCCTCAAGCACCGTCTGCTCTCCGAAGCTCACTCCAAGGTTATTTATTTTTATGCAATGGAAGCCACATGGCTGTATAATTTTCCGCATATATTCCTGAATAGTTACCTCCAATTTTATTTAGTGAATGCATCTTTGATAAGCTCTATATTATGCTCCATACCGTCAAGATAGCTGTCCTTGTCGTACTCTCCCCGATTGAGAGGGTCGATATAAACCATATGCACATCTGTCTCACGCGATACGGTATCTCCCATGCTCTTTCCGTAGAGCTCCTCAGCGAGTATTACCGACACTCCGTCATCCTTTATGGCACCTATTACCTGCTTTACCTCACCTGCGCTGACTGAGCGCTCCTCATCAAGGTCTAACAGGTAGCACGCATTCATGGAAAAGTCATCAGCCACATACTCATAGGCCTCATGGAATATGATGATATTCTGCCCACCGGTAAGACTCTTTAGGCTATCTATCTTTTCCTCAAGCACTGCAAGCTTTGCATCATATGCTTTTGCATTTGCATAATATTCATCAGCATGCTTTGCATCCTTTTCGGCAAGCCGGGAGGCGATAGTCTGAACCATGGTGCGGTAACGTGGCACACTCATCCACGCATGAGCGTTCTCATCGCCGTGGTCATGATCATGGTCGCTATCCGATTCTGCATCTGCATCGTGGTCATGATCGTGGTCGCTATCCGATTCTGCGTCTGCATCGTGGTCGTGATCGTGGTCGCTATCCGATTCTATGTCTGCATCGTGGTCATGATCGTGGTCGCTATCCGATTCTATGTCTGCATCGTGGTCATGATCGTGGTTGCTTTCAGCATCCTCAGAAAGAAGAGTCACATCCTCACAGGCCTCCACCACATCAAGCTTCGGATATGCCTTTGCCACATCAGACATAAACGACTCTATACCGCCTCCGTTTATTACAAAAACATCGGCTGTGGATAAAAGCTTCATATCCTCCGGTGTGAGCTGGAAATCGTGCAGACAGCCGGTCTGTGGCTCGCTTAAGTTTTCAAGTCTCACGCCTTCCACGCCGTCCACTATGTTTAAGGTAGCAATATACATAGGATAGAAGGACGTCACAACGGTAAGCATATCGTCAGCTTCGTCAGTATTTTTTGTACTGCCGGAAGCTCCTGATACTCCACCGGCAGCGCCTGTTTTACCTTCAGTGTGCTCATATGCGCGCTCATATGCCATTACTGCAAGTGTACACACTGTCAATATACACAAAAACATAATGCCTACAAATTTGCATTTATTCTTCATATATTAAATATTCGCCTTTCTTTCTATAGCTTTATTTCTATGACTTTATTTCGAATTTATTTCTTTTTATGACTATTATCGCTTTTTTTGCTCTTGGCCTTATCTCTGCGCTCTTTAGTCTTTTTGGCAACCGGCTTTCCGGTCTTCTTCCAGCGCTCCTTCTTGTGTGGCTCCAACGCAGCGGCTTTTTTTGCTGCTGATTTTGCCTCGCGCTTTGCTTCCTCCTCATGCTTCATGGCAAGAAGCGTCTCCTCGTCAAACACGAGTGAATCTATGAGCTTCCAGATCTCATCCCTGCCCTCCTTTGACATGGACGAAAACGGTATAACTACCGTGTCCGGCTCTACATGAAGCACATCCTTGATGGTCTTTATGTGTGCGGCAATCTGGCTTTTTTTCAATTTATCAGATTTGGTTGCAATGATAATCGGTGCAAAGCCCTGGTTTACCATCCAGTCATACATCATAATATCATTGTCCGATGGCTCATGCCTTATATCTATAAGTAAAAACACCGCCTGAAGCTTTTTTGAGGTGTGCAGATAGTTTTCTATCATCTGTCCCCATTTGGCTTTTATCTCGATATTGGCGTTGGCATAGCCATAGCCCGGCAGATCGACCAGATACATGGCATCATTGACGTTGTAAAAATTGATGGTCTGTGTCTTGCCGGGCTGTGAAGAGATCCTGGCAAGTGACTTTCTGTTCATGAGCGCATTGATCAGTGACGACTTACCTACATTGGATTTGCCGGCAAATGCCACCTCATTATACTCATTGTCAGGGATTGTGCTTGTAATTCCGCAAACTGTCTCTAAATTAACACTTTTAATTACCATAATCTCTTCCTCATTCTTATTTTACAAATACTATCTTCTCTACCTGTGAAAATTTCTCGACCGGCACAATTTCCATGCCGTCTGTTATTTCCTTTGAAATCTCCTCGAGGTCCTTTTCATTATCCTTTGGAATACACACTGTTTTTATTCCGATTACCTTGGCTGCAAGCAGCTTTTCCTTGAGTCCTCCTATCGGAAGCACCCTGCCGCGTAGCGTTATCTCTCCTGTCATGGCCACGTCTGCCCTGACAGCTCTGTCTGTAATGGCTGAAAGCATGGCTGTCGCCATAGTGATACCCGCAGATGGACCATCCTTTGGCACTGCTCCCTCCGGGATATGTATATGGATGTCATGCTTCGTGTAAAACTCTGCATCAATACCATAGCCTTCGCTTATTGAGCGCACATAGCTAAGTGCCGCCTGTGCCGACTCCTTCATCACATCTCCAAGCTTACCTGTGAGAACAAGCTCACCCTTGCCCGGCAGCACATTCACCTCAACCTCGAGTGTGACACCGCCCACGCTGGTCCATGCGAGTCCTCTTACGATTCCCACCTCAGCGTGATCATTTTTCTTCTCCGGGCTATACTTCGGATTGCCCAGATATGTCTTTAGATTGGTCTTTGTAACCTTTACAGCCGCTTCGCTATCCTTAAAGATTTCTCTTGCAGCCTTGCGGCACAGCTTGCCGATAGTCCTCTCGAGGCTTCTGACTCCGGCCTCTCTGGTGTACAGCCTGATGATATCCTTTAGGGCACCGTCCGTTATCGTAAGCTGTTCCTTTTTAATTCCATTTTTGCTCTTCTGTTTCTCAACCAGGTGCTCCTTTGCGATGTGAAACTTCTCATTTTCAGTGTAGCTTGACACCTCAATAAGCTCCATCCTGTCAAGAAGCGGCTTTGGAATGCCCGAAACCTCATTTGCCGTTGCAATAAAAAGCACCTCCGACAAATCCACAGGCATCTCAATGTAATGATCCCTGAATCTGCAGTTCTGCTCACTGTCAAGCACCTCAAGAAGAGCGGCTGATGTGTCACCCTTGTAGTCACTTGACACCTTATCTATCTCATCCAACAGCATGAGAGGATTTGAAACACCTGCCTGTCTTAAGCCATTTACTATACGACCGGGCATGGCACCGATATATGTCTTTCTGTGTCCACGGATTTCTGCCTCATCGCGCACACCGCCAAGAGAAATACGCACATATTTCTTCTCCAGTGCAGCCGCAATTGAGCGGGCTATGCTTGTCTTTCCGGTTCCCGGAGGACCTACAAGGCAAATTATAGGACTCTCTCCCTTGCTGGTCAGATTTCTGACTGCCAGAAACTCAAGTATCCTCTCCTTAACATCCTTTAATCCGTAGTGATCATCATCAAGCACCTGCGCTGCATGGTCAAGATCCTTGTTGTCCACTGACATTTTGTTCCACGGAAGCTCAAGTACAGTCTCTATATAGCCTCTCTCAACCGTGCTCTCAGATGAGTTGCTGCTCATATTTCTAAAGCGCTTTATCTCTTTTTTCGTCTTTTCCTTCACATAGTCAGGCGCATCTAACTCGGATAGCTTTTTCTCATATTCATCAGCCTCCGAGTCAGCATTCTCACCCAGCTCCTCACGTATCACGCCGAGCTGTTCGCGAAGCACATACTCCTTCTGATGCTTGTCCACACGAACCTTTACTTTTTTCTGAAGCTCATTCTTTATGGAAATAACCTCCACCTGGGAGAGAAGTAATGATACTATAACCTGATACCTGTCATTGATGTCCTCTGCCTCAAGCACCTGCTGCTTCAGTTCATATGACACCGGCAGATTGTTGGTCACATAGTCTATGAGCTTTTCAAGATCCTCATACTGGTCTATCTGTCTGATAAGCTCCTTGCTGATTTTGCCGATGACTGCCGCATATCTGTGAAAAGCCTCCCTGACTCCGAGAAGCATAGCCTCCTTTAGATCCTCCGGCAGGCTGTCTGCATTACTGTCACAATAACAAATTTCTGCCTCAAGATACTTCTTACGACCGGTAAAGCCAAGCAGCTTTGCCCGGCTTATTCCATCTACAAGTATTCTCACAACATCATTCTGCAGTCTGACAACCTGCTTTATGTCGGCTACTATTCCCATCCGGTAGAGGTCTTCCTGAGTCGGGTCCTCCCTGTCCACATTACTTTGTGTGACAAGATATATCCTTTGATCCTGCTCCATAGCCTCCTCGATAGCACGGAGTGAGCGCTCTCTGCTGACGTCGAAATGAGCAATCATCCCGGGCAGAATAGTAAGCCCTCTCAGCGCTACCGCAGGCATGTTAATAATCTGTTCTTCCACTTATATCTCCTGTATTATTGCACAGCTAAGCTTAACAAACCGCTGTGCAATTTATATTATCCGATGCTGTACCTTTGTTAAAATACCGCCATGTACTTATGACGCTGCTTTTTCCTCGATATATGCCTCCGGCACACACTCACCATCGAGCTTTAGGTTGTCCTCAACGGTATCCTTGTCGATTACGCACTTGCTGATGCTCTTGTCTGACGGTATACGATACATAAGATCAAGCATAACGGCCTCCATGATGGCACGAAGACCTCTGGCTCCTGTCTTTCTCTCAAGTGCCTTGTCAGCGATAGCATTGACTGCATCATCTGTGAACTCAAGACCTACTCCGTCAAGCTCAAAGAGCTTTGCATACTGCTTGATAAGTGAGTTCTTAGGCTCCTTAAGTATGCGGATAAGCGCATCCCTGTCTAGTGCATCAAGTGAGACTGTGATAGGTACACGTCCGATAAACTCAGGAATCAGTCCAAACTTCACAAAATCCTGTGGAAGTGCATGCTTAAACGCCTCACCCACATTGAGCTCTGTCTTTGACTTTACATCAGAATTGAAACCGATAGATGATGTATCCATACGGCTGTCGATGATTTTCTCCAGACCATCAAAGGCTCCACCACAGATAAAAAGTATATTGGTGGTATCAATAGGAATAAGCTCCTGCTGTGGATGCTTTCTGCCGCCCTGTGGCGGTACAGATGCCTCTGTGCCCTCAAGAATCTTTAAAAGAGCCTGCTGTACACCCTCTCCTGACACGTCTCTGGTGATTGAGACATTCTCTGATTTCTTTGTGATTTTGTCTATCTCATCTATATAAATGATACCATGCTCTGCACGCCCGATATCATAATCTGCCGCCTGAATAAGCTTTAAGAGGATATTCTCCACATCCTCACCTACATATCCTGCCTCTGTGAGTGTTGTAGCGTCTGCGATGGCAAACGGAACATTTATCACTCTGGCAAGTGTCTGCGCAAGAAGTGTCTTTCCTGAGCCTGTAGGCCCAAGCATGAGGATATTACTCTTCTGAAGCTCAACATCTGATGTATCTCCTGCCAGCACTCTCTTGTAGTGATTGTAAACAGCAACCGAAAGCACCTTCTTAGCCTGGTCCTGTCCTATTACATAGTCATCCAAAAATGCCTTGAGCTCCTCCGGAGTAACAAGATTTATATCATCCTTAGCGCTGCTCTTGTCCTCATGGCCCTCAACGCCTTCCTCCTCAAGAATCTCGGCACATATATCTATACACTCATCGCAGATAAAAGCCCCATTAGGTCCGGAAATCAAACGATTTACCTGGTCCTGTGTCTTACCGCAAAATGAGCAGCGAATCTTTCCGTCGTTTTTTCCTGCCATTATTAACTCCTTTTATTGCATGAGGGCATCCCATACGGGGTACCCTCTTAAATTCATCTAACTTATAATTATCTGTTTGTTATTACGCTGTCTATAAGACCATACTCAGCAGCTTCCTGTGCTGACATATAGTTGTCACGCTCTGTATCAGCTGCAATTGTCTCATATGGCTTGCCTGTATTGGCTGCTAAAATCTCGTTTAATCTCTTCTTTGTCTTTAAAATATTCTCTGCAGCAATCTGAATCTCAGTAGCCTGACCCTTTGCACCGCCTGATGGCTGGTGAATCATAATCTCTGCATTCGGAAGAGCATATCTCTTGCCCTTTGCACCACCTGCGAGAAGGAAAGCCCCCATGCTGGCTGCAAGACCGATACAGATTGTTGAGACATCACACTTGATATACTGCATAGTATCGTAAATAGCAAGTCCTGCTGTAACCATTCCACCCGGTGAATTGATGTAAAGGTGGATGTCCTTATTTGGATCCTCAGACTCAAGGAATAAAAGCTGGGCAACAACAAGGCTTGCTGTTGTCTCGTTCACTTCCTCTCCGAGGAAAATAATACGGTCTTTTAATAATCTGGAGTAAATGTCGTAGTTGCGCTCTCCTCTGCTGGTCTGTTCAATGACATATGGTACTAAACTCATATAAAATGCCTCCTTTATAAAAGCTCAAAAGACCGGCTCAGAAAATAGGCTTCTGAGCCAGTCCATCAAATTTTGATTCAAAAAATCTTATTCTTCTGTAGACTCTTCTGCATCAGCCTTTTTCTTTGCCTTTGCACGCTCTTTAACGTTGTCCATGACAAGATCTACAGCCTTTGTGATAGCGAGGTCTTTCTTCATAGACTCCTTCTCAGCATCTCCCATGTACTCTTTAAGCTTATCAGCCTCCATGCCGTATGCCTTAGCCATCTTCTCTACCTCAGCATCGATATCTGCATCAGTAACCTCAATGTTCTCCTCCTTGGCAATCTGCTCAAGTACAAGGCTGCTCTGGATACGTGTTGTAGCCTCAGGACGAACCTGATCCTTAAGCTGGTCAACTGTCATGCCTGAGAACTGTAAGTACTGCTCCATTGTAAGACCGCTCTGTGCGATTCTCTGAGCGAACTCCTCAACCATTGTCTCACACTGTGTCTCGATCATTGCCTCCGGAAGATCCATCTTTGACTTGTCGATAATCTTCTGGATAGCCTCATCCTCTTTAGTCTTCTTAGCTTCTGTCTCTTTCTTCTCTGTGAGGTTCTTCTTGATTTCCTCTTTGTACTCAGCTAATGTATCAACACCTGCTGCATCCTGTGCAAACTCATCATCAAGCTCAGGAAGCTCCTTAGCCTTGATCTCGTTGATCTTAACCTTGAATGTAGCCGGCTTTCCTGCAAGGTCTGCTGCCTGATACTGCTCAGGGAATGTTACATTGACCTCAACCTCATCGCCTGTGTTCTTTCCTACTAACTGATCCTCGAATGTATCGATGAATGTGTGTGAACCGATCTCTAATGGATGATTCTCACCCTTTCCACCCTCGAAAGCTACTCCGTCAACAAATCCCTCGAAGTCGATAACTGCTGTATCTCCCTCTGCTACAGGACGATCTGTAACTGTAACTGTTCTTGCATTTTTGTTTCTCTGGTTCTCAAGCTCAGCGTCAACCTCTTCATCAGAAACTGATGTGTCGATCTTTGTAACTGTAACGCCCATGTACTTACCAAGAGTAACCTCTGGTCTTACAGCAACCTCTGCTGTGTAGATGAAAGGCTGTCCCTTCTCAATCTGAGTAACCTCAACTGTAGGACGTGAAACTATATCAACACCACTCTCGTCAACTGCACCTGCGTATGTCTGCTGCATAAGAATGTTTGCTGCATCCTCATAGAACACACCTGCTCCATACATTTTCTCAATCATAGCTCTTGGCACTTTTCCTTTACGGAATCCAGGTACACTAATCTGATTCTTCTGCTTCTGATATGCAGAATCCAATGCTTTCTCTAATTCCTCAGCTGCTACCTCAATAGTAAGCTTCGCCATATTATGCTCTAAATTCTCAACCTGTACACTCATGTCAATCGTTATCCTCCTTAAAAATATATATGAATGGTATGTACATCAAATGTAATGTGGGCACGCTTTTTAAACTGCTAAGCCCAGTCATTGGATGATTATAACACAACAAATCCACTATTTCCAGTGTTTTTTACATTAAATTTGCTTTTGTGTATAATTCCATAAATTGTCAGCAATACCAAAACATATTTTTGTCATTTTACGGCATAATATTTCCATACACATACAGCTTGTGTATAACGTTTTAAAAGGAGGTATTGCATTATGGCAGCATCAAGTAGTAAAAAGGCGTCTGTACCGGAGGCAAAAGAGGCTATGAGCCGTTTCAAGGAAGAGGTTGCTTCAGAGCTTGGAGTTCCTTTAAAGGAGGGCTACAACGGTGACCTTACTTCTAAGCAGGCCGGTTCAATCGGTGGCGAGATGGTCAAGCAGATGATCATGAAGCAGGAGCAGCAGATGAAATAAGCTCTGCAATAGCAAGCTTCAAAAATACGCTTCAATTGCAAGCACAAAAAGAGGCCGCGCACCATGGGGTTTGGTGTGTGACCTCTTTTGTTATAATATAGGGCTTGCCGGTCTAGTATACCAGCCCCTGTCGGATATGCTCTACTGTGGCATCGTCTGTGAAGTATCTGACAATCTCGAGTGCAAACGCAATCGCTGTTCCCATTCCACGGCTTGTAATCACGTTGCCGTCCACAACAACAGGCTGCTCAAGCCACTGTGCACCGAGGAGCTTCTCCTCAAAGCCCGGATGACAGGTAGCCTTTTTGCCCTCAAGTATATGATTCTCACCAAGTACGCTAGGCGCTGCACATATTGCTGCGACAAGCTTTCCCTCATCGGCAAAGCTCTTAATTGTCTTTACCACGGTCTCATCTGCACCCAGATTTAATGTACCCGGCATGCCTCCCGGCAGTACGATTGCATCGTAGCTGTCAAAGTCAGCCTGTGCTTTTGTGGTATCTGTCTTAAAGGTCACCTGATGAGAGCTTGTCACCTCAGCTTTTTCTGTGATTGATATGGTCTCAATCTCAAGCTTTGCTCTTCTAACTATATCGACCACTGTAAGTCCTTCAATCTCCTCACAGCCGTCTGCCATAAAAATTCCTACTTTACTCATATTTTTCTCCTTCTTTTTCTCTAATTAATACAATGATTAAAGTTACTACATATCAGTAACCTATAGAAAGCTACTGCTCATAAGCTTAGATTCACCGCTTGAATTTTTAAATACCGGTCATTATAATCAGTTATGTGTAACTATAAATCCACTCATAAACCGAAAGGACATACCATGGAAATCGAAAGAAAATACCTACTTAAACAGCTTCCTTCCAATTTAGACAGCTACGCAAGCAAAAAAATTGCCCAGGGCTATCTGTGCACATCTCCTGTTGTCAGAGTCAGACGCTCAAACGACAGCTATTATATGACCTACAAGGGTGCCGGCCTTATGGTGCGCGAGGAGTACAATCTTCCTCTTACCAAGGAGGCATACATACATCTCGTCCAAAAGATAGACGGCCGCCTAATCGAAAAGACCCGCTATCTCATACCTCTTGACGGCGGCCTGACCGCTGAGCTTGATGTATTTGAGGGTGATTTAGCTCCTCTTACACTTGTGGAGGTGGAATTCGACTCTGTTGACGCAGCAAATGAATTCGTAGCCCCTGACTGGTTTGGCGAGGATGTCACCGAATCCGGCAAATACCACAACAGTTATCTGAGCCGGTTGGAAAATTCATAGTACTGTCTTGTCTTTATCGTATTCTTCAAATCATCATACCGCTTCTGCAATGGGCCCTCAGGAACTACAACATCCATAACCACCGCTATATCATCTATAAGGCGGTCGGTTATGGTATCCCTCATTGAGACAAGTATATTGTACTTCTCCTCAAAGGTATCAGCATCCAGAAACTCCATCAAACGCGGATTTGGAGCCTGGCCTGCGTCTGCATCCGGTATCGGCTCATTACATGCCTGTGCTTGAACACTCACGGTTTCCGGCGCATTAGCTGTGATCACATTTGCATCAGAAGAGATGCTTTTTCTCAACATATCCTCAGGCTTATCCTTAATCGTAACCCTCTCAAACCTGTATTTCTGCTTCACATCAGGATATTTCTCATGGTCCACCTCGCTTACAAACATGTCGAGTGGTCTGGCGTATATCCCAAAATCATCATATAAAGCCTGATAAATCACAAGCTTTTCCCCTGTCTCTGAATGTGTCGCCACTGTAACTATCTGATACAGCTTATTCTTAAAGTGCCTGTAAAGCTCTCCGGGCTTTGGTGTTCTGTCCATCATTTCTGCCTCTTTCCTTATTATTTAAAAGTTGTTAATCATGTCTAAGCCTTCCCCAAGGAAATCTCTCTCAAACTCCAGATTGCCGCTGTATCCCATGGCAATCAGATCCTCAACACTGCCAAACATGCTCTGTGTCTCAGCCTCTATAATCTTTGCGCCGTCTGCCGCTTTGGTATGCAGTGTCTGGCAGTTTCTTGAGTGCTCCTGCTTAATCCTCTGCTTTGCCTCGCTATGTCCGTGCATAGCCTCAAGCTCTTTTTGTGTCGTATCATCCGCAAAGCGTGCGTTATTTTTCACAGCCCTCTGCACTATATCCGGATTGCTCTGCTGTGGTCTCTGCTGTGGCTGTACTCTCTGCTGCATCTGTGGTCTCTGAGGCTGCTGTGCTCTCTGCTGCATCTGTGGCTGTGGCTTCTGCTGATATGTCTGGTTCAATGCATTCATCCCCGACTGAACTGTATTCTGCATGCTGTTCCATATCTGCTGCACTTGCGGTCTCTGCTGCGGCCTCGGCTTGTTTGGC
>OIYQ01000350.1_pt1 | contig 19096 bp, 20 predicted proteins | sample 1588311 | NCBI WGS metagenome assembly OIYQ01 (sample SAMN03283244) | human gut metagenome | biome: human-associated habitat; material: feces | host: Homo sapiens | place: Peru | collected 2012
TATACACCACGAACACCTGCAGAAACAGCAAGATTGTCAGTAACCTTATAAGCTACAGCTGCTGAAAGACCGAAATAATACTGACGACCATGCATGTAGCTATTATAAGCATACTTACCCTGTGTGCCGAACACATTATCTGATGTAAACACAGGTGGAAGACCAATCTGACCAGCAGCCTGGTCAACTATACCAGCCAATTGACAAGCACCTACGGCTGTCTCCGATACAATCTTCTCAAAAGAACCAAGACCATCGTCGAAGGTACACTTACCACCACCACCTGTGAGGGCAAAGTTTCCTTGGAACGACCATCTACCTTTGTTGTAAGCATACTGGAACGAAGGAATTACAGGAGCAAAAGCTTCACCTTCGAAAGTACGAGGAGTAATAGGATTGTTCACATTATAGTTGAACAACGCATAATCATTCTTAATAGAACGGGTCTGGTAAGCCAACTGCCAGTTGATAGCAAGATGATGACCTTCGTTCATAAATACAACGCCCGCAGGGTTGTAGTATACACCATCAATACCGATAGAAGCCTCACGGCTCATCATACGGTTGAAAGCTACATGTTGATTGGTGTTTGTAAGCAGACCACCTGCTTGGATAGTGTTGCCAGCAAATACAGTAGAAATGGCAACAAAAACTAATTTTAACTTATTCATTTAATATCACTATTAATAATTGGCTGCAAAGTTAGCATGATTGTTTATACAGATGTTTGGGCATCTATGGGACAGGAAGAGGAGAAGAAGATCCGTGAACAGGCATTTGCCGGCTATCAGGTAAACAAAGAACTTATGTCTGTTACAAATCCGGAGTGTATGGTTCTTCACTGCTTACCTGCTCACCGTGGCGAAGAAATCACTGCCGATGTATTTGAAGAGCATGCCAATGAAATCTTTGAAGAGGCAGAAAACAGACTTCATGCACAAAAAGCGGTTCTTGTTGAATGTATGTCAGATAAAAAAGTTCGTGAATAATCACAAAAATACAAATGTAAACAAAATTGTTTGTGAGTGTTTAACACAAAAAACTAAAAATCGACATAATTTAAGAGCTAAGTATTTACAAAAAAGAATTATTGTGGTAAAATATTTAAAGCAATGTACTGGCCATTTTTAATAAGTAAAGCCAGTGCTAAGGTGGCATGTGAGGGAAAATTACATAATCATATAATTAATTCACATTATGGAAATTTATAGTAAGGATTCTATGGGAATGTTCAATGAAAAGAAACATATCAATATCTTATCGGACAATGTGTGCAGGGATTTTTGTAATCATAAGTATTATAATACTTGCGATAAATGGAATTTCATTATTCAAATATGATAATGCCACGGATTATGAAAAGTCAGCTTTGCGTCCGGGCGAGTATGTCAAGTTCCAATTAAAGGATTATCTGTCCAAACCGCTTGATGAATACAATTCAGACGTTTCTTCAGGACAGTGTGAGGTAGAGGTGACATTTTTCGGAGATTACTATGTATACAATATTCCATACATGGATAATACTTATGTGAGAGTAAAGGTATACGATAAGAATCTGGAAGAACAGTTAGAGGGAAAGGTTGATTTAATTGGTAAAGTGTTGCCAGAAAAAGATGTTTCTATGGAATGGTATGAACAGGTGCCGGATTTTTCACTTAGCAGCTTGAAAAAGGGCATATGTATACAGGAAGTAGATTGCAAAAAGTATCAAAACATGCTTTGGCTTGGTGGAATTATGTTGTGTGTAAGTGTGGCTGTCATGTTACATGACTATAGAGTGAATCGGACCACTATTATTACGGAAGAGGGAAGGATTGTACATACAAATCTGCCTGATTATGATTTGGCGTATACTTTAGAGTATAATCTTCGAAAGTATAAGGAACTGGAGGAAATACAGATTCAGAACAGAAAGAAGATATTTTGGATAGTTTTGTTTGAACTGACAGGAGTATGGTTCTGCATAAATTTTTATTATTGGGAAATAAAAGTTATAGGTGTGGTGTTTATTCTTTGCGGGCTGAAAATAGGATGGAATATTTTTATTAATTCGGACTTGAGCGTGGCAGTAAGGTTATCAGAGTTGTTTGGTCTAGACACGGTTTCACAGAGAAAAGAGCATTTGTTATCATACATATATGAGCTGGAAAAGAGAGTATCAAGATAAGAAAGATATCGATACAGCGGACCATATAATTTTCTTGTAAGGCAAATTCCTATTATTATCATAATGCTTATTGTGGCAATTGTCATATTGCACAGAAATAACAGCAACAAATAGTTGGAATTGTACGAGGAGAATAATCTAAGAATGAAAAAAATTAGCCGAATAAGTGGAGCTTTGCTTATATCTATGTTGTTGTCAAGCATATTGAGCGGTGTAGTATTAGTTATTATGGGAACTTTAAATTTACCACTGGATATGCAATCAATTAAGGTTATCTGTGGTAGCATCGCCAGCGTGGGATATTTTTATTTTTTTAGGATTTTTACTAAAGAAATCAAGAAAATCAATATAAATGAAATATCATTAAATAAAAAATTCTCGGTTTGGGATGGCATCGGATATCTGCTCGTTTTATTGGGTGGCACAACAATATTGTCAGGAATTACGGATATTATACTTGAGTTTATTAAGCGATATCTGGTTCATACAGAAAATGTTGGTGTTGTTGAAAATTATATAGGGAATGTACCGGCATGGATACTCCTTGTATGTGTTGTAATCATTTCGCCTGTATTTGAAGAACTATTATTCAGAAAGGTGCTGTTGGAAGAATTACTTCCATATGGCAAGGTTACAGCAATTTTAATAAGCAGTATGCTTTTTGGTATGTCTCATGCAAATCTGGAACAGTTTTTATATACCATTTTTATGGGAATAGTGTGTGCGAATATTGTACTTATTACAGGTAAAGTAAGGTATGCGATTTATCTGCATATGGCATTTAATTTATTTGGAGCGATAATATCGGGTTATATACCGAGCGGGAGATATACAATTTTAACAGAAATTATATTTGTAATAAGTGCTGCCATAATAGTGATACTTAAAGCCAAAACAGTGTTTATTATTAAAGATGAAGCCAATGTTAATAAATTCAACTTCAAAAAGGAATTTTGTGGAATTGGTTTTATTATGTTTATGGTTTATTGGATTATTAGTTGTGTGGATGCAATAGCATATTAAAATTAAATCAGATATAAATTGGATATGGTATTTCAAAAGGAAAACTTTCTTGCGGAACATTATATCGAGGCTATGTAGCTGGTGCCCTTACAGGATGTGCTATTGGTGCATATATGCCAATATAAAAAATGAGAGGATGTTGTTCAAGACATTATGATATCGATTATGTCTCTTGTCATGAACAACAATGTCTTTAATAAAAGTAAGGAAATGGAGCGGAATTATGAATAAAAAGTATTTTATACATTTTACATGGATTGTTACTTTAATTATGCTTATATTTACAGGATTGTGTCTGGTAGATGGAGTATCAATATTTGTTCCTTTTTTCACATATATTACAGCTATGATATTGTATGTCCTTCCAATGTCATTTATTGGAAGTAAAGAAGCAGAATTAGTTTGTATAGAGTTGGAAAATGAATCCGGTAAAATTAAGCAAATTGAACAAATTATAACCCAAAAGATGAAGCGAGAGATAATAATTGATAATGTCACTGAAAAAAAGTATTGTAAAAAGAACAAGTATGATAGATGGCTAACTAATGATATTATATTGAAAATTAGCAAAGATAAATTATATTTATATGTACCTAAAATATACGAAAAATATTTTTACAATAATTAGTAAAAAGGCAGAAACAGAGGAACAATAAAAGGATGAAATCTGATAAATCAATATTGAATAAAGTGATGATATTACCACTTGGTCTGGTAATATTATTCATTGTATACAGGACGTTGGTCTTTTCTGTGATAATGAATTGTATACCAATCATGCAGGAACACTATATTATCGCGGAAACGATAAGAAATTGCATTGATATAATGACAATTGTAGTTTTTATGTTTATTTTTAAGGTAAAGACAGGCAGGGGTGGTGTAAAAGGATACTTGAAAGGTGTCGGGATTTATGGCTTGCCGGTGCTGATGTTTACTCTTTTTGAGATTGGAAATTCTACGCTTTGGATATTTGGTGGACATGCAGGACTGTATGGAAGCAGATTGATAGGATATATTGTAGTAAACGTGCTTTTATATATAACGGTTGGAATAGAGGAAGAATTGATGTTTCGATCGGTTGTTACTGAGTGCGTGCTTAGGAAGAATAGCAATATAATAGTATTTGCCAGTGTGTATTCGGGATTGTTGTTTGGTTTGGCACATATCACGAATTTTATATTTGATGCGGATATGACCATGTTTAATAAATGGTGCACAATGATTATGGCATGTGTCTTTGGTTTTACATTGGCGGTCATTTTTCTTAGGACTAAAAGTATTGGTGCCGTTATTACATTGCACTTTTTATGGGATTTCGCGGATTTTATGAATCACATGATGATAGTGGAACGTTACAGATATGGTGGTTCGTACAATGCGCTTGCATTGCAGATTCCTGTTCTGATAGTGATGCTTGTTATTGCGGTTTTTGTATGTATAATTAAGAGACAGATGAGGTTACAAAGCGTGTAAAAGATATCTATATAAATTGGGCAAAAATGAAAGGCGTATTGAAAATGTATGATGATAAGTTTAATTTCTAAAGGGAGACATAATTTATGAATAAAAAGAAAATAATCCTTCTGTTTATATTAACATTAATCGGTATTTTATGTGTTTTTTTAAATTGTAAAGAAGAGCCTGAAATAGGGGTTGGTCAGAATAAGGTGAGTTTTTCAAATAAAACAAATTCATTTTATTATGACCAGCTTGACGAAACCGAAAAAAGGGTGTGTAACGATATTACAGCATTAGTTGAACAGGGAAATGGTGGAAAAATTGATCTAACAGCTCCGATAAGTACATACCGGTATCTGAGGATAGTAAGAACATTATCATTTGATCCGGAATATCAGAACTGGGCGATTTCATTAATTTTTCCGGTTGGAGAAAATAATAAACTAATTGATCGAAACACAATTAATGATGATTGTAATATTATGAAGTTATATGTTCTGGTTAATGATTCAAAAAAGCGCAAGGAGTTGAAGAATTTTAAGCTTGTTTTAAATGATGAGAATATAATTACCAATATAGATGAGCTTGAAAAAATATGTAAAAGCGCTGATTTTTCAACAGAATATTATCAGGAAAAATCAAAAGAAATAGATGCTTGCTATGATGAGATTATAAGAGAAATGCCCAAGAATATGAATGAAAAAGAGGCTGTACAATATTTCTTAAATTGGATAAAAGACAACATGGAATATGATTATTCTGTCTATGAATCAAGTATTGAACCATATTATGACAAATTGTATGAAAATGAAGTATATGCTGATGTCTCAAACAAAGGATGTATTTTGGATAAAAGAGGTATATGCGGTGGAATCTCAATAATATTATCAGAACTATGTAACAGAGTGGGAATAACAGCTTATCCTGTTTTTGGTACAATTAAATCAGATGGTACACTCATACCACATGGATGGGTTGCTATGAGAGTAGATGATTCAACATATTATATAGATCCTACATATGTGTGTCAAACCGGCGAAATGGACAATCTGAAGATGAAAAATGAAATGGAACGCATTGGAGACAGACAGTATCAGCTTGAGGATTCATTTGAGTATTAGGCAAGGAGTTTATAAACAAATAGAATTTTTAAACGTTTGGTTCATCTTGATTAACAAGATGAACCTTTTTTAATACATATATTATGGATGATGAGCTTGGACCTAAACTACAGGATTTGGATTTGCCGGTGAGAAAGCGTATCAGGAAGGAAAAGTAAATATGGATACATTGGTGCCTGACACAAAAGAGCGAATAAACGGGAAAATAACGTATTTAAGAAATGAAACAACAAACATTTTGTGTTTTCGTTAAAAACTCGATATAAACATTTCTGTTTTTCGTTAAAAAATTGGTATAAACATTTTGCATTTTCGTGAAAAATGGTAGAATTGAGGTGGAAATATGCTATAATACTACCAAGTAAAATGAAATGAAAGCCACTTGGAGATGAGATTCACCGGAGAATTATGAAAAGCTTTCGTACCTATATGGTTGTAGGTGGGATGCCGCAGGCAGTAGATACTTATGTTTCAGGGAAAAGTTATGAACAAATTGATTTTGTTAAACGGAATATTCTGAGCCTTTATGAAGAGGATCTGGCAAAATACGATACAGAAAACAGGAAATATCAGTTAAAGTGTGAGAACAGATTCATTATTTATACGAAGGATTTAAAATATCAGGACGGAATTATGTATATACCAATTTATATGACTATGTTACTGTAAGATGATTAGTCGGAATGAACTCATGTTTTTTTATTTTGTCAAGTACAAGCTTGATACCATTAAATTGAAAACAAAATTGTTTGCAGGCAGCAAAAAGGGGACTCTTTTTTGCTGCCTTTTTGCGAGATTTTCAAGAATAACTAACTTTTCTATATGCTGAATTGTCATAAAATATAGATTATTAAATTTGAAAGCAGATTGAAGGTGATAAACATGAGAAGTTATAAACGGTATACCAGACGAAAGAGACTTTTGAAGCATATCGTTGTGGTTGCTTTAGTGTTTATATTGGGATTAGTGCTTTTGCGGGCTGTTTCGTATATAGCGATTCAGGGTGAAATTCCAATGATTAATAGTTTTAATTTATTTAGAAGAGAAGCGGATACTTCTTTTGGGTGGAATCTGATTCTTGTAAATGACGATTATTGTATTCCTCGTAATTATGAGGTAGAACTCACAGAATTATCAAATGGAGAAAAAGTGGATTCGAGAATCTATCCTCAGCTTCAGCAGATGTTCGATGCTGCCAGAGCTGAGGGACTTGAATTATTTGTAAGGGAAGGGTACAGGACAACCCAGAATCAGAAAAATATTATGAATGAGAGAATTCAAAAGTATCAGGATGAAGGCTATTCACGTTGGGAGGCAAAAGAACGTGCGGAGGAATATATCGAGTCACTGAGGTGAAAATTATAAAAAATTAAATGAATATTAATTTTTCACTAACTTTTTATCACCTTAAGTTGTCTTATTATTATAGAGGACAAGAGAGGTGATATGAGATGATTGCTGATTTTTTATTAGTTCAGAAAATCAGAAACGGTGACAATCAAGCAGGTAATCAGTTGGTTGAAAAGTATTATTCTTCTATCTATCAATATTGTTATTTGCATACTCATAATCAGGAATATGCGGAAGATATGGTACAGGAAACTTTTGAGAGATTCTTCGGAGCACTAATAAGCGGGGCAGAAATCAAGAAGACAAAGAGCTATTTGTATAGCATAGCAGGGAATATTATAAAGAATAATTACAAGAAAAAGAAGGAAATAATGACAGACCAGTTGCCGGATATAGAAGATGAGAATCCGAAAAACATAGAAATCCGGATTGATATAGAGAGGGCTCTGGAGCAACTCCCGGAAGAAATAAAAGAGATTGTAATCTTGTTTTTCTTTCAGGGACTAAAACAAAAGGAAATTGCTGATTTATTAAATATAAAATTGTCGCTTGTAAAATATCGTGTTTCAAAGGCAAAAGAATTGCTGGCAAAACAGTTGGAGGTGGAAAGATCATGAAGCAATATCAGAGAAAAATCGGGGAGTATAAATCCCTGATACAGAAGGAATATATACGGGAAACGGCTGTTCACACAGTAAAAGAGCGGTGTTCAGACATTATGAACAGACAGGATAACAGACGAGCATCATATTTTGAATTTTTATTTGAGCAGTTCAAATTTATCAAAAAGAGATGGTGGGTTCTGCAAGGAGGAATCTTAGTTCTACTTTGGATTCTGCTTGTGGACTCGGATGGGGGAGCAAATACAGAGAGAACATTGGGGGCTATGTCAGTGATGTTTTCTGTAATGATCATACCGGAAATTTGGAAGAATCGGAGCTTTTCAGCAGTGGAAATTGAAAAAACAGCATTCTATTCACTGCGCCAGATTTGTGCTGCAAGGATATTGCTGTTTGCAGTGGTGGATTTACTTATGATTACCTTTTTTTTCGGTGTTTCAGTTTATACATTACAGATTTCGGCATACCGACTCATCATAGATTTCTTAGTGCCGTTTAATGTTTCCTGTTGTATCTGCTTCCGGTTATTGTACAGCAAATGGAATGATATGGAGTATATTGCTGTTTTCCTAAGTATAGCATGTATACTTATCTGGACACTGATTGTATCGACAGATTCTATTTATCAGAGGATTTCGATGCCAATCTGGGGAGGCTTGTTGATCATATCGTTTGGTTATCTTATTTTTTGTATTCACAAATCGCAATGTAACTGTGAAATAAACTGGGAGGTGAAGTCGAGTGGAACTGCAATTTAAAAATGTAACGAAAGATTATGGGAATGTACACGCAGTAGATCATGTAACACATTCTATGGGGAAAGGTGTATATGGATTATTGGGAGTAAATGGAGCGGGAAAAACCACTTTAATGCGGATGATATGTACAGCGATAACCCCAACAAGCGGAGAAATCTTGTGGAATGGAAAGGATATCTTTAGTCTGGGGGCATCTTATAGGGAAATACTCGGTTATTTGCCGCAGAGTTATGGGTTTTATCCTGATCTTTCGGTGTATGACTACATGCTGTATATTGCATCTATCAAAGGACTCAGGCCAATTGTGGCAAAGAAAAGGGCATTAAAACTGTTGGAGCAGGTCGGAATGGCTGAAAAGAGGAAAAGAAAAATGCGGACTTTATCAGGGGGCATGATCCGGAGAGTCGGAATTGCCCAGGCGATGTTGAATGATCCGCGGATACTTGTGTTGGATGAACCGACAGCAGGTCTTGACCCGAATGAGAGGATCAGGTTCCGTAATCTGATCAGTGAATTGTCGGAAGATCGTCTTGTACTGTTGTCTACGCATATTGTGTCAGATGTTGAATACGTGGCAAATGAGATTATATTAATGAAAGAAGGAAAATTTTTCTATACAGGGACTTCAGATGAGATCATTTTGTCTATGGATATGTTCGTGTGGAATTGCATTATTCCTAAAAGTGAGTTGAACAATTATATGAAAAAATATCTGATTGGAAATGTAAGGACAATTTCTGATGGAGTAGAGTTGAGAGTCCTTTCAAAGATGCCACCGACCGGAAATGCAGTACAGGTGGAAGCAACATTAGAGGATGCATTTCTTCTGTATTTTGGAGAAAAGGCAGGTGATAAAGATGATGTTCAAATATGAACTGAAAAAGATTTTTTCAAAGAGGATGAATAAGGTTCTGCTTGCGGCAGTGCTTGTGATGACGGTTATTTATTCAGGTATGGCAATCGGGAGTATGAGCTATATGGATGCAGACGGACAGAGCCACACAGGTATTGACGCGGGACGGCTTCTGGCTGAAGATGTCAATCAATGGAAAGGGAAACTTACAACGGAGAAAATTTCCGAAGTGATAAATGATTACAAGACATTATCGGCTAAGTATCAAGATGAGATACCCAATACAGAATATGGTAAAACAGTACAGTCATATTACGATATTTATAGTTTTGTAATTGGCGTATTGACTCCGGATTCAGAATGGAATGAAGGTGCAGTGTATCAGCTCTCAGATGAACAATTACAGGACATCTATACAATCTATCAAGATAATATGAAGAAAATGGCAGAAGAGTACGGAACCACACCTGAAAAGAGAAGTTATCTGGAAAACGTTTATAAAAAGATAGAAATACCTTTTACGTTCGAAGCAAAAGGTTCCTGGGCTACGATGACAATGTACGCACAAACTTATGTACTATTAATGGCAGTGATCATAGGTTTTTTGGTAGCCGGTATATTTTCCGGAGAGTTCCGCCACGGAACAGAGGATGTTTTTTTTGCTACAAAGTACGGGAGATCGAAGGCAATAAAAAACAAGATTATTGCAGGAATCTTCGTGTCAACGGTTATCTATTGGATCGGAGTAGGGATATTGTCTCTTATCTCATTTGCAGTAATGGGAACAAGCGGATTTTTTACACCGTATCAGATTGATGATCCATATAGTATTTATGTTATGACATATGGAGAATATTATTTGCTGATACTTGTGGGCGGATATATCGCAACGATGTTTTGTGCTGCACTGACAATGCTGGTGACAGTTAAGATGCATACACCGAATCTGGCGGTTTGTATCCCGTTTTTCCTGCTTTGTATGATACCGTTTATCGCAAGAGTATTACCGGCATTTGAAACTTTTTTCAATTTGCTGCCGACTGTATTGACTAATATTCTTAATGTAGTAAGGACACCAATTCTTTTTCAGATTGGTCCGTTTGTATTTCGTCAGATTTCATTCTTGATGTTCTTATACATCTTACTATTTATTGTACTGTTGCCTTTAATATATAGAGGTTATAGTCAATATGGGTTAAGGAAGAAGTAGTATGACAAATGTCTGATATTCTTTCTTGTCAGAGATAAAATTGGAAAATGAAGAAAGATCCGTGATGTTTGGTTCATCTTGATTAACAAGATGAACCTTTTTTAATACATATATTATATTTGACGAGTGTAAAATAAAAATATATAATAACTGTAAACTATTTAACGAGAGCAATATGATGATATAAATTATATGGGGGAAAAATGGATATAATTAAACAGACACAGGATTTAACCTATTTAAAATGGTCACATATCAGAAGTTCAAGCGGGACAGCAGGCACTTTTTTAAAGTCAGAATCAATAATGGGAGATAAGAAAATATATTATAAGCTGTCAAATTTTGATCCGGTGAATGGAGTTATAGGGCATGAGTGCATAAATGAAATAATTGTCGACAGATTGCTGACAACACTTGGTGTTGAGCATTTGAATTATGAGCTGATTCATGCTGATATAGAGATTGAGGGAAGAATATATAATACTTTTTTATGTGCTTCCAAGGATTTCAAAAAGCGTGGAGAGAGCAAGATCGCATTGGATGATTATTATAGAGCTAACGCGCGGAAAGGAGAATCGCATTATGACTTTTGTGTGCGATGTGGCTGGGAAAGATATATTGACCAAATGATAGTCATTGATTATCTGATTTTGAATAGAGATCGACACGGTGCTAATATAGAGATTTTGAGAAATACCAGAGAACATTCGCTTCGAATTGCTCCATTATTTGATCATGGATTATCGCTTATGTATTCATGCATGTCAGATCAGGATATAGACAAATTTGACATTATGGAAGATAAAAGATGTCAGAACTTTATCGGAGGATATTCGTGTTATGATAATTTGCAGATTGTAGGAGGAAAGAAAGAGCTTTTTACAGGAAAACTGCAGGAGAAAGATAAAACATTTATTTTTGATGGACTTCAGGATATTGTTTCGGATAAATTTATTGAAAAAGCTTGGAACATGATATATGAAAGGTACAAAATATATGAAAATCTTTAAGATAATTGATGAGGAAAATGATCTTCTGTCAGGGGTGCTATTATATTATGAAAAATCACGTACCGCCATTATAGAATTACCTGAATATCTTGATGAGTGGAATGCACCATTGCTTTTTACAGGATATATAAAGAAAAAAATATATACTATTCCACGGGATATGAGCTTTTGTTGGATAAAGGAGCGTGTGATTCCTAGCGGAAGACAGAATATAGGTGATATACTGAATACACATCATCTAAAATCATATGACGAAATGCAGTTTCTGGAGATTTCGGATGGACGGTGCTCACAGGATAGCCTTTATATCAGAAAGACAGATGAAGTACCAATGTTTGTTGAGGAAAGACAACAGAGAAATCTGAAAGAATGTGTAATAGTAGGAAATGGTCGGCTTCTGTGCTTTTTTTATGATGGCTGTGTAAAAAAAGTGGATATCGCAACACTTGACAATGTCGATGCAGATGATATCGCAAAGGTAATCAGACATAAAGGTTTATATGAGTCAGGACAGATAGGGGTTGGTGGATATTATATTACATTCAACAATTCCATCGACATTCCGGCATGGGCATTATATGGGGCGAAAGAAACGCTGCCACTTACACTTGAGGATTTCAAGAAATTTACTCAAAAAAATATGCTGGATACAACGGAAGTATGCAATACTCTGGAATGTAGCAGACAAAATATTTCTTATATAGTTAAAAAGAAGCATATATTACCGATTAAGGAGTCAGTAAGAGGAAATCTGTATGACAAATGTGAGATACTGAGGTATAAATGGTAAAGTGTTTAATGGAAATATACTAAAAAGATGTAAAGGAAATATATAAACGTGAAAAAACAAAATCCAATAGCCCTGTTACCAATAGCAGTATTTCTCGTACTGTATCTGGGATTGGGAATACTTTTTGAATATGTAATGAAAATTCCGATGGGATTTTATAATGTGCCCATCATAATAGCATTTCTCGTGGCAATACTGGTGGCGTGTCTGCAGAACCGTAGTGTGAAATTCGACCAAAAGCTTGAGATAATGGCACAGGGACTGGCTGACAAAAATATCATAACAATGCTGCTTATTTTCCTTACCGCGGGAGCGTTCGTGGGTGTAGTAGGTCGAAGCAGTGCGGAGAGCGTGGCATATTTCATGCTGTCACTGATACCGGCAAGGTTTGCGGTGATGGTGCTTTTTGTTGTGGCATGCTTTGTGTCTATTGCGATGGGGACGTCAGTTGGAACAATAACACTGATTGTGCCGATAGCGGCAGCAGTATCGGATGCATCGGGCTTTGGCCTGCCACTTTGTATAGGCTCAGTAATGGGTGGCGCGATGTTCGGAGACAACCTTTCCTTTATATCAGATACGACCATTGCCGCATGTAACGGACAGGGCTGTCAGATGAAGGACAAGTTCAGGGAGAATTTTTTCATTGCACTTCCGGCGGCAGTAATGACGCTGGTTGTTATAGCAATTCTGTCATTCAGGACAGATATCGCGGGCGCTGTATCGCAGGAATATCATCTGTTGCAGATAGTACCGTATATTCTCGTGCTATTCGGTGGAATTGCCGGAATAAATGTATTTGTAGTGCTTATAATAGGAATCATATCGGGAACGGTCATAATGCTCGCAACAGGAAATACAGCACCATACGATCTGCTTACCAATATGGGAAGTGGAGCGTCAGGCATGTTTGAAACCTGTATGGTAGCAGTGCTTGTGGCAGCCATGTGTGCGCTGATTCGTGAATATGGCGGATTTGATGCCCTGCTTTCTGGAATTTACCGGACATTCAAGGGCAAACGAGGTGGACTGCTCGGTATGGGACTTCTGGTAGGACTTATCGATATTGCCACTGCCAACAACACAGTTGCTATAGTTATGGCAAATCCGATAGCAAAGGAAATGGCTCAGAAATACGACATAACTCCGCGTAAAACAGCATCTATACTGGATACATTTTCGTGCATTTTTCAGGGAGTGATACCATATGGAGCGCAGATGCTCGTGGCCATATCGGCAGTGCATGAGCTGGGACATGAGGTGTCAGCCTTTAATATACTGCCGTATTTGTTTTATCCGATGTTTCTCTTGGTAAGCTCGCTGGTGGCGGTTTTTGCTGTTGAAAATGGGAAAAAATTTAATTGAAAATGAAGTTTAAAGCGAAAGAATAATGAGGTTATAAATGAAAATGCCGGATAGAAATATGATATTTCATCCGGCATTTATTATGCTTCAATTAATTCCACCTTGCTATTTACCTCCTATTTACCCTTGACAATCAGTTATGACAAGAATATAATACATTATGACAAGCAAAGTTGTCAAACAGACAAAAATAATTGTCACACGGAGGCGCTATATGACACTGAAGAATCGTTTAAAGGAACGCAGGGCCGCGCTGAATGTCAATCAACAGGAGATGGGCAGGCTGTGTGGTGTGTCGAGACAGACAATCAGCCTTATAGAAAGAGGCGACTATTCACCATCAGTTACCCTGGCACTGACGATAGCAAAGGTGTGCGGTGTTACAGTTGAAGATGTATTTTATTTGCAGGAGGAAGATGAAGATGAAGATGGAGAGAAATGAGATTAAAGAAGCAAACCGCAAGGCTATGCCGGGATTTCTGCTTCTTGCACTCGTGGGAGCAATTGTGGGTGGTATTGTTGGATTTTATTCCGCAGAATATGATGTTGAACAGTTGGCAGGCAGTATGAAAAGCGCGGGAGCATTTTTCGGCAAATATGTTTCGAGCTGGATATTGCTTGCTATAGCCGTCATCACACCGATAGTGGTCATACCTGTTTATAAAAAGACAAAAAGGCTGCTTTTGGCATGGGATGGAGAGGATGAATCTATATGCGACATCGCAGAGAAGAAGCTTAATACGGTACTCATGATAATCAGCATTGCAATGATATGTGCATTTTTCCTTATCAGCGCAACATATTCAGGTGGATTTGCAATGATTGAAAAACATTTGAATATGTATGTGCTTGCAATTGTGACATTTCTGATAATACTGGCTGAGGGGATAATCATCCAGCAAAAGGCAGTTGATATTACCAAAATAATGTATCCGGAGAAAACTGCTTCGGTATATGATCTGAAATTTCAAAAGAAATGGGTAGACAGCTGCGATGAAGCAGAAAAAATGATGATAGGCAGATGTGCCTTTGAGGCATTCAAGGTGACCAATTCAGTATGTGGCGCACTATCCATTATTCTGGCAATAAGCGCTATGATGTTTGATATAGGATTTTTGCCATCATTTGTCGTCTGTCTGATATGGCTTGTCAACCAGTGTGTATATTGCAGGGCTGCGGCAAAGTGCTCTAAAGTACTTTAAGGTGACCTGATGCAGTAGGGAGGTAAGCTATGGATAACACATGGTTCATTTATTATTTGCTTTTGATGCTTATAATATTGTATTTTCCGTGGAAAAGACGGAAACGATATGCAGCAAAAAGAATTATGAAAAAAGGTAAAATAAACAATAGTCAAAGGAGTGCAGGAAAAATTATGAGAGAATTAGCAGAACGTTTTATAGGAAAAGATGTCTATATCAATTTATTGGATGGAAGAGCTGATGGAGTAATAAAGGAAGTTACAGATAATGGAATTGTGTTGGAAAATAAAAATGGAGTGCAGGTAGTGAATCTCGATTATGTTGTAAAGCTGCGTGAATATCCACATAATAAAAAGGGCAAACGTAGCACGATAATGGATATGTAGGAGCTAGCGCTCATTAGCGAAGCTGATTCTAATGCGCTTGCGGCTCGCAACTGTGAAGGTACTGAACAGTTACGGCAAAACATGAAAAGATGGCTGAATTTCTGGGAAAATAGTTACAAAATAAATACGATTAAACAGGTGGGAATAGGGGTGTTTTTGAAAAAAAGCATAAAAAATGCTGCATACGTGTTATACTACATTATATAGATGTCGTATGAAATATGAACGATAAACACATAAATAAACACAGGATATGAGAAGCAATCACAAATATATTTTGTGAAATACAACAATTGCTCGCTCATAGGAAAAGGAGATAAAAATGCCGGAAAACAGTAGCTGTAGCAGCGCGGGAAGCTGCACAAAATCAAGCTGCGAGGGCTGTCCATCACACAATGGCGGACCACAGAGCTTCCTCGTAGAGCAGAATAAATTTTCAAACATCAAGCATGTAATAGGAGTTGTCAGCGGAAAGGGCGGAGTAGGAAAATCATTCGTCACATCCTCACTGGCGGTAAACATGGCAAAGAAGGGCTACAAGGTAGGTATCCTCGATGCCGATATCACAGGACCGTCAATACCAAAGATGTTTGGTGCACATGACCAGATACTCGGAGACGAAAACGGCCTGATGCATCCATATGAGACAAAAGAGGGCATTAAGCTCATCTCAGTAAACCTGCTCATGGACAACGAGGAGGATCCGGTTATCTGGAGAGGCCCTGTTATTGCCGGAGTAGTAAAACAGTTCTGGAACGAGACAGCATGGGGCGATATAGACTATCTATTCGTTGATATGCCACCGGGAACAGGAGATGTACCTCTCACCGTATTCCAGTCCCTCCCGGTAGATGGAATCGTAATCGTCACATCACCGCAGGAGCTTGTCAATATGATTGTCAAAAAGGCATACAATATGGCAGAGGCAATGCACATCACAGTGCTTGGTGTGGTAGAAAACTTCAGCTATCTCAAATGCCCTGACTGTGGCAAGGAGATAAAGCTTTTCGGAGAGAGCCATATAGACGATATCGCCAAAGAGCTTTCAGTACCGGTACTTGGCAAGCTGCCGCTTGATACATCATATGCAGCTAGCGCCGATAAGGGTGATTTCTACAGCATAGAAAACGACCACCTCGCAAAAGCAACAGAAGTACTTGAGCACATTTAAATATTTCTTTATGAAGCAGGCATATATCCGCCGGGTGCGGTATATATGCCTGTACTCTTAAATATTAAACTTTCTTTAAATATGCAATTTTCCTATTTACATTTCGTTCCATTGGCTTCATAATCATATTACCCACGGATTAAACAATAGTTTTCATACTCAAAATTTACGAAAACAACCAAAAAAGGTAAAAAGAGTTAATTTTATTATCAATATTTACCCAAAAACAATATTTTTGACGTCAATTTTTATAAAAAAATGCTCTTGTTTTTGTGCATATTTTTGACTATATTATCATGTAGTAAAGAGAAGGTAAAAGAAAGGCAAATAGGAGGAAAAGATGAAGAAAATATTTGATGTATTGAATGTCGTTAAACAAAAGCTCTTTGTAAAGAAAGACAAGATTCATTCAGAAAAATATTATCGCAGAATTGATTTTTTAAATAAATATTCGCTTTTATTCCATGCAATCATAGCTATGGCTATCGTATTTATAGTAGAGATTATCTCGCGCAGGAGCTTTATCTCTGCATGTAAGTTCGTAGATGCACATACACTTGCGTTTATGTACAACTCATTTTTAGTGTTTGTATCATTTTCACTTGTGTATCTGTTCAGGCGCAGGGCTTTTGCAAGGGTAATAATCACAGGCTTTTGGACTATACTCGGAATTATCAACGGCTGTGTGCTTTCAAACCGTGTCACACCGTTTGGTTATACTGATTTAAAGTGTATTCCGGAGCTTTTAGCCATGAACAATACCAGCTATTTTACAGCGCAGCAGGCTACAATAGTTGTATTTGGACTTGGCGCATTTGCACTGTTTCTTGTGGCACTTTTTATCAAGGGACCTAAATATACAGGCAAGATCCGTTATGCAGGCGTTTCAGTGGCATTTTTAGCACTGCTTTTCGTAGCAATCCCTGTCACAACCAATGTGGCACAGAATACCAATGTAGTTGCCAGCTACTATTCAAATATCGCTCAGGGCTATGATGATTATGGCTTTGTATACTCATTCTCATCTACCGTAGTGGATCGTGGAATGAAAAAGCCGGCGGATTACAATAAGCAGAATGTGGAAGATGTAGAGCAGAAGGTCAATTCTCAGAAGCAGACCACCACAGTGGACGGAAAGACCGGTCCAAACATCATCTGTGTGCTTTTAGAGTCATTCTGTGACCCGGACGAGATTAATTTCCTTCAGGTGAATGAGGATCCTATTCCTACATTCCATGAGCTTGAGAAAAACTATTCAAGCGGATATCTGAATGTACCTGTAGTCGGAGCAGGAACTGCTAACACAGAGTTTGAGATGCTTACAGGGCTTAGCATGCAGTATTTCGGTACAGGAGAGTATCCATACAAGACTATCTTAAAGCAGACAGATTGCGAGAGCATTGCCTCTGATTTATCTAAGATTGGATATGCAACACATGTAGTGCACAACAACGGTGGTAATTTCTACAGCCGTACCAATGCATTTTCTAAGATGGGCTTTGATACCTTTACAAGTAAGGAGCTCATGAATATCACAGAGTACACTCCAAACGGAAGCTGGCCCACAGATGATATTCTCGTCAGCGAGACAATGAAGACATTTGATGCTACACCGGATCAGTCTGATTTTACTTATATCATCACAGTTGGCACTCACGGTGACTATCCAAAGGAGCCTGTTATTGAAAATCCTACATACACCGTATCAGGTGTTGAGGACGAGGGCATGAAAAATGCCTGGACATATTATGTAAACCAGCTCAACGAGGCTGACCGCTTCATCAAGGAGCTCACAGATGAGCTTTCTAAGAGAGATGAGGACACCATCGTTGTTATGTTTGGCGATCACCTCCCTACAATGGGACTTCAGAATTCTGATATGAAGTCAGGTGATATCTACAAGACAAAGTACATCACATGGAACAACATGGGACTGCCAAAGGAGGATGCTGACCTTTATGCTTACCAGCTTCTTGCCCAGACTACAGACACTGTAGGTATCCATGAGGGAACTATCATGAACTATCATCAGACTCAGATGAACAGTACAGATGAGGCATCATATCAGGATGGACTTGACCTGTTACAGTACGATATCCTTTATGGAAAGCGCTACTGCTACAACGGCACAGATTTATATCCGGCTTCAGATCTTGTCATGGGAATTGACAAGGTGGACATCACAAATGTGTCTGATTCATCGACCGGTGATACAGTATATATTTACGGTCACAACTTTACCAACTGGAGTAAGGTTTATATCAACGACTCCAAGGTGGCTTCGACTTATCTCTCAGCAGGTGTGCTTGCTATCAATAAGGAAGACATCAGTGATGGTGATGAGATAACTGTGTGCCAGGTTGGATCTAGTGATACCATTTTCAGAAAGTCTGAGAATGTGTATACATATGTGGATCCTGCCGTGGAGCACGACAGTGAGTCGGAGACAGATGAACCGACAGAGAACCAGTAGATTTTAATGAATTTTTTCTTGGGTGGACGGGGCGTAGGTCCCGGGTCCCAGTGTGGAGTGGCGGCATGTACTCTCGCGTTCGCTATGCTTCGCTGCCAAGATTCTGTACGAAATTATGCTTTTTAGAATTTCTATG
>OIYQ01000351.1_pt1 | contig 19063 bp, 29 predicted proteins | sample 1588311 | NCBI WGS metagenome assembly OIYQ01 (sample SAMN03283244) | human gut metagenome | biome: human-associated habitat; material: feces | host: Homo sapiens | place: Peru | collected 2012
TCTCGTGCAAAGGCAGCAGCGTCTTCCACAACATCCATGCCTGGTGCTTCGATTTCAACTACAGCGACAACGACACCAAAAAGGCCCTGCTCCAGGACACCGTCTTTGCACGCATCCGGAGCAACGCCACCCGCTTCTCGGACTGCTACATCGACACCTACCAGAAGGGATTCCAGTTTGACTCCGGCCAATATCTCATTTACATCACGAATCTCAAGTGGTACATTGCCCCCGATGCCTGGCCCACCGGCCTGACGGCCTGTGTCTTCCCGGCCAGCCCGACCGGCAGGACGATGTATAAGGTCTTCAATGCGGATATCTACGGCGCGGGCGTGACCAAGTTCAGCGACGAAGACCTAAGCAAGCAGACGAACTGCCGCTGGTACGGCATCGTGCACAACCTGAGCGACGCACCGAGCACGCTGCAATGAAAGAGGATAGACAATGAGTGAAAAAACGATTATGGACGTCTCCCGCTGGCAGGGCAGCATCGACTGGGACGCGGTGAAGCGCAGCGGAAAAATCGACGGTGTGATGCTGCGGGCGCTGGGGTACAAGGGCGGCAAGCCCTACGTGGACCAGACCTTCGAGCGCAATTATGCAGCCTGCGCCGCACGGGGCATCCCGGTCGGCGTGTATTTCTGGCTGGGCTCGACCGTTGCAGGCGGCATGGTGGATCTGACTGCCATGCTGCGCAGTGTGCTGGAGGGGAAGACCTTCCAGCTGCCCATCGCCATTGACGTGGAGGACCCGAAGTTCAAGGTACTGACCCCGGCAGAGCTGTCGGCCCTCGTCCGGCTCTATGCCGCCGAGATCGAGCGCTGGGGCCTCTATGCGATGGTGTACACCTACTCGAACTTTGCGGATACCTCGCTGGACATGGACGCACTCGCAGCTTACGACCTGTGGATCGCGGACTACCGCGGCAGGCGCCCCACCCGCAGGCACGGGATGTGGCAGTACACCGACAAGGGCTCTGTGCCTGGCGTGAAAAACGTCGTGGACCTCAGCCACGCCTACAAGGATTACCCGGCCATTATCAAGCGGGCGGGGCTGACGCACATCAAGGAGGCGTGACACCAATGTGGCAGATTATTATTCAGTACTGGGCGCAGTGGGTCTGCACGCTGATCGGTGCAGGCATCATCGCGGCCCTGCCGAAGATCAAGGCGCTCTGGGATGCCGTGCTGGCCCTGCTGCACGACCGCATCTACACCGAGTGCTACCGGTTCATGGAACTGGGGTACATCACACAGGACGGCCTGCGGAACCTGGGCTATCTGTACAGGGTATATCACACAATGGGCGGAAACGGCACCGGAACGGAGCTCTACAATCGAGCCAAAGCGCTGCCCATCCACGCAACACTCTAAGGAGGATTTCAAAATGAAAAACAAAGTTTCGACGGCAACTATCGTCCGGACCATCTGCCTAGCTTTGGCCTTGGCAAACCAGCTTCTCGCTGCGGGTGGGCACAGCGTCATCCCCATCGACAACGAGACCATCAACCAGCTTGTGACCGCTGGCGTGACCATCGTGACGGCCATCGTGGGCTGGTGGTATAACAACAGCTTCACCAACGCCGCCATCGAGGCCGACAAGACCTATGAGCGCGAGCGCCTGAAGGACAAGCAGTAAGAGCAACAGCCCCACCGTCTCGGATAATCTCCGGATGGTGGGGCTGTTTTTGCTTGGCGCATCACGACTCATTTCAACGCATTCTATCATATTTGACGCATTCCGACACTTTTCAGCTAGAGTAGGAGCGGAAGGATGTGCAAACATGATCGACGTAAACGAAACCCTGAGCAACAAGATCGACGATGTGCTCCGCCCGCTGGGCATCACCCGCAGCTTCCGTTCTTACCGCGCTCTACGAGAGTGCATCATACGCATCTGCGAACAGGAAGACCGGCTGGAGGCAGTCCAGAAGGAGATCTACGAACCCATTGCAGAGACGCAGCACTGCAAGTGGAAAGCCATTCAGGGCGTTGTCCGCCGGGCCGCGAAGCTGGCGTGGGAGGTCAACCCGGACGCGGTGCGCGTGATGGCCGTGTACCCGCTCACCGGCTGCCCCAGCGCGGTGCAGTTCTTGGAGATGGTGTACAACGCCGTGGTAAGAGGATGACAAACAACCGCCGGGTCCCCTGCCCCGGCGGTTAGTTTAATGTAGCTCTAAAAACGGGTTGCATAGTGGGTTATAGCAAAAGAAAAGCACCCAGAAACTTGCGTCTCTAGGTGCTATTTCTTGGTGGGCGCGGGTGGATTCGAACCACCGAAGCTGAAAAGCAGCAGATTTACAGTCTGTCCCCATTGGCCACTCGGGAACACGCCCAGATTCAATTTTTACAGCCACAGCTGACTGCCTGTATATCTTACCATCTCGCCTCGATTTTGTCAACCGATTTCTGAAAAAGATTTCTATAAAAGTACAACTTTTTCGCAAAACGCTGCGTTTGCATGGTTTTTGTTTCCTTCTCGCAAGCCCCATTCCTCTGATCGTATGCCGTTTTTCTCCATGTATGCGCTTTACCATCATGACCTCTTCAAATCGGTCGCACTTTCCGGGCATTTCACAACGCATACAAAAGCAAAAATCCCACGATACACGCCGTTGTTTTAACGGTATATCGCAGGATTTTTCTTGGAGCTAGTGACAGGAGTTGAACCTGCAACCCACTGATTACAAATTGGCTTTCAGGCGATTTGCAGGGTGTTTGCATGAGCAATATTATATAGATTCTACGTTTATTTTTATATTCAGTATTTCAGTGTGTGCTTGCTTATTCTTTGTGGGATTCCCACAAAGTTCCCACATTCTATCGGTACGATAAACAGGACACAAGCAATATAGAAGCGATAGACACCCCTGCACAGGCGGTGGAGAGCAGTGGAGAGCGAGGGAAAGCCATAGAGGGTACACCCCTGCCCGGCGGGGTATATGGGCATCACCCCCACCCCATGCGGTCATAGCCGAGAGTACCCCGCCCAAACAAAAAGGCGAAATTTTCCAGAGCAAACAAAAAGGGCAGTCCACAGACCTGCATGGTCACTTGTGGGCTGCCCTTTGCTTTATGCGTGATACTGCACCGGTTCTTCGGTCTGATTCTGTTCTTTCAGTCGTCCGAAGATGTTTTCCAGATCGCTTGCCGCCTTTGCATCCGCAGACGCTACCGCATCGGCGTAAATGTTCAAAGTCGTGGATGTTTGCGCGTGTCCAAGTCGTTTCGATACTTCCGTGATGGGGGTATACCCTGCAATCAATAGCGTTGCACAGGTATGACGCAGCGAGTGGAAATGCACAGAAGGCAAACCGTTAGCAGCCACAAAGTTAGAAAATGCTGTTGTGAATGTGTGCGGGTCAATCGGTTCGCCGTTCCACCGCGTAAACACAAGGTCATTTTTCACAGTTTTCCCGCCCTCAATTTGTACATTCTGTACCCACTGATTGCCTATCTGGAATCGTTGCGCTTTCTGGACGCGCTGCCAGTCTTTCAAAAGCTGAACGCAGTTTGCGCCGATTCGGATATAGCGATGGCCTTTCTTTGATTTGGGCGTTGTGAATACGGCTCCCTTTTTCGGTATCACCTGCAAATTTCGATTGATTGCTATAACACCGCTGTCTAGGTCAATATCAGACCACCGCAGACCTGCCAGCTCTGTGCGTCTGCATCCTGTCATCAATGCAAGCTGTACAACGGTCGAGAGCATAGGCGGCGCGGTTTCCAGAGCTTTCAAGAGCATGGCCGCTTCTTCTTCGGTCAATGTCTGGATTTCTGCCTGTTCCGCTTTAGGCTTCTCGCATCGGTCGCAGGGGTTCGCCGGGATGATTCCCCAGAAAACAGCGCGCTGAAAAACAGAGGACAACAGCCGCGAATAATGTTGTTGGGTCGAGCCGCTCAATTTTCCATCGTTTTTCATGTGTTCGTTGAAAGCCTTTGAAAATGGCACCCCTGCGGCATCTGCCACAGCAAGAGCCGTTTTTCTGCTGACCGCAGAGCCATTGCACAGGCTTGCAAATGTGCGTTCGCTAACCCCAGAGCGTTCCCGGATTGCTTTTCGTCCGCCCTTTGGCAGCTTGTCCAACAATGTTTTGCTTGCTGTATAACTGGAATCCAGCCGCACCCCATCTTCGGCAAGGTTTTTGTAAAAAGCCATTAAGTGCGCTGGTTTTACATTCTTTACCTTTAAGTGTCCCAGAGCTGCAACGATACGAGGGCAAAGCCCCTCATAATCGTAGGTGGTGCGGTCTTTCAATGAGCGTTCACTGTGTTCTTTCATAAAGAGTTCCAGCAGTTCCGCAACGGTCATATCTGTGGTGATAAGCGTTCCCTCTTTGGCTTCTTTTTCAAATTTGGACGCTTCATCGTCAATCCACTTCTTCAGTTTCTTTTCGGTCAAGCCCGGCGGAGGGGTCATTGTTTTGCAGACACGCACTTTCTTGCCGTTCAATTCGCCAGTACAGACACGGAAAGTATAGGTCGTTTCACCGTTCTTTTTCGTCCGCTTCTGAATTTCAGCCAAATTCTTCACCCTCTTTACATATCGCCGTATTTTTTCAAATAATCTACCGCTTTCAAAATATCTTTAACACGTTTCTGCATTTCTTCCTTATCCATGCTATTTCCGTCATCGCCATTCCCAGCCAGTAGCTTATATATTTTTGAAATGCCTATCATAGCTTCTTCAAGCGAATCATACCCAGCAATTTTTATAGCATTTTCCATTCGCTCATTTTTGGCATTTTCTTTTTCTTCATCTTCTTTTAACTTAGCTGCATATTCAACCGCTGCAACCTCTCGTGTGTGTTCATCTACTTCTTCGCACAGATCAGTCCATTGTACACAAAGCGCGTCTGCGATTCTTTTCACTGTTTCAATTTTAGGATGTCGCTTTCCTGTTTCGTACAGTGCAAGAGTTCCCTGTGTAATTCCAAGACGTTTGGCAAGTTGAACCTGTGTCAAGCCGAGCTGTTTTCGGTACTCCTTTATTTTCTCCCCTGATACATACATTATATAGCCCCTTCCTTTCAGCCTTAGTATACACAAAGAACGTCAAGATTGCAATATGCAATATTGATTTTTGTAGTATATTGTGCTATACTATATTTACAGACAAAAGAAATATTTCATTTGCCGATTTATTGAAAGGGGGATATGTATGGTTCTGGATGGCGTTAAAGTCGTCACCGAGCTAAAGCGACAGCGGTTGACCAGCTTTGACCTTGCAAGCAAGGCTCTTTGTGGAATGTCCACTGTACAGTCAGCACGGAACGACAGAAGCATTAGCACGAACAGCGCGCGGCGCATTGCGTCAGCGTTGGGAGTTCCACTTGAAAACCTGTTAGCCGAAAAGGAGGAATGAACATGGGCGACAGCGTAATCTATCCACACATGATGCAGACTAAGCAAGCCGCGCAGACATTTGGCATCAGCGCAATGTATCTGCGAAAGCTGTGTAAGCAAGGCAAAGTCCGTTACGTTAAAATCGCGGAGAATCGTTGGTTAATCAACTGCGACAGCCTTGCCGCGTACTTCAACCAGGGCGATAACTGCCCGGCGGAACAGCCGGAAACAGTCGCAGGCATCCGCCGGGTGGCTCCATGAATTGCCACGTTCCACCGTCCGAATATCCATCCATGCGCCGTCCCGGCACTGTATTGCCGGACACGCACAAGTGTTTCGTTGATGGGCTGTTGTTTGCCCCTGCTGTGAGCCACGAACAGAAGGGAGCGAACAATGTTTCATCTTATTGGCGAGTATTATCTGACCGCAGACCCGAATTGTTACATCATCGGAAAGCCGTTGGAAAGGCGTGGAAAGGGCATCGAAATGAAGTCCGCAAGATATTTCACTACCCTGCCCGCCGCCGTCAGCGCAGCCGTTAATCTGGCTCTGCGTGACAAAATCCAGACCGAGCGCATCCAGTCTTTACAGGAAGCTGTGGACGAAATGCAGCGTCTGAAAGCCGAGCTTGAAACCGCTGTCAGCGGAATGCGATAAAGGGAGGCGGCAACGATTGGAACCGTTAAAACCAGAAACCGTGCTCCCCCAGTTCGCACCACTTCTGTTTGACCTTTTCAAAATAACGGTGGATGGAAAGCCGCTAAGTGACGGAGCAAAGATTGTTTATTCACGCTTGCTAGGTCGCAGAGGGCTTTCAGAGAAAAGCGGTTGGGTAGATGAAACAGGAACCTATGTCATTTACCCTGTTGAGGAGCTTGCCAAAGATACCCAAAAAGGAAAGCGAGCTGTTCTCGGAATCCTTGATACGCTTGAAAGCATTAAACTGATTCACCGCAAGCGCACAGGTTTTCAATCAGCGAATCGGATATACGTTTTTCTTCCAGTAGTGCAAGAAAATGCACCTATGGACAGTAGTGCAGAAAATTGCACCACTGAGGTGCAAATATCTTCACCTATGAGGTGCAAAAAAATGCACCCTAGTATAAGAGATAGAGTAGAAGATAAGAGTAGAAGCACTTCCACCCATTCCAAACACTGTTATGGCGAGTTCAAGAACGTCTTGCTGACCGATGAAGAATATCAAAAGCTAGGCGAGAAGTTTTCAGACCGTGACAGCCGTATTGATGATTTGTCTTATTACATCGCCAGCAAAGGTGCCAAGTATAAAGACCACTATAAAACTGTCCTTGCATGGGCAAGGAATGACGCTAAGAAGGTTCAGGCTAGACCCGCCGAAAAGGAGTACAAGGATTTATGATGAATGATGTTCAGTCCGTATTGTTGGGAGCGTTGCTCCTCTATCCCAAGTATGCCCCCGAAGTTATCCCCGATTTGGAAGTTGAACACTTCCAAGAAGAATTGCAGCCCACCTTTGCAGCGATGTCTGGTTTCTGGAATGCAAAGGGAACGCTGGACGCAACGGAGATTTGCGGCCGCTATCCTGCCGTGTCGCAGTCGGTTCTTGATTGCGTGAACGCTTGCGAATCGGAGTGCGTCCGTATCAATAGCGAGAGCGTACAGGCATGGGCGCAGGTGGTACAGGAGCAAGCCGCCCTGAACCGTGTGCAAAGCCTTGCGTTTCAGATGGCAAGCAATCAAACCACCTATGCAGACCTGCCCGATATTTACCAGCAGATGGGCGAAGCACTGAACCTGCACAGCGAGAAGGATGATTTTCTGACCGTAGGTGATGGCATCAAAAATTACATCCGTCACATGGACGATAAGCCCCGATACATCAAGACAGGTTTGCCCAAGCTGGACGAATCCTTGCACATCTCAAAAGGCAACCTCGTTATCATTGGCGGCAGACCCAGCGCAGGTAAAACCGCACTGTCCTTGCAGATGGCTTGTAACATGGCACGAGATGGACACAAGGTCGTTTATTTCTCGCTTGAAACAGACCCGGACACCCTGATTGCGCGAATCATCGCAAACCAGCTTCACGCCCCCTTGTCTGCCGTTAAAAACAAGAATGTAGCACATGAGATGGACAGGCTTGCCGATGCACTGAATCTCCCCTTGCTCATTCGCTCCGCTGCTGGCAAAAATGCCGCATGGATGAAAGCGCAAGCACTCCGGGTAAAAGCGGACGTTATCTTTGTGGATTATTTGCAGCTTGTCCGGGAAAGCAAAACAGGTGATCGCTACCAGCAAATCACCGCTACTTCCATCGCTCTGCACGAGCTGGCGCAGACGACAGGAATCGTGGTCGTTGCGCTGGCACAGTTGAACCGTGATTCTACTAAGACAGGCACACCGCCCACCAACGCAGATTTACGAGAATCCGGGCAAATCGAGCAGGACGCAGATGCTATCATCTTGCTTGCCGATGAAATTACCACAAAGAATCACCCAGAGCGCAATTATCTTTTCCGTCTGAGTAAAAACAAAGAGGGTGATGTCGGGGATTTGCCGATTGCCTTTAACAAGCAGATTCAAAGGTTTGAAAAATGTATCTGATAGGAATGAAAAAAGCTGCCCCATCTGCTACCAACAGACAGGACAGCCACAAGTGGGAAAGATTGACAGCCCTTCCCGGATTCATTCTATCAGCCACGAAAGCAGGGGTCAAGCCCTTATCAATCATAAACACAACGAAGCAAAGGAGCGCACAATGGAACAAGAACAGATTTTGAACCAGTGCCGGAACATTGCCAGACGCAAAGGCTTGAAAATCATTAAGGCAAAGGCAGACGGCTTGTTCATCATCGCAGACGCACAAGAAAATTGGGCAGTCACTTCGGAGATGAATATTTACAGCGTCCGCAGTTGGCTGAATCACTACGAAGCATAAGAACAAAGGAGATTTACAATGGCTATTTACAATCAGCAGTCCGAAGATTTCAACACCCTTGACCGTCCCATTGCCAGCGAGGACAGCACCGTGCGCTTTGAGGATGGCAGCACGATGGACATTCACGAGGATTCCAGCCTGATGGAAAGCGAGATTTACACCCACGTCAGTCATGCAATGGACGACAAGGTGATCGCAAGAATCTATGATTTCGTCACAGAGATTGCTCCTCTGCCCTCTACCCTGAACGATGAGGATGCAAAGGCTGTTCATGAGTGCATCGGTCGTCAGTGCGATTTCTTCAACGACAGCACCGATGAACAGGAACGAGCCTTGTTCGATGCCCTGCACCTTGATGGGCGCGATGCTATCCGCGCATGGCTGCACACCTACTTCTCCGAACTGAACGACAACGCGCAGTATTCGGAAAAGCCCAACGCTCTGGACGAGCTGCACCGTGCCACCAATGCGATGGAGCTTGTGCGGAAAGCCTACCCCGACACGGTAACCACTGCCGACAATGTGACCGTGTACACGAAGGCGGCGAAAGAGTACGTCAACAATATGCCCCCTGCCCAGCTTGAAGCAAATGGGCATGATGTTTTCGAGGGACAGCCCCGAATGATTGACGCTCTGGACACCATCGAACAGCTTGCAAAATACGACAATGCAGCAGCGTGGAAGTGCTATCAGGAGTTCATGGAAAAGAATCTTTCTGGCGTGTTCTTTAAGATTGAAAGCTGATTTTTCGAGCAAGAAACAATTAAATTTTTGTGAACAGGATTTTTAACAGAAAATTCCCTGCTCATAAAACACGAAAGCTCTTGTCATTCTCACGAGTGGCGAGGGCTTTTGTTGTGCAATAAAATTACATGTTCGTGCAACATTTATTGATGATGCTGATTTTTGCCCACCGCCCGATTCCAGCATAAAGGCGTTATTTTATTTATAAACAAATTATTAAAATCCGCCGGGCAGATGTTTTCTCCATGAACAGCAAAAGACCGCCGCATTTCTGCAACGGTCTCTTTCTTTCTGAGAATCAGGCGGGGTGACGGTTCCCGCATCTCCTAACGATGGGCGATAGCTGCCTGTTCTATCCTCTGGTTCTCTTTCTAAGCCTATTATACCAGAATCACCGAGTTTGTCAATTCATGTTTTTGTGTTTAGTATTGTTTCAATGTACCTTTTTTGATAAAGTTCTGAACCCGGTTCGTGTTCAAACGATAAACAGACCGTGCGAACAGTTGACCGTGAGCAGATACCCGGACAGCTACCTTGACATAGACGGTGTTTATCTGCATCTCCTTGACGTATTCAATCGAACCGTCTTTCTCATTCAACGCCACATAATCAGGCTCCGACAGTATCACGGGGATATACTCACCATAAAGGGCGTAGTCCTCTGGATGACGTTTAACCATGTGTGCGATATTTGATTCACCTAAGAGGATGCTTTGCCCCTCTGTGAGTGTGAGTTCCAGCAGTTCAATAACACGCTGGCACAAAATGCCTACTTGTTTGGCGCGGTCTGGCATTCTTTAACATCCTTCCCCAGCCCTAGAGCCTTTTATTATTTGCTATGTTTGAAAAGAGCTTGGAAGAACCAGAACCCAAACAGCAAAACGCCGATGATCGTTGCCATATCCTTAGCCCCCTTGTTCTTCTTGCACGTCCTCTGCACTAGCCGGGCACACATCCAGCAGAATATCCAGACAATACCTCTGGACGCTCTTTCCAGCGTCCGCAGCAGCCTTGCGAATCCTTGCCCCATCCTCTTTAGACGGTCGGAGCATGATATTGTCCTGCCTACGGTTATAGGCTGCATTTGATTTCTTCTTTGCTTCACTAATCGGCATGGTATCACCTCTTTAAGATGATTATATCACAGTATCAGCGGCACGTCAACGTGTATATTTTGAACAACAAAGGCACGTTAACATTGTGCAGTTTGCAAATAGACAATGGAACATTAACGTGCTATACTATAGACACAGCAAGGGAAGCACGACCGGAAGGCAAGGGACGAAGTAAGAACCGGGAGCGCAAGAGCAGAACGCCAGCTAAGTCAGTAGTCCACTTCCCGATATGCTGTATAAAAGAAAATGCCCGGTGCCTGTCGCCAAACAAACCACCGAGCAAACCCCACAGGGTCAAGCCCATTATAACAAAGGCTGACCCGCAAGTAAAGAAGCGAGGTCTTAAAAATGAAGTACGATTTACACAAGATTATGTGCCGTGCATGGGCATTGTACCGCAAGGGCGTTGCAGCATTCGCAGAGTGCTTGCATCGTGCGTGGGCATCCGCGAAAGCCCAGCCTGTCAATGACGAGCGCGTTGCAGAAGCTAAGCAGAGCGCAGGAGTGACCGAACAGGTAAACACATGGGCAGGATGGAAAGCCGCAGGATATGAGGTCGTGCATGGTTCTAAGAGCCTGTTCCAAGCGGTTCTCATTCACGCATCGAAAGGTGACGGACAAGTTTACCGCGCATCGTTCTTCGGTCGGTCGCAAGTCCAGCCGATGAACGTATAATCACGAGATACACGAGTACATGAACGCATGAACACGAGATATAGAAAGGACAGTACGAAATGAACGAGCAGAGCAGCACCAAGCGCACCGCAGAAGTCAGCCAGATTGCAAGCCTGATTAGAGCCAAAGCCCAGAAGCACCCCGAAGTGATTGATATTGTAGTCGCTCTGATTGACCGGGTATCACAGAGCAGCCAGCCGGAGATTGAAGCGTTGGGCAAGCAGCTTGAACAGCACGAGGGCGATTATCCCGCTATTATGAAGCTGTTGGGCATCCAGCCCAGCCCCCAGCACTAAACAGCATACAGCACAGCGCAGAGCCTGAAAATAAAGGGTTCTGCGCTCTTTTTATGTTTAGCCATATACTTTCATTGCCAGGCCCCGAAAGCCTGTTTCCCACGCATCTGCACAGGCATCCCACGCAGCGAGAAGCGAAGCCCATGCAATGCTGCCACATCTGGCGGTATCTGTGAGGGCATATCCCCAAAAGTGGGGACATCTTCACAGGTGGGGGCATCCTCTGCCAGGAATCCGCCGGGCATCACGATTCTGTGATAGTGCTATCAGGCAGACCGGGCAGGGGGCATAATTAGAATACCCTCGATTTTGAGGGCATCGAAATCCGCTCAATTTTGAGCCGATTACACAGATCGGTGCAGTCAGTCAGATTGACCCCATCGCCGCTTGTGTCGATGCTGACACGTCTTGTGTCGGGGTCGTCAGTCTAGCAGACACCCTTGTGTATAGGGTCGGTATTGGATACCGCTCCCCATAAGTGGGTTATATGGGTATAGTGATTTGCGATACTCCCGAAACAGGGGCATATAGAATCCGTGTGCAGCCAGTCCCACAGAAGCCCATTTTTTAAAGATTGTCCCACATTCCGCCCACATTCCGGGCATTATCGGCACTGTGATAAAGCAAAAATCCCACGATACACACCGCCATTCTAACGGTATATCGCAGGATTTTTCTTGGAGCTAGTGACAGGAGTTGAACCTGCAACCCACTGATTACAAATGCGCACAAAATGATTTTCTTGTGTTGCATTCTGTTTTATTTTGAATAGATAATTCGTCATTTTTTCGTTTTTTCGTTATGGATTATTCTCTTGTGTTTCGTGCCGTTGTCGCACTTTTGTCGCACTTGCAAGCGATACCATAAACAGGACGCAAAAGCCAACGAGGGCAGCGCATCGAGGATAAAGCCAGCATCCAGCACACACACGATGGGGAGAGCCAGACACACCCCAGCAGGGAACGAGGGTATAACAAACCGTTCACCCCCTGCCCGGCGGGGAATATGGGCTTGACCCCTACCCCATGCGGTCATAGCCGAGAGTACCCCGCCCAAACAAAAAGGCGAAATTTTCCAAAGCAAATAAAAAGGCAGTCCACAAGCCCGGCACAATCGCCGCTGTGGACTGTCTTTCTTTATGCGTGGTTCTTTTCTTTGATACGTTCAAATGTACTTTCTAGGCTGTTTGCCGCCGCTGCATCTGCTGATTGAATTGCGCTTGTGTAAATGTTCAGCGTGGTCGAAATGTTAGCGTGCCCTAACCGCCCGCTAACTGCCGATACTGGCACATGGTCGGCAATGAGCAAGGTTGCGTTGGAATGGCGCAAGCTGTGGAAGTGGGCAGAAGTCAGGTCATTTGCTTTCAAGAATTTGCTAAACCAGCTTGTAATGCTGTGGGGGTCGAATGGCGCACCGTCCGCCCTTGTAAAAATCAGGTCGTTTTTAATGGTCTTGCCGCATATATCAACCGTGCGCACCCACGCTGACCCCATGCGCAAACGCTGCTCCCGCTGTATCTGGCGGTATTCTCGCAGCAGTTCGATACAGTTATCACCTACCCGGATAATCCGCCGGGAACGCTTGGTTTTGGGCGGGGCAAAGACAACACCCGCACCCGGTATTCTCTGCATTGACCGTTCAAAACGAATCGTTGCCCGTTCAAAATCCACGTCAGCCCAACGCAGCGCACACAGTTCTTCACGCCGTGCGCCTGTGAACAGTGCAAGTTGTGTCATGGTCGAATAAAGCGGGGGCGCAGTTTCGAGGGCTTTCAGAAGTTGCGCTATCTCGTTTTCATCCAACACTTGAACGTCTGGCGTTTCATGCTTTGGCGGCTGCACCCGGTCACAAGGGTTTGAATCAATCAGTTGCCACACCACAGCACGAGAGAATACAGAGGATAAGAATGCGTGATAGTGCTGTAACGTGTTTCCATTCAGCTTGCCGCCCTCTTTGGCGTGTTCTGCAAATGCTTTGGAGAAAGCAAGCCCGGCGGCGTTGGACACCTTTTCAGCCGTTGCCCTACTGACGTTTTCACCCTTGCAGACCGTGTTCATCGTCCGTTCTGAAATCCCTGCCTTGTCGGTAACTGCTTTCCGTTTGCCTTTGGGCAGGAGATCGAGCAAGTTCTTTGTAGCTGTATAGGTGCTATCTTGTCGGATATTCGATTCACCCAGATTCTTATAGAACCGCATTATATGGTCTGGTTTGATTGCAGACAGCTTGAAGCAGCCCAGAGCCTGACGCACACGAGGGGCAAGTTTTTTGTAGTCGTAAACCGTCCGTTCACGCAGTTGCGGTTCTGCATACTCGCTGAAATACTTGTCTAACAGGGCATCGAAAAGCATATCAGATTGAAGCGTACCACGCAAAACAGCCTGTTCAAATTCATCCGCTTGCCGTTGTAGTTCCTTGTCCAGCTTGCGCCCGGTCATTCCCGGCGGGGGTGTAAGGGTCTTTGTCTTACAGATGGGTTTGCGGTCTTTATCTCGCCCACAATATACCCTTGCAAGATAAGCTGTTTTACCGTCCTTTTTTGTTCTTTTTATTAGCTGTGCCATTTTTTTTACCTATATCTTTATAAGCCGCCTGCGCATCACTATTCAGTTTTTCCGTGTACATCGTAACAGCTTTTTGCGCCTTATACTGTTCTAGTTCCATATTTACGGAAAATGTTGTATCTACTATAAATTCTTTTCCTGTTCCGTACTCCGTGCCGATGGTCATGTCCTCTTCTCGTTCGCCTGTCAATTCGTATCGCTTTCGTTTGAGCGCATCATACTTTGCTAATGTTTCATAGTTGTTAATGTGTCGAATGATTTCTAAAAGTGAACCGTCCACAATCATTTGTGACAGCAAGCCGATTTCTTCATCTGTCCATGCTCTAGGCGGCAGGGTTCTTTCCTTTATCGCTCTTTCTGCTTCCGCTGGTGACATGGGCTTAAACGGTGGATTGTAGTTTAGCCGTTCTACTGCCTTATCAGAAAGCCGTGTTAATTCTGCCGCCGCTCTAACATCTGGTTTGCTGGTTCGTATATCTTTCTGTGAAAGCCCAAGAAGCCAATCGGCGGACACACCAAATAACACCGCTGCACGATAAAGCACTTCAATAGATGCTGTTTGCGTTTTGGCTAAGTATCCCGTTAAAGAAGAGGCGGAACATTCCAGCACTTTTGCGCATTCAGTTTGCGTTTTCTTTTCATCACGTTCCCAATCAAAGATTAAATCATTCATGTTTCCCGCAAATGATACAACAGCAGGGGTATTGATTTCTGGTTTCTTCATTTTTGTTTTTTTCATTTATGTCATTCCTTTATTCGATATATCGAATTGATGACATTGCTCATTCGATATTGTTTTTTATATCCATCCAGACGAAAAATCGGCCAATCCTGTGGTACAATCAGTATGTCGAACAGCTACATTGTTGTTTCGATATATCGATTATACATTCTTTCGGATTCTCTGTCAACACAAACAGAGGGAAAGGAAAAAACAAATGGGAACAAACACTCGCCCTAATCGGGACATTCGCAGAGCTGCCGCATTCTCTGGCGTTTGCCTTTGGCAGATTGCGGATTCTTTGGGAATCACCGACGCAAATTTCAGTCGAAAACTCCGCAGGGAGTTGCCTGCTGATGAAAAAGAAAAAATCATGCAGATCATCAAAAATATCAGCGGAGAGGATGGCAAAGAATGAGCAACACCATTACATTGCCCACCATGCTGCCAGTTAAGGAAGCAGCCGCCCGCTTTGGTCTGTCCCCCTACTTCCTGCGCAATCTTTGCCATACCGGGCAAGTCCGATACATTGCTGTGAGCCGTAATAAATGGCTTGTCAATGCTGAATCCGTTGCCGAATTTTGCAAAGGCATCCCGGCGGAATCCACCCAGCCTGACACCGTGCAGGGCATCCGAAAAATCACACTTTAATCGAGAGGAGTAAATCATGGTTCATCTTTATGGCAAATTCTACCTCGCCGCCGACGGCAACAGCTACACCGTTGGTATTCCGTCCGCAGTCAGTGACCGCCGCAGAGCAAGCGGGAGAACTGCCCCTGTTATGCGTGAAGCGAGATATTATGCAACGCTGGAAAACGCAGTGCAGGGCGCAGCGAATAGCGCACTCCGGGATTGCATCGCATCCGATGAAGTTCAGAGCTTGCACGATGCTGTTGAAGCACTCCGCACCATTAACGAGGAAATTCGTGCCGCTGTATCGGTGCTGGACACCAACGCCGCCGGGAAGTGAGGTTGATACTTTTGCCCCGCAAATATTTTCCGTTTTACTTTTCGTTCTACGAAACAGCCCAAACAATGCCGCCTAGAATACGAGCCGCTTTCTATGAAGCCATCATTCAGTACGGCGTAACAGGAAAAGAGCCGACACTTCCTAAAAGCATTTCGGGCTACTGGCCTATCATCCAACCTGTGTTAGATACTTCACACAAGCGATATGACGCGGCTAAAAAACGCAATAAATCGTCAGAAAGCAACGGTTTTGCTACATACAAGGAAAAAGAAAAGGAAAAAGAGAATGAGAAGGAGAGGGATAAAGAAAAAGAGAAGGAAGCTGCTGACGCAGTGAGTGGGGGCGCAACCCAACAAAACAGGCAAGATGTTTTTGCACAGTTTGCGGGTGAAGATTCCGCCCTATTACAGGCTTTACAAGATTATGACCTTATGCGACAGGAGAAGCACAAGGAGCTGACCGACACCATGCGGCGCAGCTTGTGCCGACAGCTAGATGAAGAATTTCACCGCTGCGAGTGGGTGGAAATCGTCAAACAAGCTACTATGCGTGGGTGGCTTCGGTTCTATCCACTGGACGAACCGAAGCCCCAGCAGAGCCAGCAAAGGCAACCGACAGCAGAAGAGGAATACACTCGCTTGTTTAATGAAGTCTGTGGGGGTGGTACATCGTGACACAAAAGGCACTGATTGAATGTTTATCCACTATCGACAGCCATTTTGGAAAGCAGCCCAGCCCCGAAGCCCGCCGGGCTGAAATTCAAGTGTATATCTCTGTATTGGGCAACATCCCGGACGAGATCGCATTGAAAGCCTTGCCCGCTGCCTTTGCGGTCTGTCGGTATCAACATCAATTTATCGTGGACTGGAACAACGCTATCAAAGAGCTGCAAGCCGCTGCCCTGCCCTCTGCTTCTGAAACATGGATGCAGACCCGGCGGATTGCTAAAAGGATGCAAGACAACCTCTATCATGCCCGGTATGGCGGTATCGTTACGTTTGACGGCAAAGTGACACCATCCCAGCTAAGAGATGAAAACCGTAGGCTGTTCGGGGAGTTGCCCCCAGCTGTTCAAGCATGGGCGGGTTCACCGGATGATTTGGCAGATCTCTTTAATCGGTCACAGTCGGATTTACTGCAATTCGTCAAGCCGGGCTTTGACCGTGCTATAAAGGAAGCAAGCATAAATCAGGCATTCAGAAAAGAACAGGGGGCGTTGCCAGGTGACGTTGCAAGAACTGCGCTTGCAGCACATTAAGCGGTTTAATCACCCACCCGGCGGCAGTCCCTGCCCCACCTGCAACGGCAGCGGTCACTATCTTGTTGAATGGTCAAGCCCTAATCTGTACTTTGGTCTGCTAACCATGTGTCCCACTTGCAGACGGTATGAAGTCACAAATAATCTGTGGTGGTGGGAGTGGATTTTACCAGAGATACAGGAAGAATACAGCAGGGCTTTGAACGCATCGACAGGAGAGCGAAGAAATGAATAGCCGCAAACAAAAAGAAGCTGCCCCATGTGTTACCAGCACACAGGACAGCCGAGAGCGGGAAAAATATGGCTACTATCGTTCCCGCCCTCTATTATATCACATCATCGTTTAGAATGGAGGGATTTCTTTGAAAATCTATGACATTGTGCCGCAAGGCGAAGAAAACGCAATCCCTGCCGCAGAGGTCTGCCGTATTTTGGGAGTAACGCCCAGAGAGCGCCGAGCCATTGCCGCAAGGGAATTAAACGAAGGGCTGTTAGTCCTTTACACCACCGAAAAGCCCGGCGGATACTTCAAACCCAGTCCGGGAGAGAAGGGCAGACAGGAGATTCAACGATTCAGAGCAAGAGAACTTGCCCGGTTGCGCTCTTTTGGCAAAAAAGTCAAGGTTGCTGACGATATTTTGAAGCAGTGCGCCGGACAGACCCAGCTTGACCCGCCGTGCGCCCTTAAAGAAGTTTGACCCACCCTATACACACATATTAAAAGGAGTTTTTACATTATGGTCATTAACCACGTTGACAACCATTCCTTGTACTATCACACCATCAACCGAGAGAGCAACAAGCTGTTGATTGATAAGATGCACGAGTGCTTTCATCTGTTGCAGCAGATTCAGGATAAAGACATCAGCGGCAAACTGTATCTTGCAATTTCTGACGCTGTGGACATTGCCGAAGACCACGCTTTTGACGTTGGCGCAGCTTTGCAGGCAGCAATCAGCGAGGACGAACTGACCGCACACGATGAATAAACCAGATTGATTTATTTTGACGAAATCACGCCATTTTTATGAACCTTGTTTTAGTTGGTTTTATTAGTCGTGGCTAACCAGCTAAAAACAAAGAATCCCTGCACCCGGCTTGAACGTCAGATGCAGGGAATATTTTTGCAACAAAATTATATATCTTTTGAAACATAGATTCCGGGAATCATGCGGTTATTTGCTTGCCTTAAACAAGGCTTGAAAGAACCAAAATCCAAAAAGCAGACAGCCGATAATAGTAGCCATAACACAAGCCCCCTTATTCTTCCGTAGGTGCATCTTCATCTGCTGGATGCTCTTTCAAGAAATCGTCAGCCGCCTGTTTCAGCACAGCGTTTGGAGTAGTCCCGGCGGCTACACAAGCAGCCCGGAATCTGGCAGCATAGTCTTTCTTTACTCTGCATCCGAGAATAGTCATGTTTTCTTTATCCCATTTGGCGTTAGCCCTTTTCCGTGCTTCTGTTACCATATAAAGCCCCCTGTCGCATAGATCGGTGATTCTTCTTGTTTAACAGTATACCACAAAAGCACACAATTTAACAGTACAAAATAGCACAATTTACACTGTTTAATATTGTGCATCCTGTCAATAGACATATACTATTAAATAGTGTATACTATAATCACAGCAAGGGAGTTCACCGGATGAAGGGCGAAGTAAGAACCGGGAGAGCAAATACGAAAAGTTAGCGAAGCGATGTAACCCGCTCCCATCTGCTGTATATGAAAAATGACCCGGTGCCGTCTACCAAACACACACCGAGCCAAACCCACCAAAGGGTCAAGCCCATTATAACAAGGCTGACCCGCAAAGTAAAGCGAGGTCTTAAAAATGAAGTACGATTTACACAAGATTATGTGCCGTGCATGGAAGCTGTTCCGCAAGGGCATCGGCACATTTGCCGAATGTCTGCACCGGGCATGGAACAGCGCAAAGGCTGAACCCATCAACGTCCAGCGCATTGCAGAAGCCCAGCAGACCGCCGGGATTGAAGAAGAATGCCGGACGTGGGCAGACTGGAAGAAGCAGGGGCGTGAAGTCCTGCACGGCGCAAGAGCCGCTTTCCAAGTCCTCTTGATTTACGCAAGTAAGGGCGATGGGCAGACGTACAAAGCCAGTTTCTTCCCTGCATCCGCAACCCAGCCGATGAACGCATAATCACAAGATGCACGAGCGCATGAACACATGAACACGAAATATAGAAAGGACAATACAAAATGAACGAGCAGAACAGCACCAAGCGCACCGCAGAAGTTAGCCAGATCGCAAGCCTGATTCGAGCCAAAGCCCAGAAGCACCCCGAAGTGATTGATATTGTGGTCGCTCTGATTGACCGGGTATCGCAGAGCAGCAAGCCGGAGATTGAAGCGTTAGGCAAGCAACTTGAACAGCACGAGGGCGATTATCCCGCTATTATGAAGCTGTTGGGCATCCAGCCCAGCCCCCAGCACTAAACAGC
>OIYQ01000358.1_pt1 | contig 18880 bp, 16 predicted proteins | sample 1588311 | NCBI WGS metagenome assembly OIYQ01 (sample SAMN03283244) | human gut metagenome | biome: human-associated habitat; material: feces | host: Homo sapiens | place: Peru | collected 2012
AAGGATATTACTTACGACTTCGCAGACAACTACTCTACCGTAGTTCCTGCTTACGACAAGTATAAGACATCTACAGATCCTAAGACAAGTCTCCTGGATGGTATGTTCATGCAGAACGCATTCTCTAACTCTAAGACTGGTGCCGGCTACAACAAGGGAGCCCTCAACATCGGTGGCACCCTTCATGCGGAGCTGAATCCACTTGCATCCGCCAGCCAATGCCTCACGGATGCCATCGAGATAAGTCATCTTCTCATTCTGGTGAGAGATGAACTGCAGTTGAAAACTGTCTAAAGGTATTTTTGCCATAGTCCTATAAACTTTTCAGTATAAACCATTAACTATAGATTATCCTCCGCAGAAAGCTTTCACAATCACGATGTCTGCACCCTCCTGGATGAGATGGTTTTCCCATTCATCACGTGGTACCATTTCATTACTGATGGCTACAGCGCAGCCTGTAGCAGGAAGGTCGAGTTCCTGGGCAAGTTCCTTTACGTTCTTTGCCTGAGTTTCTGTCTCTTTGTTGTTGATAGTTACTTTCATAACAGTTCGTTTTTATGATGATATTCATCATGGGAAAAGAAAGATGTTTATCTTTCGCCATCAATGATAATCATCGTTGTTTACTCCTATAATAATATGTAATCAACACGGAGAACTGTTCTTGAGAAAGTCCGGTATGAATAAAGTCCCTAATCCTAGCAGAAGTTGCACGGAATAGGGGCTCTATCATGATAAGCTTATATCGAATCCCTGCGACAGCATTATCTGTGTCAGGTTCAATGGGTATAATCTCAGCCGAATTTTCAGCACCCCGTGATAATCGTTCGCAAAAGTAATGATATTCTTGGAAAGGAGCAAGAAAGGTGGTTGATTTTTAGGTAATATTAACGGTAGAAGGATAAAAGGTCATACCTTATTGAAATAAATGAGAATTTTTGTTTAGTTTTTTGTTGAATTATTTGGTGGTTTCAGCAAGATATATTAAATTTGCAGTGTAAATATTTTAAAAAGTTATAGGTAAAAATGAAAAGTATTAAAATGATGGCTTTGACAGCAGTTACAATTCTTGCGCTGTCATCTTGTGGTACCACTCAGCAGGTGCCTCTTACTGGTAGAACTCATCGCATCTCTGTATCCGATGAGCAGGTCTTGAGCTTGTCTAATCAGGAATACACCAAATATATGGCTTCGGCTAAAAAGTCGACAAACGCTGCCAATACTGCCATGGTGCAGCGTGTAGGTAAAAAGTTGGCTAATGCTGTAGAAACTTACCTGAAGAATAATGGCTTTGCCAATGATGTGAAGAATTATGCATGGGAGTTTAATCTCGTACAAGATAAAAACGTCAATGCATTTTGTATGCCTGGTGGCAAGATCGTTGTTTTCGAAGGTTTGTTACCTTATACTCAGAATGAGACTTGTCTGGCTATTGTGTTAGGTCATGAAATTGCGCATGCCGTGGCTAAGCATAGTGCCGAGCAGTTGAGTAAGCAGCAGAACCAGCAGGTAGGTACTGCCATTGTGGGTAGTGTGTTGAATCAGGCTGTAGGTAATGGCGTTGGCGATGTGGCTAGTGCCGTAGCCGGACAGTATTTCTCTTTCCGCAACTTGAAATATTCCCGTGACAACGAGACTGAGGCTGATTACATGGGACTTATCTTTGCTGCCATGGCAGGTTACGACCCTCAGCAGGCAATTCCATTCTGGCAGCGCATGTCGCAAGGTAAGAGCGCCAACCAGAGTGATATCTTCAGTGATCACCCTTCGGACGCCAAGCGTATTGCTGCTCTTCAGAAGGAAATGCCAGAGGCTTTGAAGTATTACAAGCCGGCTACTTCTACCTCCAAGACCGTGAAAACCTGGAAGGTGCCTACTCATAAAACAACTAAAAGAAGAAAGTAGTATTCACTAAATATTAACAACTATGATGGATTATATCTTACAAAATCTTTGGCTGTTCTGGACAGTTATCATGTTCATCTGCCTTATCCTGGAGTTGTCTTCGGGTGACTTCTATGTTACGTGCTTTGCCATCGGAGCTTTAATCAGTATTCCTGTGGCCGTGATGGATGCTCCCTTCTGGGTTCAAGTAGTGGTATGGGCCGTTTGCTCGGTATTGAGCATTCTCTTGATTAGACCACATCTTGTAAAGGCAATAAGACATGGGGCAGATAACAGAAAGAGCAATTATGATGCTTTGGCTGGACAGATTGGAGAAGTGAGTGAGACCATCGTGGCTGGCGGTTTTGGACGCGTAAAACTTGATGGTGATGACTGGAAGGCTCAGGCTCCAGATATTGCTGAAGACTTGCAGGTAGGTCAGCGAGTAAGGGTGCTGGGACATGAGTCTATCATCCTGAAAGTAGAAAAAGTTTAATTCTTCATTTTAGGAAATATTTTTTCAGTAGAAATCATTATTATTCACTTAATATCATAAACGTCATGAACATAGGAATTTATGTGCTTGCGGCTCTCGTATTGCTCGCACTTGTCGTGGTTAAGAAAACCATTGTTATCATCCCTCAGAGTGAAACGAAAATCATTGAGCGTCTGGGACGTTATTACGCCACCTTGAAGCCAGGTATCAATATCATCATTCCTTTTATCGATCACGCCAAGGAAATCGTGGCTATGAGAAATGGAAGATATACTTATACCAACAGCATTGATCTTCGTGAACAGGTATATGATTTCGACCGTCAGAATGTGATTACCAAGGATAATATTCAGATGCAGATTAATGCACTGCTGTATTTCCAGATAGTAGACCCTTTCAAGAGTGTATATGAAATCAACAATTTGCCAAATGCTATCGAGAAGTTGACTCAGACCACACTTCGTAATATCATAGGTGAGATGGAATTGGACCAGACCCTGACCTCTCGTGATACCATCAATACCAAACTTCGTGCGGTACTGGATGATGCTACCAATAAGTGGGGTATCAAGGTGAACCGTGTAGAGTTGCAGGATATTACTCCACCGGAAAGTGTATTGCAGGCAATGGAGAAGCAGATGCAGGCAGAACGTAACAAACGTGCTACCATCCTTACCTCTGAAGGTGAGAAAGAGAAGCAGCGTCTGCTTTCTGAGGGCGAGAAGGCTGCCATCGTCAACAAGGCTGAGGCTGCCAAGCAGCAGGCTATTCTCAAAGCTGAAGGTGAGGCAACAGCCCGTATCCGTAAGGCAGAGGCAGAGGCTATTGCCATTCAGAAGATTACAGAAGCTGTGGGACAGAGTACAAATCCTGCCAACTATCTCCTTGCCCAGAAGTATATTGCCATGATGCAGGAAGTGGCTCAGGGTAAGGATAATAAGGTGGTTTACCTGCCTTATGAGGCTACTAATCTGATGGGATCTATTGGTGGTATCAAAGATTTGTTTAAAGGTTGATTTTTAATAAACGGTACTTTATTATAAAAAATGAGTAAGAATATATGTATTGTAGCTGGTGCCAGACCAAATTTTATTAAGGTAGCACCTGTTATCAGAGCCATTCGCAATGCTCAGAAGTCGGGCGTTGATGTAGAATATCAATTGGTTTATACAGGAAGAAAGGATGATCCAACACTGGAATCTTCACTCTTTTCAGACTTGGATATTCAGAGTCCTGACGTTTTCCTTGAGGTGGATTGTGAGAACATGAATGAGTTGACGGGTATGGTAATGGCTCAGTTCGAGCGTTATCTTCAGGATCATCCTACTGATGTAGTTATCGTTGTTGATGACCTGGCTTCTACTATGGCTGTTGCTATCGTTACCAAGAAGCAGGGCGTTCAGTTGGCTCATATTGCTGCAGGAACCCGCAGTTTTGATATTACGATGCCAAAGGAAATCAATCGTCTTGTGATAGATGGTCTTTCGGACATTCTCTTTACCGCTGGAATTTCCAACAATAGTATAGCCAACAAAGAGGGAGCTGAGCTTTCCAAGGTTTATATGGTAGGTAATGTGCTTATCGACAATATCCGATTCCTGCAGCAGCGTATGAAGCGTCCTGCGGTGATGGATGAGTTGCATCTGGAAGAAGGCAAGTATATGGTGCTGACCTTGAACCGCAAGGCGATAGTTAATAACATCGATGAGATGAAGAGTCTTATCACGGTTATTGATTCCGTGGCTCGAAAGGCAGGCATCAAGGTGGTTGCTCCATTGCGTGGCAAGGCTTTGGGTTTCGTTCTGGCATTCAAGGCTTATCAGGATGTTGCCGATCATCAGTCGGGCATTATGGTGGTACAACCACAGGGTTATCTTGAGTTCTCATATCTTACAGCTCATGCGATGGGCGTCATTACAGATTCCGGTAATGTGGCAGAGGAAGCAACTTTCAATGGCGTGCCTTGCATTACGCTCAACAGCTATACCGAGCACATGGAGACAGTAACAGTGGGTACCAACGAACTGGTGGCAGAAGACCCTGAAAAATTGCAGAATGCGATGGAAAAGATATTGAATGGTGAATGGAAAAAGGCAGGTATTCCTGACAGATGGGATGGAAGATCGGCAGAACGCATCGTTCAGATTCTTGCAGAATAATCCTTAGAAGAAAGGGGATTCATATAGCATGGTAAAGCGCCCTGAAAAGGCAGAAGCATTGATACTTAATGCTCTTGCTTTTTCAGGGCGCTTTTTTTATTTTGCCGTTGTATTCGGTGTTGGGTAATCGTATTTCTTGAAGTATGAAGGAGTTTTGTTGTCGTACCAGATGCCTTCTACATTCAGACCGATCGAGAATGTTTTTTTATCGTTTGTGTATCTGATGCCTCCACCTAATACGTTGGCTCCCGGAACTCCCATGCCATAACCTCCCGGCATAATGCCGTGGCTCCAATAACCTGGATGCATTCCAAAGCCATAAGGCCCGTAACCGTATGCGCCATAACCGTATGGACCGTACCCGGCATATCTGCCATAGATTGAATTGTAATTATTGGCTACGCTCAGTTGACCATATACGTAAGCCTCCCAATTCTTATTGATCTTGTATCCTAAAATGCCATAGAGACCACCGTCATGATAACTGTCGCCTCCATAATTGGTATTGGTAAGATAAACACCCAATGCCATCCATAACCTTTCGTCCTTACTGAGTGGTGTAAGATAGGTGGCATCTATCGTCTGGGTAAACCCGCCACGATGAGGCGCATGTTTGCCGAAGGTGGCAAAGGCAGAAAGATCAACCGACATATTGAGTCCTTTATGAAGTCCCCAACCGTAATTTCCCCATCCATATCCGTAATCGGTTGGGGTAGGATTGGAAAGGCAAAAACTTGTCTGAAGGCTATCTTGTGCAGAATAGTATGTTGCCGTTGGAGCAAGTCCATTGGCAGTGGATTCGTTATTGATATGTTTTAACGGAACGTAGGAGTTCTGCATAGGTTTCCCGCTATAAATCATCTTTTTACCATCCTGTAGAATGGTATCGCCTGGCAAAATCCAATCTTCACGAGGACTGTCAAGACTATGCAAAGGCCCGAAACTGATTTGCTGGGCGTATGTATGGGTCATCATCAGACAGGCCGACATGAAGAGGATATATAGTCTTTTCTTATTCATTGTATATTGTTTTTTATAAATTCTTTACTCAGATTCCTGAAATCCCAGATTCAGAATGCCATGACCGTCATGTAATTCTACTGAAAAGCAAGAAATAAGACGTAAAGTTGTATTTCAGACGCAAAGTTATAAAGAAAGTTTGAGAAACACTCATCTTTTTAGAATAAAATCGTTATCTTTGCACTCGATAACATAAATAAGGGTAAAAATTGAAGAAAAAATGAAAAAAGTATTCTCTTTATTCACTATTTTGCTCATGATGACTGCAACAGCCGTTCATGCTCAAAATGCAAATATGGGTTCAAAAGGAAATTTGATGGACAAGGCTGCTTTGGATAGTACCATGCAACTCTTGCCCTGGGAAACTCCTCATGATCCAACCTGTCATCAGGTGATGATCGAAACCAATATGGGCAATATTCTTGTGGCGTTATATAATGATACACCGAAGCATAGAGATAACTTTCTGAAACTTGTGAATTCAGGATTTTACAATGGTTGTATCTTCCAGCGAGTTATCAAGAACTTTATGATACAGGGTGGTGACTATTCGACCCGAAAGGTGACTCCTGGAAAGGTTGAAAAGTTTGATGTAGACTATACAGTGCCTGCTGAAATCATTTATCCTAAATACTATCACAAACGCGGTCAGCTTTGTGCTGCCCGTGAAGGAGATGATGAAAACCCAACCAAGGCTTCGGCTTCTACTGATTTTTATATCACTTGGGGTCGCAATTTCTCTCCACGTCAAATGGAGTATACCGTCAACAAAATGAAGAACGAGGGTAAGAACTATGCCATTCCTTCTGAGCAGATTCAGCAAGGATACATGAAGCATGGAGGTGTGCCACATCTCGATAACGGCTATACCGTCTTTGGAGAGGTGCTGGAAGGGTTGGATGTGGTAGATAAAATTCAGAATGTTGCCACTAACAAAGAAAATAACGACCGACCTTTAGAGGATGTAGTAATCCTCAAGGCTACACAAGTAAAATAAAATCTATAAATAACTGAAAAAAACATTATTACGATGAAATCTTTAAAGGAATTGTACAGAATAGGTAAGGGACCATCCAGTAGTCATACCATGGGACCTCAGCGTGCAGCTAAGCTGTTTATGGAACGTTGTGCAAATGCCTCTACTTACGAAGTTACCCTCTATGGAAGTCTTGCGGCTACTGGTAAGGGGCACATGACTGATGTTGCTATTGAGGAGGTCTTCAGGCCGCATAAGTTAGTTCACATCATTTGGGAGCCACAGACCTTCTTGCCTTTCCACCCAAACGGGATGAAGTTTGTGGGTAAAGATCTGAATGGTGATATTATTGAAGAGTGGACGGTTTACAGTATTGGTGGTGGTGCTCTTTCTGATGGCACAGATGGCCATGATGAGTTGGGGGCTAAAGATATATATGATTTGAATACCATGCACGAGATTCAGCAATGGTGTTATGATAATGGCCGTTCATTCTGGGAATATGTAGAAAAATGTGAGGGTAGTGATATCTGGGATTTCCTCAGTACTGTCTGGCAAACAATGAAACAGTCCATCCGTAATGGATTGGATCATGAAGGCGTATTGCCTGGTCCTCTCAAGCTTCAGCGCAAGGCTGCTACTTATTTTATCAAGGCAAGGGGCTATCGTGCCTCTTTGCAGAGTAGAGGATTGGTTTATTCGTATGCTTTGGCAGTAAGTGAAGAGAACGCTTCGGGTGGTACCATTGTTACTGCTCCTACTTGCGGCGCTTGTGGAGTGTTGCCAGCGGTACTTTATCATATGCACACGGCCCATGACATGAGTGAACAGCGCATCCTTCGTGCTCTTGCTACAGCTGGATTGGTGGGTAATATCGTGAAGCAGAATGCTTCTATCAGTGGAGCTGATGTTGGTTGTCAGGGAGAAGTAGGTGTGGCTTGTGCTATGGCTTCGGCTGCAGCTTGTCAACTCTTTGGCGGAAGTCCTGCACAGGTAGAATATGCTGCCGAGATGGGTTTGGAACATCACTTGGGAATGACTTGTGATCCTGTTTGCGGTTTGGTTCAGATTCCTTGTATAGAGCGTAATGCCTTTGCGGCAGCCCGTGCTTTAGATGCAGATCTCTATGCTTCCTTCTCCGATGGTCATCATAGTGTTTCATTTGATAGAGTGGTAGAGGTGATGCGCCAGACGGGACATGATTTGCCTTCCCTTTATAAGGAAACAAGTGAGGGTGGACTGGCTAAAGGTTTCAATATAAATAAAAATTAATTGAAAAGTTTCGCCTAAAATGGCAGATGTATACATTTTTTTTTGTATCTTTGCAGAAAATTATAGCTATAAAAAATAAATAATGGGATTATTCGGATTTTTCAGTAATAAGAAAAAAGAGACTCTTGATAAGGGTTTGGAAAAAACCAAAGAGAGTGTTTTCGGAAAATTAGCTCGTGCGGTGGCTGGTAAGTCGACCGTAGATGATGATGTGCTTGATGATTTGGAAGAAGTTCTCATCACTTCTGATGTTGGTGTAGAGACTACCGTGAAAATCATTCATCGCATCGAAGAGCGTGTAGCACGTGATAAATATGTTTCGACTTCTGAGCTCAATCAGATTTTGCGTGATGAAATCGCCAATCTCTTGTCTGAGAATCATTCTGACGACAATGATGATTGGGATTTGCCTAGCGACCATAAGCCTTACGTAATTCTTGTTGTTGGCGTGAATGGAGTGGGTAAGACTACTACCATAGGTAAACTGGCTTATCAGTTTAAAAAGGCTGGTAAGAAGGTTTATCTGGGAGCTGCCGATACATTCCGTGCAGCAGCTGTAGAGCAAATCTGTATTTGGGGCGAACGTGTTGGTGTGCCCGTTGTAAAACAGCAGATGGGCAGTGACCCTGCCAGTGTGGCTTTTGATGCTTTGCAAAGTGCCAAGGCAAATGGTGCTGATGTCGTGCTGATTGATACTGCCGGTCGTCTTCATAACAAGGTAAACCTGATGAATGAATTGAAGAAGATTAAGGAAGTGATGAAGAAAGTTCTTCCTGAAGCTCCTGATGAGGTGATGCTTGTTCTTGATGGCAGTACAGGTCAGAATGCTTTCGAACAGGCTAAGCAATTCTCTGCTGTAACTAATATCACTTCGCTTGCCATTACTAAGCTTGATGGTACGGCAAAGGGTGGCGTTGTTATCGGTATTTCAGATCAGTTGAAAGTGCCTGTTAAGTACATCGGACTTGGTGAGGGTATGGAAGATCTCCAGCTTTTCAATAAGCGTGAGTTCGTTGACTCTCTTTTTAAGAAGTAGTAAAGAAGTAAAAATATAGATGAAGAAAAATCAGATCGATATCATAACTTTGGGTTGTTCAAAAAACCTGGTTGACAGCGAATTGCTCATGAAGCAGTTCGAGGCCAACGGTTATCATTGTACTCATGATTCAAAACGCCCTCAGGGTGAAATAGCCGTTATCAATACCTGCGGTTTTATAGAGGATGCCAAGCAAGAGAGTATTGATACCATTCTAGAGTTTATCCAGGCTAAGGAAGAAGGAAAACTGAAGAAACTTTATGTAATGGGTTGTCTTTCACAGCGTTATCAGAAGGAATTGGAAGCTGAAATGCCTGAGGTTGATAAGTTTTACGGCAAATTCAATTATAAGCAGTTACTTCAGGAATTAGGTAAGGCTGACGTTCCTTCCTGCGATGGTCACCGTCATCTTACCACTCCTCGTCATTATGCCTATATCAAGATTGCAGAGGGTTGTAACCGTCATTGTGCTTATTGTGCAATACCTATCATCACTGGTAAGCATGTTTCTCGTCCTAAGGAGGAGATTTTGAATGAGGTTCGGGAGTTAGTGGCAGAAGGAGTTAAGGAATTTCAGATTATTGCCCAGGAATTAACCTATTATGGCGTTGATCTTGATGGCAAGCATCATATCACAGAGCTTATCAGTGAGATGGCTGATATCCCTGGAGTGAAATGGATCCGATTGCATTATGCTTATCCTAACCAGTTCCCTATGGATTTGCTTGATGTGATGCGCGAGAAACCAAATGTCTGCAAGTATCTCGATATAGCTTTGCAGCATATCAGCGACCACATGCTTTCCCGTATGCATCGCCATGTTTCCAAACAGGAGACGATAGATCTCCTGAAGGCTATCCGTGAACGTGTACCTGGTATTCATATCCGTACTACGCTGATGGTAGGTTTTCCTGGGGAGACCAAGGAAGACTTTGACGAATTGATGGATTTTGTGCGTGAACAGCGTTTTGAGCGTATGGGAGCCTTTGCTTATTCTGAAGAAGAAGGAACCTATAGTGCTACCCATTATGAGGACGATGTACCTGCTGATGTGAAGCAGCGCCGACTCGATGAACTGATGATTCTTCAGCAGGATATCAGTGCCGATGTTGAGGCTGAAAAGGTAGGTAAGGTCTTAAAGGTTATTATCGACCGTAAGGAGGGTGATTATTATATTGGTCGTACAGAATTCTGTTCACCGGAAGTAGATCCGGAAGTTTTGATTCGTGCTACTGAAAAGCGCCTGCGTGTGGGCTGTTTTTACAATGTAAAGATTACTTCTAGCGAAGAGTTCGACCTCTACGGTGAGGTGGTGAAATAAATAAAAGCTTATGAATAATAAGGAATTTGTCGCTGAGTTGGCTCAGCAAACTGGATATTCGCAAGATGATACTCAGAAGTTGGTGCGCAAGGTTATTGATGCTATGATAACCGAGTTTGAGGATGGCGAGGTAGTTGCCATCCCCAATTTCGGCACGTTTGAGGTAAAGAAGCGTATGGAGCGTGTGGTGGTAAATCCTACTACCAAAAAACGCCAGTTGGTGCCACCAAAGCTCGTATTAGGATTCCGTCCGGTAGCTGCTGTTAAGGAGAAACTTAAAAATGGAGGGGATGCTGTATGAGTAAGAATAGTCTGAATGTATTGGCTGATAAATTGGCCGAGAAGAGTGGACTGAGCCAGATTGAGTCAGAACTTTTTATTCGTAAAATGTTTGATGTCTGCCATCAAGGTCTTGCTGCAGACAAGATGGTTAAGATGCGTTGGCTTGGTACTTTCAAGGTTACTTCTGTAAAGGATCGTGAGAGCGTAGATGTGAATACAGGTGAGCGCATCATTATTGAGGGGCGTGACAAGATATCTTTTACTCCAGATAATATTCTTAAGGAAATCGTTAACAAGCCTTTTGCTCAGTTTGAGACAGTGGTAGTGAATGAGGGCGTAGATTTCGATTCTATTGATAAGAAATATGAGGATAGTTTAGAGGATGAAGAACAAGAGAGGGAACAGGAAGTAATAAAACCTGCCGTTGATGTTGTTGAACCTTTGTTGCCTGAAAATTCATTCTCTACAGAATCCACAGCCAGTGGGGTTATAGATTTTCTTGATATTCCAGAAACTCCATCTGAAGAAAGTAATGTTGTGGTTATTGGAGAAGAAACTGCTGAAATTTCTGAAGAAAAAGAATCAGAAGTAGATACATCTGTTCAAGAGTCGGAAAAGGTAATGGAGGAGACCATGGATTCTTGTGCTGAAACAGTAGAGTCTCATGGTGAAACTTCCAATGAATTACCGGTTTCTGATTCTTTAGAGGAGCCAAAGGAGGAGTTTGCTGCAAATGTATCTGATAACAGCCGGAAGGATATTTCAGATAATGAAGCAGAGAGTGATGATGAAGCAGAGAGTGATGACGAAGCTGAGATTCGTCGTCGTCATTTTATCATTCCAAAATATACGGTGATTGTGGCTAGTATCATCTTATTACTATTAATAGGTGGTTTCGGTTGGTTTGCTTTCAATTATGGTCAGATGGCTGCTCAGCGTGATCATCTGGCATTGCAATTGGCTCAATATAAGGAGGGGAAAGAATCTGTCATGAAGTTTGCTAAGGTTAAAAGCCAAGAACAGATTCTACAGCAAAAAGCCAGACAGGACAGTTTGCGCATGGCACAAGCCAGCGAAGCTGTCAAGGCAGCAGAAAAGGCTGATTCCTTAAAAACGATTGCTGCAGAAAAAGCAATGTCTGAAAAGAAACAGAAATCAGATCATATTCAGCTTGCAGATAATAAGAAGGTTTCAGAGAAAGTAGTGGCTGAAAAAAAGATGGCAGATCAGAAAAAACTGGATAAGGCTGCTGAACATGCCAAGGTGACCTCTGGTAAATATGATAGTGACCCGCGTGTTCGTACTGGAGCCTATCGCATCGTTGGTGTAGACCAGATAGTAACAGTGGGCGATCATCAAACACTGTCTTCACTCAGTAAGAGATATCTTGGTTCTGGTATGGAATGTTATATTGAGGCTCTCAATGGTACCTCTACAATAAAAAGCGGTCAGAAAATCAAGATTCCAAAGTTGGAATTGAAAAAGAAAAAGGCGAAGTAACACTAAGGTTATACCTGAAATGGTAAGATATTACGCCCTGTAACGGCAAAGGCTTACAATATTTATGCTTTTGTCCTTACAGGGCGTTTCTGTTAGTTAGGAATGAGATATTTTTATATCTGATCTTTTCCTGATTATCTTTTCTTATTCTTCCCCAAATTGGGCGATGAATTGTTCTTCAGTTATGATTGGTATATTCAATTCATGCGCTTTCTTATTCTTTGAACTTTGTGATTCTGCATCATTATTAATGAGATAATGGGTGCTTTTGCTCACGCTGCTTGTCACCTTTCCGCCTTGGCTTTCGATGTACGCTTTCAGTTCATTGCGATTTTTATAGTGATGTACATCACCTGTAACAACGAATGTCAAACCATCACACTTTGTACCTTTTTCTATAGGTTCCTGTTTCTCGATGACGAGATGTGGAAGAAGGTGTTCTACATGCGCCATATTGTCTGCATCGTGAAACCAATTGATGAACTTGGTACTTTTTTCCGGTCCAATACCATCAATGTCTGCAAAATCATCGCCAAACAAACTGGTGCTATTTTTAGCTATATCTATCAGTTCCTCAAACGGGTAGCGTTCTATCAATTTCTTGGCTACATCACCACCGCAAAGCGGAATGTTAAGTGCATAGAGAAGATGACGACCATCGGTATGACGGCTTTTCTCAATGCTATTCAGTAAATTGCTGACGCTTTTCTTGCCAAAGCCTTCAAAGTTTGAAATCTTAAAAACTTTCTCTGGCTCTCTGAGCTTGTAGAAATCAGCATATTCGCTAATCAGTCCTTCATTTACAAACTTCCAGATAGTCTGTTCTGAAATCCCTTCGATATTGAGACCTTCTTTACTGACAAATCTGGCGAACTTCTTCAGCTGTTTTGCTGCACAATGAGGATTGGTACAATGTAAGGTTTTTGTACCGCTTTCACTTTCCTGTACTTTAGCTTCTGCATGGCAAACAGGACAGAACTCAGGAATCTCGAAAGTACCTATTGCTTCAGTGATATGAATCACTTTAGGAATAATCTTATTTGCTTTGATTACCTGCAATTTCGTTCCCTTACCACCCATTCCCAAACGCTCACATTCGCTTACATTGCAGAGAGAAGCACGTTGCACCGTAGTACCTTCCAACTCTACTGGCTTGAAAACAGCCACAGGGGTGATTGTATTTGCAGCACACGACCATTCTATGTGATCTAATTCTGTTTCAGCATGTTCGTCTTGCCATTTAAAGGCAAAGCCTGCTCTGGTGGCATGATGGCCTGTAACTGAGCCTGTAGCCCCATAGATAGTATCATCATAGCAGATTACCAAACCATCTACAGGGAATGGGTTTTTCTTGTTAGTTACCTTTTGGGTAAAGATATCTATTTCTTGTTGGATGTTGTCTGCCGTAGGATTCTCAATCAACTGATGTTCCACAGGATGTAGTCCCAGGTCTTCCAGCAACTGCATTCGTTTTCCCCACGATGTGATTTCGTGTTCGGTATATACCAGTGTAAATGGAATCCATTGTATATGGCGCTGCTTAACCACTTCTACGTCTTTCAGTGAGAGCGAGCCTGAAGCCAGGTTTCTAGGATTGGCATAGTCACCCTCACTCTCAATGATGAACTGCTCGAAGTCTGCGTAGGAGATGACAGCCTCGCCACGTACCACAAGATGTCCTTTCTCCTTGATAGTAGCAGGAATGCCATTGATGGCTGGAGCCAGGTGGGTGATATTGGTACCTGTATGCCCATTGCCACGTGTTACCACCTTGCTGAGGACACCGTTATCGTAAGTAACGACTAAAGTGAGACCATCCAGTTTCCAGGAAATCCATATCGGGCGGTTTTCTGCCCACTTGACAAGGTCGCTCACCTGTTTGGTCTTGGCAAGAGATAGTGCAGCAAATTCATGTTCTTCTTTCTGACCAATAATCTGGTCTTCAGAAACTTTATTGGTAGGGGAGTCGGGTAAGATTTCACCCGTTTCCTCTTCTAATTTCTTGAGTTGGTCGAACATGGCATCCCACTCGTAGTCGGTCATCAGTTCGCCCCCACCATTATAATAAGCAAGAGAAGCTTGATTGAGTTGTTCAACCAAGCTTCTCATAAGTGATATTTTATCGTTCATTATTTTTCAATTTCCATAGTCGTTTTTTCAAATGCAAATCTCATACCTCTCGTTCCGTAGTTTACTTGTCCGCAGATGCAGAATCCCATAGAAGAGAGAAGATTTATCATTGGTAAGTTGTCATAATTGGTATCAACCTTGATGCTTGGTACTCTTTCTACTTCGCATAGGCTGTTTACCTTGTCGATAAAGACTCGAGCCAAGCCCTCTCTTTGGAACATTGGTAAAGTTGCGAAACGGTGAATTACATAGTAATCTCCATTCGTTAACCATTCTCCTTTAAGGAAGTCGTATTGGGGCTCCCCATTCAAAATGACTGCACCATAGACTGCTATTTGGTTATCAACCGTGATAACGAAAGCATTGCCATTGTCTATGTCATTTTTAATGTCTTTAACAGACGGATAATCGTTAGTCCACTGGTGTCTTCCAGAAGCAATCATGAGTTTTCTTGCCTGGTCTATGACATTCCAGCAAGCTTCAAAATCTTTTTTGTATGCAGGTCTGAAGTCAGTCTTCATATTATCTTTTCCTTTATTATATTAACTACGCTGCTATTATCTTAAATCCGCTGCAAATTTAACAAAAAAAAACGAAATAAAAGCGAAAAAGGAGAAAAAACTACACCTAAGCGTTGATTTTTCTCCTTTTTTCTCTATTTTGAGCCTATTATAGCTTCAAATTCTGAAACTTTAGTCTCCTTAAGTTGCCCTTGCTTGTTGCTAGGCATCATCTGCTGTATGCCTTTTATTGTGTTTGGCAACTTTAACTATTCTACTTCTGTTTACAAGCTCAGACATTTGTCAAGCTCCTGGATGATGGCATTCTTCTGTTCTTTGATGTGCTGTCCGATGAAGACGATTTTTATCATGCGGTCACCATACTCATCATCCCATTCCTTTTCCAATTGTGGGTTGTTTTTGCGGAGCTCAGCCAATTGGTCTGCTGGCATTGTAGCGAGCCATTGTCCTGCTTGCTTTACAGTTTTCTGTTGTCCTGCCTGTTCGAAAACATAGCACATGTCTGGTTCATCAGCGAAATAGCAGATACCTTTGGCGCGAACAACGTCACGAGGCCATTTTCTGGCTACAAATTCATCAAAGAGAGCTAGGTCGAATGCCTTACGGCGATAATATACGAAGGTTCCGATACCATATTCCTCAACTTCGCCACCTTCGTGGTCATGGTCGTGGTCGTGGTGATGATGATGACCGTGTTCATGATCCCCATGGTGATGATGCTCGTGCTCGTCATCATCTTCATCATGGTGGTGATGCTCATGCTCGTGCTCTTCTTCCTCATGCTCCTCTCCTCCGTTTCGCTCAGATTCGATTTCCTGAATCCAGCCTGCTGATGTAGCAACAGTCTGCCAGTCAAACTTGTGAGTATTGACAATCAGATCAAGATCTACATCACCATAGTTACATTCGAAAATCTCTGCCTTAGGCTGGATAGCGCGGATAATCTGCTTCAGGTGCTCCAACTCCTTAGGCTCTACATCTGCGGCCTTATTGAGAAGGATGATGTTACAGAATTCCATCTGCTGGATGACGAGAGAAGCGAGATCCTCCTCATCGAGGTTTGGCTTCATCAAATCAGAACCATTGGCAAACTCGTCCTTCATACGAAGTGCATCAACTACAGTAACGATGCTGTCTAGGCGCAAGATACCGTTTTTGATATACTGAGGACCCAGAGATGGGATAGAGCAGATGGTCTGTGCTATAGGTGCAGGCTCGCAGATACCGCTTGCCTCTATTACAATATAGTCGAAACGCTTCATATCTACGATTTCCTTGAGCTGTTCTACAAGGTCCATCTTCAAGGTACAGCAAATACATCCATTCTGGAGTGAAACCAGGGAATCATCCTTCTGACCTACCACACCACCTTTCTCTATGAGAGCTGCATCAATATTCACCTCACCGATATCGTTGACGATAACGGCAAATTTGATACCCTTCTTGTTAGCCAAAATCTTGTTGAGCAGGGTAGTCTTACCACTGCCCAGATAGCCTGTCAAAAGCAGGACTGGAACTTCTTTATTGTTCATAAATTCCTCTTTTTATAGTGTTATACTTTAATTACAAAAGCGGGAATAGCAAATAACATGCCACTCCCGCCTTATGAAAAGTTAATTATTACTTACGATAGTTATCAAGACCCTTATGCAGGAAGTCAAGATAAGCACTGACATCCTCCTTGAAGCTGAATGCAGCGTTCAGAGGATTTCCCTCATTATCCACAGGAATGTAGAATGGCTGGGCATTAGCACCAAACTTGCTTGCCTGCAAGTAGCTCCACTTGTCGCCGATGGTTCTCAATGTACGCTTTTCGCCATTGAAAGTCACCTCCATAGGCTGTGACAATGGAGTCTTGTCATCTACATAGAGAGAGATGAGTACGTAGTCCTTTGTCAAAATGTCAGTAACACTAGGGTCTGTCCAGACAGAAGCCTCCATCTTACGGCAGTTGACACAACCATAACCTGTAAAGTCAATCAGTACAGGCTTGCCTGCTGCCTTCGCTGCAGCCATACCTTCCTCGTAGTCCTTATAAGCCGGTTCTACCACTTTGGTGTTCAGGTTGAAATCCTGGGTATTTACTGGTGGGGCAAAAGCACTTACTGCCTTGCAAGGAGCACCCCAAAGACCAGGAATCATATACACGGAGAAAGCCAAAGAACAAAGACCAAGCATAATGCAAGCTACTGGCATTGGCTTGTTGAGGTCGCCGCCGATGGCATCTACCTGGAACTTCAACTTGCCAATGAGGTAGAGGCCGAGCAGGCCGAAGATGACAATCCAGAGTGAGAGGAATACCTCGCGATCCATAATGTGCCAGCCATAAGCCAAATCTGCTACAGACAAGAACTTCAAAGAGAAGGCAAGCTCAATGAAACCAAGCACAATCTTGATGGTCTCCATCCAGGAACCAGACTTAGGAGCTGACTTCAACCAAGATGGGAAGAGTGCAAAGAGGGTGAATGGCAAGGCGAGAGCCAGGGCAAAACCAAACATACCAATGGTTGGTGCCAACCAGTCACCCGATGTAACTGTCTGTACCAGAAGTAAGCCGATGATAGGAGCGGTACAAGAGAAACTTACGAGCACGAGTGTGAACGCCATCAGGAAGATGCTGATGAGTCCTGTTGTGCTGGAAGCCTTGTTATCTACAGCATTTCCCCAACTGTCTGGCAACTTGATTTCGAACCATCCGAAGAATGAGAATGCGAAGACTGCCAGAAGCAAGAAGAGGATGATGTTGAATACCGCACTTGTACTAAGCGCATTGAGGGTACTAGGACCTGCAATGGCAGTAACGGTGAGACCGAGTGCCAGATAGATGATGACAATACTCAAACCATAAGTAATCGCATCGCGGATACCCTTCTTCTTGTCATTCTTGGCACGCTTCAGGAAGAAGCTTACTGTCATAGGAATGATAGGCCAGATACATGGCATTACAAGAGCGAGCAAACCGCCTACAAAACCAATAATGAAGATATAGAAGAGTGAATGGTTGGCAATATCATTGTTGCCGCCAAACGCCTGAAGCTCCTTTACTACCGGTTTCCACCAAGCCTTAGCATCATCACTATCTACAGAGAATGAAGAATCAATATTAGCAGTGCTATCTACTTTCTCTGCTACGGCAAGTTGAGCCAAAGAGTCTGCTTTCGCCTTAGCGATAGCTGCTGGATCTTCTACCTGACCATTGTTTTTCGCATCTACATCAGCAGTTCCCTCCTTGCCATCTACAGCTGGAGATTTACCACTATGCTTGAAGCTTGCCTCGCTAGGAGGGAGACAATTCTGGTCGCTGCAAGCGCCATACTCCAAATAAGCATCGATACGATAGTTAGGCTTGGTGAACTTCACTTTCTGCACGAAAGTAGCGCTACCCTCGAAGAAGCGTAACTTCATCTCAAAGAGAGGGTCGAACTTTGAAATTTCATGGCCACGAGCCTGCAACTTGCCTACGAGTTCTACACCGTCAAGCTTGTTTACGTTAAAAGTGGCTGAAATAGGGCCGTCTGCGCCCAAACCTGTAGAATAGACATGCCATCCCGGTTGAATCTTTCCATTAAACACGATTTCCGCTACAGCGGTTCCATTGGTCTTGAGCGAGGTTGAGAACTTCACAGGGTTCATCATCTGCGCATGAGCCAACATTACTACTAAGAGTAACTGTAAAACTGCAATAAACTTTTTCATTTTTATTTATGTACTAATTTTGATTGCAAAGATACTAAATTTTATTTTAAATACGGCTATGAACCAAGTACGGTTACTAGTCTTTTAGTTTTTTTTAGAAAAAATGCTATAAAATCATCACGTCGTCTTGGTAATATTGCAAAAAAGCTGTAATTTTGTAGCCAAATTGCGAATGAGGAAAAGAAGATTATACATATTCAGTCTCTGGATAGCTACATTGAGCATCTTGCTATCTACGGTGATGACCCATCATCACCACATGGGGCGTATCTGTATGATTCAGGAGCAATGTGAGCAGGATGGCAACATCAATGATGAGCATACCGACCATCATAATCAGGAAAATGATAGCGATCGTGAGAACTGTAGCGTTCGTCAAATGCATCAGTTTGTAGTCAATTCCAAGGTGGTGAAGGGTATCCGCAAGTTGCTGATAGATGAGAACCATCAGTTGATGATCCTGTCTTGTTCTTCTCTTTTAACCCTCCCTCGTCTCTCACTCATTTCAGTGAGATGGCAGCATGTGGCAGCTTCTCCTCTTGCAGAAGAAGTGGCGGCAGGCTATAGCAGACGGGGACCTCCTT
>OIYQ01000360.1_pt1 | contig 18857 bp, 23 predicted proteins | sample 1588311 | NCBI WGS metagenome assembly OIYQ01 (sample SAMN03283244) | human gut metagenome | biome: human-associated habitat; material: feces | host: Homo sapiens | place: Peru | collected 2012
GAAGTTGAGAACAATCCTTTCGTAGGAATTGTCATCTCCGCAAAAACCGCAGATGGGAACATCTTCTTTGGATATAAAGACTTATTTGAACCTGCAAAGGAGGCAGTATGTACGCAATAGCATTTGATATGGTTATTTCTGATTTACAGAAATACTATGGCGAACCTTACAACAAAGCTTACTACGAAATAAAAGAGCTTCTAAAAAAGAATGGTTTCGAGTGGGTGCAAGGCAGTACATACATGACGATGAATGATGATTTGACTGCACTTGTAAAAACAGTTATGGAACTTTCTAAAATAGAGTGGTTTAAGAAATCAGTCAGAGATCTAAGAGGATTCAAAGTTGAAAGTTGGTCGAACTTTACTGATTTGGTTAAACACTCATAGAATAGGCAACTCTCCAGCCGTTCTGTATGAGACCATCAGGTGGTCTGTCTTGCCCGTCAAGTGGGCACTCAGTGAACAAGCGACGGGCACTCAGTGAACAAGCGTTGGGCATCGACTGAACAAGCGTTGGGCATCGACTGAACAAGCGTCGGGCATTTATTGCCCGTGCGGTGTGCACAGAGTGCCCAAAAGCTTAATTATTAAGGTGTTGCCCTTACAGGGCGTACTGTTCAATATATAACTCAATACCCAGGGCGCTGCCCTGGGCTATGTGATTGTTGGGCTTTCAGCCCGCATTAGTTGAGTTTTGACACTCTCTCCTATAATATTTGATTTCCCAAGACTTTTTTGCTTTATTCCCCTTTTGCCAGCCATTTCGCAAAGAAGCGGTCGCTGACAAAGAAGCCTTTTGGGGTCTTGCTGATCAGTTGCTTGTCCACTAAAGCCTTCAGGGCAGTCTTTACGCTGCTGGTGGCAGGTAGGTGGTGGGTGATGATGAACTGTTGGCTAAGTGGGGAGGAAACTATTTGCTCCTTGGCAATTGCTAACAAGAGTAACTGCTGGTTTTCGGTCAGCCATGCACAATAGTTTTGGTATGCCATGGCTTGCTCCTCTATCAACTCTTGAATCACTTCATCCACTAAGTCCTTATTGATCTGCTCATCACGATGTTCGTAAATACCATGTAGGATGGCTTGCACATACCAAGTTACGCTGTCGGCTTGCGAGTAGATATAGGTGAATGTGTCTACATCTACCTCTCGTTTTTGTGATGACAAAAGACGATTGGCAAATGATAGATATCTTGACTCGGCGATACATGGTAGTGACATGACAAGAGAACTCTGGAAGAATGGGCGATTCGCCGACAAAAACATCTCTTCCATCATGTGCTGTTGACTGCCAGAAAATACGAAATATACATTGGGCAGGAATTGGATGTAAGAGCGTATCAATGCTTCCGCTCCATCCTCTGGATAGTTCATGATTTGTTGAAACTCATCTATTGCCACGTAGCATCGCTTTCCAGATTGCTTCATGTACTCGAAGATTCGCTTCAAGCTTTCTCGTCCCTCGTTTGGCTTCAAATCCAAAGAAAATGTTGGAATGCCTGTCAGTTCGTCAATTGTTAGCGTTGGTCGCCAACTGCTGAAGAACTCCTGTACTTTACGCAAGGCGGATTGAGAGATTGTATCTAATTTCCCAATGATTTCCGAAGCCATGAGTTGCACCATCTGCTCCAAGTTCTTGGTGGCAAATATGTCTAAGTAGAAGCATTTCACATCATCATATTGCTTTTCCAACTGTTGGAAGACATGATGGATTAATCCAGTTTTGCCCATACGGCGAGGTGCGACAAGCGTGATATTTCGCTCGTTATGGAGCGAAGTCATCATCTTCTCAGTTTCTTTCTCACGGTCACAAAAGTACTCTGCTCCTTTGTATCCATACATCACGAAAGGGTTGTTAATTGTTGCCATAATCTTATTGCGCTTTTTACGTTGCGCAAATTACGCAATAATTATCGAGACAACCAAATGTTTTCAAGTTTTTTAATAATTATCCCATATCATCAAACAAGTCATCCATTGTCAGTTGCACTTGTGCAATTGCTGAATGGGCATTGGGGCGGATGCCGAATGTAGTTATTAGCGTAGGTAAGATGCCATGACGAACACCAGTTTCTTCTACAAAATCACGTCTTCTTCCATATACTGCTACAAACTCTGCTTTGCCAGAATTAAAATATTCTGTCAACTGTGTGATTTCAGTCTTTCTGCCTACTATTTGCTCCATAACTGATATTCTTTAGCTGTTTATTGTGTTGCAAATTTAAGGAAAATATTTGAGAAAGCAAGCGTTTCTTTAGCCAAATCGAAGAAAAAATGCCCGATTTGGCTGTTGTTTGCTCATATTCCTCACCAGCAATTGGTGGTTAAAAAGAAATGTTGTACCTAAAGCGGCATCATCCTAATAAATAAAAAATATGGGACATCAAGAAGATATAGTAAAAACAGAAAGTAAAATCATAGTCGTCAGGAATATTCAAGTTATTCTTGACAGAGATGTTGCAGAATTGTATGGAGTGGAGACAAGAGATATAAACAAAGCTGTTAAAAATAACCCCAAAAAGTTTCCTCCAGGTTATGTTATTGAACTGAATAGCAGCGAGAAACAGGAACTGGTGGAAAATTTTCACCGGTTCAATTCCCTCAAGCATTCCACTGTTGCACCTCACGCATTTACTGAACAAGGACTTTATATGCTTGCCACTATTCTGAAAGGTGATTTAGCCCTCAGTACCACCATTGCCATCATTGATACATTTACCAAACTTCGCAAATTGGCAAGAACCATCGACAAGGTGAACGAAGATGCTAAGGAGCATGGTATTTATCCGGACAAGAACACAGAGGACAAGATACAGACTGCCATGAACGAAGTCTTCGCCGACAACTTGCCACTGAAAATGCGCAAGCTTACCTTTGGCGTGAACCTGGGAATCCTCAAATTCTCTTTGGAAACAACATGATTCTGAACTGAGGTCATGAAAGATACTATGAATTTGCACAGAAAATGCAAACGTTTGCGCAAGTCGTTTGCTTGATTTAGGTCAAGAAAAGATTGCCACTACAAAAGAAAATCATAACTTTACCACCGAAAACAAAAAACAAGAAGAATATGAAGAAAATTTACTTGACACTTATTGCACTATTGGCAGTAATCAGTGCTTCGGCACAGGGATGGCCGGCAAACTATAATGGAGTCATGCTGCAGGGCTTCTCTTGGAATGCATACGAGGCTGCACAATGGAAAGCTCTTGAGGCTCAGACTACAGAGTTCAAAGGATTCATCGACCTCGTATGGGTTCCTCAGAGCGGAAAATGTGCTGAAACCGTACAGGTAATGGGCTATAAACCCTATTACTATTTCAACCACAACTCCAGTTTCGGAACAGAAGACGAGTTGCGTTCCATGATCAAGACTTTCAAGAACAATGGTATCGGAACCATTGCCGATGTAGTTATCAACCACCGCAATACCGAGGGTTGGTTCACTTTCCCAGCTGAAACATACAAGGGTGTGACCTACCAGATGCTGCCTACCGACATCTGCAAAAACGACGATGGTGGTAAGACCTTAACCCAAGCCACAAAAGAAGGTGTTAACCTCAGCAACAACAACGATGAGGGCGACGACTTCGGAGACTGCCGTGACCTGGACCACAAGAGCGCAAACGTACAGAAAGTGGTAAAGGCTTACTTGAAATTTTTGAAAGAAGACTTGGGCTACGAAGGTTTCCGCTATGACATGGTGAAAGGCTTTGCGGCAAGCCATGTGGGCGACTACAACACAGCAACAGGTATTCAATTCTCTGTGGGAGAATACTGGGATGGTGTAGGAAACATCAAGAACTGGATTAACAATACAGGCAAGAAGAGCGGTGCCTTTGACTTCCAATTCCACTACAACATGACCGATGCTATCAAAAGCAACAACTGGACAAGACTTAACAACAGCAGTCTGATGTCTGATGTTTCCTATCGCCAGTATGCCATAACCTTCGTAGAAAACCACGACATACAGGTACGCGAGGACAAGAGCAACGACAGCAGCAAGGATCCTATTCCTGCAACATATATTCCTGCCGCCAACGCATTCATGATAGCCATGCCTGGTACGCCATGTATCTTCCAGCCTCATTGGAAAGCATACGAACACGAACTGAAGAGCATGATAGAGGCCCGCAAATTGGCAGGTATTACCAATACAAGTTCTTACAGTAATTATGCCAGCAACTCTCTGTATTTTGCCAATGCAGTAGACGGAACCAACAACCGCAAACTGCTTGTCGTTGTGGGACCTGGCAAGATGACCGAACCTTCGAAGTCTGCATACACCAAAATTCTTTCAGGTAAAAACTATATGTACTACCTGTCAAACAACGCAGAGACTGCATGGGCAGACAAGGCTTCTGGTGAATACGAGGAGGGCTTTAAAGTAACACTTACCGCTGTCAGCCAGAACAGCAATGCCAAGTTGGTTTACACTACAAATGGCAACAATCCTACAGCCAGCAGCACACAGGCAACAAGCGGTACATCTATCGACATCAGCAGTTCATGCACACTGAAGGTAGGTTTGCTCATCAACGGAACCGTAAGCGGCATTCGCACTTACAACTATAGCATCAAGCGTTTCGAACCATACAACATCACTGTTTATGTAAACACAGATGCCACCAATTGGAAGAAGGTAAACTTCCACATTTGGAGTAATATGACTGGCGTGAAAACAGACTGGCCTGGAACCACCATTACACAGACCAAGATGATTGATGGCAAGAACTGGTACTATAAGGAATTTACCATCACCCAGAAAGACGGAGTGGTAAACTTTGTATTCTGCGAGCCTAATACTGCAGGAACGGGTGCTAAAACTCAGTCACTCGACATTACTGGAGTCAACTCAACTACCTTCATCAAAGTGGGTCCTGGCAAGGATAGAGGTATGTATGTCGTTAAAAATGTCACTAAAGACATAGATACAGGTATCGACTTGCCTATAACAGAGAACGCAGGCAGCTACACCGATCATGCTTGGTACACACTCAGTGGTATGAAGATGAACCAAAAGCCAAACCAGGCTGGCATCTATATCCACCATGGCAAAAAGGTAGTTATCAAGTAAATAAAAAACCTAACATATAATTCATCTATTCAACTGGCGGCTCACGTTATGCGAGGGTCGCCAGTTTTTCGTATAGAGTAAAATAGCCGAGAAAGAAGAAATATCATTTTTTCGGTAAAACATTTGGAAGCAAAAGAGAAAAAATGTATCTTTGCAAAAGATATTCTGCACTCGGCAATTATCATTTAAACAAAAAGGAGGTTTTATTATGGCAGAACTGAGAGATAGATACATCCGTTTCGACTGGGCAATCAAAAGATTACTCCGTCAGAAAGCTAATTTTGACGTTTTGGAAGGATTCCTTACCGTATTTCTGAATGAAGAAGTAAAAATCATAGAAATACTGGAAAGTGAAAGTAATCAGCAAAAAGAAAATGATAAGTTCAACCGCGTTGATATAAAAGCCAGAAACAGCAAGGGAGAAATTATCATTGTGGAAATACAAAACACAAGTGAGCTATACTACTTAGAGCGAGTTCTTTATGGAGTGGCAAAAGCTATTACTGAGCATATCAACCTCGGCAACAGCTACAAGGAGGTGAAAAAGGTATATTCTATCAGCATCTTGTACTTCGATCTCGGAAAAGGTTCTGACTACATCTATATCGGACAGAACAATTTTACAGGTCTGCACACGAAAGACCAGCTCGTGATAAGTGCCAAGGAAAAGAACAATATCGTAAGAAAATCACCTTCTGAGATTTTCCCTACCTATATCCTTGTGCGTGTCAACGAGTTCAATAAAGTGGCAAAATCACCATTGGAAGAATGGGTAAACTATCTGAAGAATGGCGTTATCTCTCCAGACACTAAAGCTCCAGGTCTGCAAGAGGCTCGCGAGAAGCTAAAATACTACGAGATGTCGGATGCAGAACGTCACGCATACGACGAGCATATCAATGCCATCATGATTCAGAATGACGTACTCGGCAATGCTAAATTAGAAGGATTGGCTGAGGGAAGAGCTGAAGGAAGAGCTGAAGGAAGAGCTGAAGGAAGAGCTGAGGGAAGAGCTGAAGGAAGAGCTGAGGGAAGAGCTGAAGAGAAAAAAGCAATAGCCCGCAACCTGCTTTCACAGAACATTCCTTTGGAAATTATTTCCCAAGCCACGGGACTGAGCATAGAAGACATTCGGTTATGTCACCCTCACTCTTGAAGAGGAAATATTCAACAGTTGTTGGTGCGCTCTATTCTGAGCACCTGGTCGCAATAGTCGACCACAGCAGGACGATGGGTAATGAAGATAATGGTCTTGTCGCGAGAAGACAGGATGTTCTGCAATAGCTGGCGCTCGGTTTCTGGGTCAAGGGCACTCGTAGCCTCATCGAAGAGCATGATGCTGCGATTGCGCAACAGACTGCGGGCTATGGCAATACGCTGTGCCTGTCCTTCACTCAGTCCTCCTCCCTGTTCGCTGCAAAGAGTATCCAAGCCTGCAGGCAACTCCATCACAAAGTCGGCGCAACTCTTATGCAGAGCCTCCACCATCTCCTCATCAGTAGCATCGAGCTTACCCAACCGCAGATTGTCGCGGATAGTTCCGCTCATCAGCGTGTTGCCCTGAGGCACATAAACAAAGTTGCATCGATGAAGCGGAGTGAGCGTCTGACTCTTCACCTTATTATATATAGAGAGTTGACCTTGCTGCGGACGAAGCAGAGCCAGGATAAGGCGAACAAGAGTTGTCTTGCCGGCACCTGTCTCACCCAAGATAGCAGTACAGCTGCCTGGTGTGAAATCGAAATCGAGCTGATGAATGACATTGCGGGCATCGGAAGCTGAGTCGTCCTCAGACTGCTCTGCCTTGTAGGCATAACTCACTCCCTCAAGGCGAATGCCGCAAGGCGAGTCTATCTCTATTGGCTCACCCTGTTCCTCCAATGGATTTTCCTCCAACTCCATGAGTCGTTCGGCAGCAGTGAAAACACTCACGAAGGCAGGCACCAGCTTGGCAAGGTTGCGTGCCGGACCCTGTATCTTGTTGACAAGCTGCAGAAAGGCTGTCATGCCGCCAAAGGTAAGCGAGCCTGCACTCATGCGCACGGCAGCCCAAAGGAATGCCACCAGATAGCCCAAGGCAAAGCCAAAGTTAAGAACCAAGTTGCTGAACACGCTGAATATGGTCTTACGCACCACTTTGGAGCGAAGCTCGCACTGGGTGTTCTCCAACCGTTCCACCATGACGCTGTTACTCTCCAAGGTCTTGATAAGCATGCGGTGCTGGATGGTTTCCTGCAGCACACTCTGAACCTTACTGTCGGTATCGCGCACCTGACGGGTCAGGAATCGCATCTTGCCCATATACACCTTGCTGAAAACCAGGAAGATGGGAATCATAACGACGATGACTACCGACAAGAGCTTATCCATGGAGAAGAGATAGAAGAAGGCGCTGAGGAAAAGCGCCAGGACGCTCAAGGTACTTGGAATAGTCTCGGTAAGGAAGCCTACCACTTGCGACACATCACCCTCAAGCCTGTTGAGCACATCACCCGAATGAAGGCGCTCCCTGCCCTGCCACTCCGAGCGAAGGATGCGGTCGAGCATACGTTGCTGCATACGGTTCTGCGCCTTGATGCCCAGGAGGTTTCTTATCCAGATGCCAGAGATGTTGAGTGCGAAATCGCATAATATCAGTCCACCCATCAATGCCACAGCCCAATAGATATTGCCCTGCACGGCATGCGAAGCCACATCGATGGCATGCTTCACCGCCCACACTTGTCCTAAACTGACAGCAACAGACAGCAAACCGACAACAGCATTGAGCGTGGCCTGCAGACGATTGCCACGCCAGGAACGCCAAAGCCACTTGAGCAGGGTCTTGGCATCATACTTGAACTTGGGAACCTTGATTATCTTCATCCATCTCTTCATTTGAATTCTTCACTCATCGTTCTTCACGCTTCACTTAAATTCATCTTCCTCTCTGATCGGCACCCCACATCAACTTCTCTCTCAGAGTGGAGAAGTATCGCTGGTTGCGCTGTTTTACTATTTTAATGGTATGGGCAGCCTTGCGGATAACGAGACGTGTGCCTTCAGTCATTCGCTCACTGCGTCCGTCGATGGCAACAAGGTAGTTGTGGCTACGGCTCTCCACATCGAGTGTTATCTCTGCCGTGTCATTAATGACGACGGGACGAATATTTAAACTATGAGGAGCCACGGGCGTGAGACACAGGCTGCTGCTCTGGGGAATGATGATAGGTCCGCCATTCGACAGGTTGTAGGCTGTAGAGCCCGTAGAAGTGGTCACGATCAGTCCGTCAGCCTGGTAGTTAACCAGAAACTCTCCATCCACCTGCGTGCGAATAGAAATCATGGACGCATCGTCACGCTTCAGCACGGCAATATCGTTAAGGGCAAAAGGATTGCCTGCCAAGACACCTCCCTCTGCCTCTACCTGAATGACGACATGTTCCTCTATCTGGCACTCACCGGCATACAAGCTGTCCAAGGCAGCCTCCACCTCGCCAGGCAACACATCTGCCAGAAAGCCCAGTCGCCCCATATTGACACCGATGATGGGTGTTCCCTTGGCTCCCACTCTGCTGGCAGCCTTGAGGAAGGTGCCGTCGCCACCCATGGAGATGACATAATCCACATCGAAGTTGTAATCCTCGAACACTCCTGCCGCCTTCACATCGATGTGCTGGCTGCGGGTGAGGAACTCGTAATAGGCATTCTCCACATAGATTTCGGCGTCTTTCTGCGCTAAATAGTCCAGGATCTTCTCTATCGAAGTAGACTTCCTGGCCTGGTACTCATTGCCAAATATCGCAAATTTCAATGGTTGTCGTGTCATTTATTTTGCTGTTTCAATTATTATTCTTACTTTTGCAAAGGTAATAATATAAATCGAATAATCAGACAAAAAGAACATAAAATTATGGCAAAGGTATACGAATTTCTTGCCAATGGCTTCGAGGAAATCGAAGGATTGGCTCCGGTAGACATACTTCGCAGAGGTGGTGTAGACATCAAGACCATAAGCATTACGGGCAGCGAATGGGTAGAAACATCTCATGGCGTAACACTGAAAGCCGACCTGCGCTTTGAGGACGTGAAGGACTTTGGCGATGCCGACATGCTCCTGCTTCCAGGAGGAATGCCAGGCAGCACTCATCTCAACGAGCACGAGGGCGTGCGACAGGCTCTCATCGCTCATCACAAAGCCGGCAAGCGCATAGGGGCCATCTGTGCTGCCCCTATGGTATTGGCAAGCACGGGCATTCTCAACGGCAAGAAGGCTACCTGCTATCCTGGTTTTGAACAACACTTTGCTGCCGACACCGAGTATACTGGCCAACTGTATGAGGAGGACGGCAACGTGATAACAGGTGAAGGTCCGGCTGCTACCCTGCCCTATGCCTACAAGATATTGAGCTACTTCGTAGGCGACGAGGCTGTGGCTGAACTGCAGAAAGGCATGAGGTACACACACCTGATGAGCAACAAATAATTCTTAACTCTTCACTTAAATTATGGATTACGTAATCATTGTTGCCGGAGGCAAAGGACTGCGCATGGGAACAGAGACGCCCAAGCAGTTTCTGCCTGTAGTCGGCAAGCCCATACTGATGCGCACTATAGAGCGCTTCTACGAATACAACCCCGACATCAACATCATCCTTGTGTTGCCCGAGAACCAGCAGGAATACTGGCACCAGCTTTGCGAGGAGCATCATTTCGACATCAAGCACCAGATAGCCAATGGTGGCGACACCCGCTTCCAGTCATCAAAGAACGGACTGGCGCTTATTCCCGATGACGCCGATGGAGTGGTGGGAATACACGACGGTGTGCGCCCATTCGTATCAACCTCAGTCATAGACGAATGCTACGAGACCGCCCGCGAGGAATATGCCGCCATACCCGTATACGCTGTGACCGACACACTGCGCTATATAGACCAGCGTGGAGGAGGCAAAAACGTGATGCGCGACGACTATCGTGTGGTACAGACTCCTCAGACTTTCGACATCGCTCTTGCCAAACAAGCCTTCAACCAGGGTTACAAGGCCCAGTTTACCGACGATGCCTCGGTGGTGGAAAGCTTAGGTTGCCAGGTAGCAATGGTGGAAGGCAACCGCGAGAATATCAAGATTACAACCCCCTTCGACATCAAGGTGGCAGAAGCCCTATTAGCAGAATAAGAACAAGGGAATTCTTCACTCTTCATTCTTCACTCTTCACTTTAAAAAATGAGTAGTATTTTAGACCAAGACATCATGTACCTGCCTGGCGTAGGACCCAAGAAGAAGGAGATTCTGAGCAAGGAGCTCGGCATCTGCTCGTATGGTGACTTGCTGGAATACTACCCTTATAAATATGTAGACCGCACCAAGGTGTTCCACATCAGCGAGCTGACACCGGAAATGCCCTTTGTACAGATAAAGGGAAGGATCCTCAGTTTCGAGGAATTCGACATGGGAAAACGCAACAAACGGGTAGTAGCCCACTTCTCCGACGGATTCGGAGTAGCTGACTTAGTTTGGTTTCGCGGCGCACAATACATCTACAAGACTTACAAGACCGATACCGAATACATTGTTTTCGGCAAGCCTACGCTTTATGGCGGACGTTTCCAGTTTGCCCACCCCGACATCGACGACGCACAGTCGCTGCAACTCTCCGACATGGGCATGCAGCCCTACTATGGCACCACCGAGAAGATGAAGAAGATGGGGCTTACATCGCGCGCCATAGAGAAGATAGCCAAGGCGCTGATAGAGAAGCTTCCTGCCCTGCCAGAAACCCTGCCCGACTTTATCACCCATCGCCTGCACCTTGTCTCACGCGACGAGGCCTTCCGCAACATACATTATCCACACTCTCATCAGGAACTGCAGAAGGCACAGGTGCGGCTGAAGTTTGAGGAGCTGTTCTACGTGCAACTCAATATATTAAGGTACGCGAGCGACCAGCGACGCAAATACCGGGGATATGTGTTCAACCGTGTGGGAGAGATATTCAACAGTTTCTATGCGAACAACCTGCCTTTCAGTCTTACCGGAGCACAAAAGCGGGTGATGCATGAGATACGCGCCGACATGTGCAGCGGCAAACAGATGAACAGACTTCTGCAGGGAGATGTAGGATCGGGCAAGACACTCGTGGCACTGATGACCATGCTCATCGCACTCGACAATGGATTCCAGGCCTGCATGATGGCTCCTACCGAAATCTTGGCTGAACAGCATCTGCAAACCATCAGGGAGTTTCTGAAGGGGATGGACATCAGGGTGGAACTGCTGACGGGCATCGTAAAAGGCAAAAAGCGACAGGCCATACTCGACGCATTGGCTTGCGGAGAGGTGCAGATATTGGTGGGAACTCATGCCATCATAGAAGAAACCGTGCAGTTTGCACACTTAGGACTGGCTGTCATCGACGAACAGCATCGCTTCGGTGTGGCACAAAGAGCCAAGCTATGGAGCAAGAGCCTGAATCCGCCGCATGTATTGGTCATGACGGCAACCCCTATACCACGCACCCTTGCCATGACTATATACGGCGACCTGGATGTAAGTGTCATCGACGAACTGCCGCCTGGCAGAAAACCCATACAGACGCTGCATAAGTTCGACACCCAACTGACCTCTCTCTATCAGAGCATCAGACGCCAGATCAACATGGGGCGACAGGTCTACATCGTATTTCCGCTCATCAAAGAGAGCGAGAAGAGCGATCTGAAAAACCTGGAAGAAGGCTTCGAGACTCTCAAGGAAGCCTTCCCCGACTACAACCTCAGCAAAGTGCACGGCAAGATGAAACCTGCAGAGAAGGAAACTGAGATGGAGAAGTTTGTGAAGGGCGAAACCCAGATACTCGTTGCCACAACCGTCATCGAGGTAGGCGTCAATGTGCCCAACGCCTCGGTTATGGTGATTCTGGATGCGCAGCGATTCGGACTCTCTCAGCTACACCAGCTCAGAGGACGAGTAGGACGAGGAAGCGACCAAAGCTACTGCATCCTGGTAACCAACTACAAGTTGAGCGAGGATACAAGAAAGCGAATCGACATCATGTGCGACACCAATGATGGATTCCGAATAGCTGAAGCCGACCTGAAGCTTCGAGGCCCTGGCGACCTGGAGGGAACGCAGCAAAGCGGAATAGCCTTCGACCTGAAGATAGCCAACATAGCACGCGATGGTCAACTTGTGCAACTGGCAAGACAGGAGGCGCAAGCTGTTATCGAGGCCGATCCGCAATGCAGTCTTCCCCAGTACGCACCACTATGGTCGAGGCTCAGAGAGCTGAAGAAAACCAACATCAACTGGGCTGCCATCAGTTAGCGGCAGTCCCCTCAACCAGACAACACAGGCTATCAACATCAAGTAAAACAGAAGCAAAAATGGCAATAAAAGAACAAACATCCGAAGGAAACCTCTTCCCCGACATGCCCACCACGCCAGCCACTGTGCCTGTCTCCACACCCAAGAAGCGTGGTCGCAAACCACTGGTTCGCGAGCCAGAACCACGGCCCGACCTGACCAAGGAGGAAATGAGAGAAAAGCTCATAGGCATCAAAGAGATAGAAAGCGTAACAGGCATCAGATACATCCGACTGCACGTCACCGCCAAGATGATCATCGGTATAAGAGAAAGCTCGGGCAAGGAATTTACCATCAATCTCGATGAACTCTATAAAGCCTATACACAGTGCAACCACTTCACAAGTCCGGAGGTAAAGAAGTACATCTTCATGGGACATTCACCTGCCGTAGCTCTGCTCAGATATCTGAAAAATGGATAAATTACAAAAGAACAGAGATATCCAACAAGAGTAAAAAAAAGGAAAAACGAGAAACAGAAAAAATGTTAAATTCTGCTTTTGCCTTTTCATGCAATAATTATGCCAATTCGCCTATATATAAACTGCATTCGAAAGCTATCCGAGTGAAAACGAGCATGTTAAAGACCGAATAATTTATGTTAATCCATTAGGTTATTTGAATTATTTTTATTATATTTGCAACGTCTATGTAACAAAATCGCATCTTAGAGCACTTTGCATGGCGATTTTCCGTACAGAATTCTTATTGTTCTGTATGCTAAACGACCAACCTAAAAGAGTATTAATTTAGAATTATGAGTTTAAAAAGCAAGATAAGTAAAATCTTTGTAGGAGTATTATTGTCCCTCGCTGCCGTGCCCACTCAGGCTCAAGACCTTCTGGCACGTCAGGCACCGGTAGATCATCGAATGAAGTCGCTCGACACTTTAGCCATCTCTCATTATCGCCAGATGGAAGAGCGCGAGAACCCAGCCAGCGAGCTCTATGAAGATTTCTCCAATAAATACGCTCACAAAGCCACATCGCTGCCTGAGCATTTCCGTATAGACCTTCGTCATTTCTGTATGCCTACCCAGAGCCGCGTGGTAACCAGCAACTTCGGTTATCGTGCGCAATTTGGCCGTAGCCACAAGGGTATGGACATCAAAGTATATATCGGCGACACCATACGTGCTGCCTTCTCAGGAAAAGTACGTATCGTAAGATATGAGAGAGGCGGATATGGCAAATACATCGTTATTCGTCACAACAATGGACTGGAGACTATCTACGGTCACCTTTCTGCACAGCTCGTAGAAGAGAATCAGGACGTAAGAGCCGGCGAAGTGATAGGACTCGGTGGAAATACCGGTCGAAGCACGGGTTCGCACCTCCACTTTGAGACTCGTCTTTGCGGCGTAGCCCTGAACCCTGCCTTGATGTTCGACTTCCGCAACCAGGACGTAGTGGGCGACTACTATGACTTCAACCGCGACACATACGAGCACGAGGGCATTGCAGCCAACTCGGTTCGTGGAAAAGTGGGCAACGGTGGCTACACACGCGAGCAAGTCAACGGAGGCTCTGTGGGCAGATACGAAGCCAGCGCAAGTGGCGAGAAGCTTTACCACAAGGTTAAGTACGGCGAGACTCTCAACTCTATTGCCGAGAAGCGTGGTGTAAGCGTAGAGAAGATCTGCCGCCTCAATGGTTACAAGAAGGACAAGAAGCTTACTCCTGGACAGATTATCAGATATTCATAATTCTGTCATCATCCGACAGACTGCCCGGCATAACATAGCAAAATAAACTTTCATACAATAAATACAAAAGCAGGAGCTCCCCAATAGAAGTTCCTGCTTTTTCGTACACTAAACATTCCCACTCCAAGGCTATTGGCTATAACTTTTAACGACTACTGAATAGAGTAACAACTTCTTTAAATTCTATAACTTCTGAACTTCAGATTGATTGTGTTCTGACTTTTTAAAGTGTGCACAATTAACATAAATCTAAAAGTTAACCTACAAAAAGTATTCGTATATTTTGTAACTTTGCAGGCGACAACGGAATTCAACAATTATTAAATTATGAAATATTTGTATTTAGTTTTATTGCTTCTACCGCTAAAGGTATTAGGGCAGGTAAAATTACAAGATGTTACGATAAATGGTAAGCAACCTAAGTTTGTAAGATTAAAGGGATATTATCGTAGTTATCAACACAATGATTCTTTGCTTAAGTATTACGTTGATGGTATCGTGGAATACTATATCAATCTAAAAAATGAAAAAGTATATTTAAGAAAATATGGCTGTCGTTATCTAAGAAATGAAGAGCTTATTAGTAAAGACAAGAAAAGGGCCTTTATGCTTAGCGATCAAGCAACATTTCGTCCGTGGCCAGAAGGAACAACTTTTATAGAGGAATGTCGTAAAAAGTATACTATTCAAGATTCTGCTAATGTTGGATATATTAAAAAGAAGAGCCAAACTATAGGAAGAATAACAACTGACTCTATCCGTAAATGCTGTACGATAGAAATGGATATGGTGCCTACATATGACAAGCTTTCTCAAAATATATTTGGTTATTCGCAGGAAATAGTAAGTGACAAATTCACGGAGGCTTACCGATTAAGTGATGAGGATTATTATTCCTTTAAAAACTTGATTTTTCAGAAAACTGATCAAAGTTACAATTATTGGCATAAAAAGGATTCTCATAAACAGTTAATTCACGTTGTTACAGAATTGTTTATTACGGAACAAGAATATGTAGATGAAAAGAAGAAAGAATCAGGCATTAATCTGCAACCGCAAGAAGCTACTCAAGCGATAGAAAACTATATATCAGTCCATAGATTGCCACTCCTGTCGCCCGAAGAACAAGCAGAAATGAAGAAACTACAGTTTTATGACCCAGCCAAATGGTAAGAAATAGAAACTATCAACGATTAGACAATAGTTCGTAAACAGAGTCTACTTTAAAGTAAGGTCTGTTTTAAATGCTTACTGAGCCCACTAAAACTTAGCCGGCCAAACTCTTTTCTGAATATAGAACTGTTTGTCAAATCCATATTGTCAAAAGGAATAATTCCTTCTACAGATATACAAATATGCTTATTGTATTCCATATTTGTAAAAATGACAATAGATTTAACATAAAAATAACAATTGCCTAACATTCTGTTTGATTCTAAAATACTACTTTTGCAGCTGATAAACTAATAACAACGTCTGTCCTTTTGTTTAACAATTTAAAAACTTAAAATTATGAAGAAGTTGGAAGAAATGGGACTTGCCCCTTTAAACAAGAAAGAGTGTGTTGAACACGATGGTGGCAATGACAAGCCTGTCTTCAAAGGTATTAAACCTGATGCATTGCAAAATTCATCTTTTTGGGCACCTTTGAAATCAACAACTCCGAAATGGTGGTTAATTACAGCATTGCTTATCATCGATACTTTTGTATCATTATTCGCCTTGCAGTTTTTAACCTCTGCAATTAGTTTCATAGCAATGATTCTAATAGGAGGGTTAATTTGTTTTTTCTTATATTGTTTATATTTTAAATTATTTGAAAAATAAAAAGTTTAGAAAAATATTTTGTCGTTAAAACGATGAATCTTAAATTAAGTTCAATTAAAAAGTAGTAAAAATTAAAACAACTAATGTTCTATTAGCAGATCTTACACAACATGAGATGCTGGAGGTCAATGGAGGAGGTAAAATATGTCCACAATGGTAAAAGATAACAACAAAAAATATTTGGCCATTGCTTTCAAACACCTTTTGACAGCATTGCTGATTGCAATAATTGGCTCTTGGTGTTTTCAATTACTTTACCCTGCAATTGCTGGTATATTTACAAATACAGCTAAAAATGAAATAAATATAATATACTCTCATCTTGTATTTGTAGTATCAATCATTTTATGGTGTTGTTATAAGTTCCCTATTGTCAGACAATTCAAAAAACAACCATTGTCTACACTAACATACTATCCGATTATTGCTGTATTAGCTTTGATTTGCTTTATAATATTAGGCTCTGTCATAGATATACCTAATTACTATCAGCATGAACTGGAGAGTATAATGCAAGAAAAATTCCTCTGTATATTGACAATGGGAGTTATCCAACCAATTGCAGAAGAATTTCTCTTCAGAGGAGTGTTTCTGAAAGAATTACTCAAATGGAAAAGTAATCCGTGGTGGGCTATAAGTGTATCCGCTATTACTTTTAGCATCATACATTTGAATTTTACCCAGATGATAAGTGCATTGCCAATGGGCATAATTATGGGATGGTTATACTTTAAAACCCAAAGCCTGTGGCCTTCGATTATAATACATATTACGAACAACTCTATATGCTGCATACCGAGCAGCATTGATAGTCTCTCGTTTTTGGATATAATCTGCAACCATCCATTAATAGGCATACTTATCATTGTGCCTTTGAATAGCATACTGATATTTCTCATCATAAGAAAAATAAATTATAAAACAGAAAGATTATGAACAAACTTACAGATTTGACAACTTCCGAAATGAAAAAAATTGCAGGAGGATTTGGTGTAGGTGTTGTCGTCGGTTTTGTGGCTGTAGCTGCATTGTATTATGTAATAAAGAATGTCTAATGAACAAGGAATATAAAGAAAAAATCCTAAAGACTGGGTTGGAAGGTTTTTTAATAGGTATTGCTATAGGTGTAGCAGCTGGAATAGTCTATTTTTTCACTCACTAATTGGCTATACAATTCCTTCTTAGGAATAGAATATTTTGTCGTTCTGACGATGAATTTAAATTAGAAACTTAGTGATTAACCTTTCATGTTACTCAGGTATTTTGACATGAGTAACTTATTTAATTTTATGCAACTTTTACCTCCTGCTTGGATAGAGAATAGTATTGAGACCTACATCTATCAGCACACGACAAAGTCTCAAGTCATTTATTGGGTGCATCCATAAAATATAATAGAGAAAGTAAAACATATTATTATACAAATGACTTTGATTAAAAAAGTAACAACTCAGCATCCCCATAGGAGTGCTGAGTTGTTACTTATCTCACTTAATCGGACAATGTTTTTTTTAAATAGTAATAAATGATATACGTGAAAAATCCACCTAAGCACGCAGCAGAAATATCTATCCAGTCGATATTTTTAGTGAAAAACGCATCGACGAATTCAAAGCCTATAAGAATTAACATGGATTCTAATATACTTCCAACAATGGATTGTTGCTTATGAGCACGAAGACATCCCTGTATGTAACACACTCCCATAGGGACTCCTAAAAAACTGGTGTAGCTATCTGAAATATGAAAATCACTTAAATGTCTGGAATAAGCATATGGTCTATATATAAAGTTCAAGAATATACAAAGTAAAAGCAGTAAAAGACCAACACATATAAATAAGATTTTTGGCTTTTCTTTGATTTTGTTTACTATATGTAGCATAGGCGACTTATTGATTATATTAATAGAAACTTTCCTTTGCGCTGAAAGCGCGAAATGCGAAAGGGCTGTACGTGAGTGCTGTCAATTAATAAGTTACATAAACATTGAGGTCTAAAAGACCAGCAATTATGATACATATTGCAATTTCAATGCTCCGAATATTATCGCTTTACATTAGACTGCTCTGAAGCTTTGCCCTTTTAAATGTATAACTTTCAGCCCTCTTTCTTTTCATCAAGTGGCGAGGAACTTGAGTTATAGTAATCAACTGATAGTGTTTTCTATCACCGAACTAACTGTTGCATTTAATAATAAATGAAACTCTGAAAGACTTAGCAAAAGTACAAATAAAATCTGAGAAACTCACTCCAATTGGAGGATTTTTTCGAATTGCAAACAAAATCCCACTAAGCCTAATAGGTTGCGAATTTGAGGATAAAATTGAATTGTAAAAACATGAATATTCAGAACGAGATTTACAGAAGATTAAAAATGCATGAGTTGTTGCTGCATAACAACACTGGAACACCAGAAGAGTTAGCACAAAAACTACATGTATCCAAGCGACAACTCTATAACCTTGTAGACGAATTCAGAGCAATGGGTGCATCCATAAAATATAGTAGAGAAAGTAAAACATTATTATACAAATGACAAGAAATGCCATTTTTCAGCCAAGAAAACTTAATTTCGAAGGGAAAAACATTGTCATTTGAAATAAAAACAATATCTTCGCAGTCGGAAATATTTGCAATCATTCCGACCAAAACAAAATCAATATCTATATGCAAGATGCTGTAGTTAACAAGATTAAGAGTAAAATTGCCCATGGCAAGTTTGGAGAGGTTTACTTCGTGTCTTCCTTTCCGCAATATGATGTGGAGTATGTCACAAAACTATTGGCTATCTTTGAGAAGGAAGGTATGTTGAATAGAAAAGCCGAAATATGAAAGCGGCTTCGATAGTCAATGAAGCCTATTTCGTAGAGCAATGAAAGCGGCTTCGTAAGCAGTTGAA
>OIYQ01000361.1_pt1 | contig 18845 bp, 19 predicted proteins | sample 1588311 | NCBI WGS metagenome assembly OIYQ01 (sample SAMN03283244) | human gut metagenome | biome: human-associated habitat; material: feces | host: Homo sapiens | place: Peru | collected 2012
TGCTTGTTCAAGGTCATGGAGATACCCTCGCCACTACCGCAGATACCGATACCAGGATAAACCTCGCCACTCTCGATACCCTCGCCAAGTGCATGACCGAAGTCAGGGTAGTCAACGCTTTCGTCGCTATATGTACCATAATCCTTTACAGGATAACCTTTCTTCTCCAAATACTGCAATACAAATTGTTTCATTGGGAAACCTGCGTGATCGCATGCAACTCCTACTGTCTTTACTTCCATAATCGTTAAAATTTAAAGGTTAGAACTTATTTATATGAAAAAAAAGGAGTCAGGTGAAGGAGGAAAAGGGTAGTCTGAAAACCCTCCAACTCCTTCACTTCTTACTCCTTTTTGTATTCTTTATGCCTCAGCCAAGAAAGCCTTTACCTGCTTGTAAACGTTCTCGCCTGTGTAACCGAGCTTCTCATCGAGCACCTTGTAAGGAGCAGAGAAACCGAAGCTCTCCATACCCCAAACCTTACCGTTGGCGCCTACGAGACCCTGGAGTGTTACAGGAAGACCAGCAGTCATACCGAAGATCTTAGCGTTCTTTGGCAATACGCTCTCCTGATACTCTTTGCTCTGACCACGGAACAAGCCCTCAGATGGAGCACTTACCACGCGTACCTTGATGCCATCAGCACGCAAAGCCTCGCAACCTGCCTCCAATGTAGAAACCTCAGAACCGCTAGCAACCAAGATTACATCTGGATTCTCATCGCTGCCTGCTACGATGTAAGCACCCTTAGCAGCCTGCTCGTAATCATTACCTTCTGGCAACTTGGCGATGCCCTGACGAGAGAAGATGAGAGCTGTAGGAGTATCAACATTCTCCATAGCGAGTTTCCAGCAAACTGTAGTCTCATCAGCATCAGCTGGACGGAATACGCGAACGCTGTCCTTACCTGCATGGTTCTTCAACTTCTCCATCAAGCGGATCTGTGCTTCCTGCTCAACTGGCTCGTGGGTAGGTCCATCCTCACCAACACGGAATGCATCGTGAGTCCAGATGAACTTCACTGGAACCTGCATCAAAGCTGCCATACGAACCGCAGGCTTCATATAGTCAGAGAATACGAAGAATGTACCCATTGCTGCAACCACACCACCATGGAGCATCATACCGATACACATATCTGCCATTGTCAACTCAGCAACACCTGCCTGGAAGAAAGCACCAGAGAAGTCACCACGAACGATGCTCTTGGTCTTCTTCAAGAAACCGTCTGTCTTGTCAGAGTTAGAGAGGTCGGCTGATGCACAGATCATGTTAGGAACCTGCTCTGCCAAAACGCCGAGACAAGTAGCAGATGCTGCACGAGTAGCTGAACCAGCCTTCTGCTCTACCTTGCTCCAATCTACCTGAGGAGCCTTGCCGCTGAACCACTCATCCATCTGAGCAGCCTTCTCAGGGTTAGCCTTGCGCCACTCAGCCTCTGCAGCCTTGCGCTCAGCTACGATTTTTTTCAACTCCTCAGCACGCTTAGCGTAGATCTCCTTTACATCGTCGAAGATAACGAATGCATTCTCTGGATCACCACCGAGGTGCTTGATTGTATTTACGTATGCGTCGCCACCGAGAGGAGCACCGTGAGTGTTGATGCAAGCCTCGTAGCTTGTGCCGTCTGCGCGGAGGGCACCCTTACCCATTACAGTCTTACCGATGATGAGGGTAGGGCGATCCTGCTCCTTCTGGGCAGCATCGAGAGCCTCACGAATCTGAGCCACGTCGTTACCGTTGATCTTGATGACATTCCAGCCCCAAGCCTTGTACTTCATCTCAGTATCCTCGTTCATTACAACGCCACACTCTGTAGAGAGCTGGATGTCGTTGGAATCGTAGAACATGATAAGGTTGTTCAAACCGAGGTTACCAGCGATACGACCAACACCCTGAGAGATTTCCTCCTCTACTGCACCATCAGAAATGTATGCGTAAATCTTGTGCTGCATCATAGTAGAACCAAGACGAGCCTCCAGGAACTTCTCGGCAACGGCAGCACCAGCTGCGAGGGCATGACCCTGTCCAAGAGGACCTGATGAGTTCTCGATACCACGCTCGAGGTCAAGTTCTGGGTGACCTGGAGTTACTGAACCCCACTGGCGGAACTGCTTAAGGTCTTCCATAGAGAAGAAACCACGCAAAGCCAAACCAGCATAGAGCATTGGGCTCATGTGACCTGGGTCAAGGAAGAAACGGTCACGACCAGTCCATGTTGGATCTGCTGGATCATATACCAAGTACTCTGAGAAGAGCACGTTGATGAAGTCAGAACCACCCATAGCACCACCTGGGTGACCTGAGTTTGCCTTTTCTACCATTGAAGCAGCCAAGATACGGATATTATCTGCTGCATGATTCATTACTTTAATGTCGTTCATAATAGAATTATAATTTTTATGTGTTAAAACTTTGCTGAAACGATAGGGTCCAAAGCCTTTTAATGTAAAAACAGGCTCTGGCCTTTTTATACCCTACAAAAATACTATTTTATTTTTAAAACAACAATAGATTTTGCAGGAATCTTTACTTTTAGGGCGTTTTTCTTCAATTTCGCATCCTTAAATGTGGTTGGCTTCACTACTTCTGGATGTTCGAAGTCATTGAAGTCGCTTACTTTCTTGCAAGTGAGAATTTTACCTGCCACGGTTTTTGCCTGTACTCCGTCGAGGGCAAATTCTATCTCCTGAGCCTTGTCCAGGCTTACGTTGGCAAGTGAAACGACGATGGTTCCGTCTGCCTTCTTGGCTGCTGAAGTGGAAACTACAGGAATCTTGCGACCATTCTTGGCATGGCTGTCGCCACGAACGTCCATAGAATCACATTTCACATCCATCGGAAGGTAGGTTGCCTCCTGGAAATCCTTATACATATTGAATACGTGGTAGGTAGGAGTGAGTACCATGTGACCTGTACCCTTCGTATCTGTCAGAATCATTGACTGGAGAACGTTGACTACCTGGGCGATATTGGTCATGCGGATTCGGTCGCAATGACGATGGAAAACATTCAGTGAGAGTGCTGCTACAAAGGCATCGCGCATACTGTTCTGCTGATAGAGATGGCCCTTGATTGTGCCCGGTTCCTCATCCCACCAGGTTCCCCACTCATCGACCAGAAGACCAATCTGCTTCTTTGGGTCAGCCTTGTCCATGATGGCTTCGTGCTTTTTGATGACATCCTCGATGCCAAGACACTTGCCCATGGTCCAATAGAAATCATCGTTATTGAATTTTGTAGCAGAGCCTTTGCTGCCACTCCAACCTGTGACGGTATAATAATGAAGTGAGATTCCGTTGGCACGATGACCAACCCAGTTTCCAGTTAAAGCGTGATCTTTATTTTTCTCTGGAAGTTGTTCATTATTTGCAAGTTTGCGAATGATATCGTCAAGAAGGTCGATATCAAGATGGCGTTTCATTGCTAGCTTGTAGTCTTTTTTGAATTGACTTGTCCAAATAATATCTAGCTTTTTTCTCATTCTTTCAATGCCTTTAATGCTTCCTCTACATTAGAGTAGCGTTTTACAGATGGATCACGAGCGATACGTTCTGCTTCTAGCATTGCTTCTATTGTTTCTTTGTTTGGTTGCTTTAAGCGAACATCAAAAGGGAAACCGCCAACACGAAGTGACTGACGAAGAAATACATTGATGGCAGTAGTAAGATTGATTCCCAATTCACCATACACCGCTTCGCACTGTTTCTTGATATCGCTATCCATACGGACGCTAAAATTAGTTGTGTTAGCCATAAATATCAACTCCTTCTCTTTCTATTGCACTTATATTATATATCTTATGCATTGCATAATCAATCTGTTTGATAGAATATTAAATAAATGGAACCATATAAATAGGAATATATTGAATTCCATTTTCTGATTTATAATCTTTCGTATGAACAACATATTTATCTTTGATTCTATTGCTGAATTTATCACAGAATAAATCTAATGATTTGTGGGATCTATAGTTTCCTGACTTAACCTCTATTGGACATATTTTATTGCCTTTGGAAAATAAGAAATCAATTTCATATAGATGATTAGAATTATCACTATTCATTGTGTAATAAAATAAATTATTGCCTTTCGCCAATAACATTTGAGCTACGACATTTTCGTACACATATCCCAGATTAGTATCGAGTTTATTTGATAAGAGTTTATTATAGATGATATTTTCGGTGAAATCTTTATCTTTGAATATAAGTGTTATAAACAATCCTACGTCAGAAAGAAATAATTTATAACGATTAATATCCTTTTCTAGAGACATACCAACATTAGGGTTGTTTGCATGATATGCAATATTTACAGTGAATGAACTAAGCATATCAGGAATTAATTCTCGAACTCTATTTGATCTTATGCCATTTTTTGCGGTTGATAAAACATATCTTGATGCATTACTGCTTAAATTTGCTGGTATAGCATCATAAATGTCTCCTGCAAGTCCAGTTCCATCGATTTTGACAAAGTCTTCTTCATATAAGTCTATAATTTCTCTTTTTACTTCGTCTACTACTTGTAAATTGTTGCTTTCTAGATATGATTCTATAGCTTGAGGCATGCCACCTATAAGCATATAAAGTCTGAAAGTGCGCATAAGATTTCTATGTAGTGCATTACCAGCAGGCTTTTTACTCTTCATTAGTAGTTTTATTGTATCTGCAGTCATAATGTCACCAATAGCCCATAAAAACTCTTCAAAGTCCATAGGATACATAGATATCTTGTGTTCTTCACTAGGTATTAAAATGTCTTTGGTGTTTTTCTTGATGGATAAAAGAGATCCAGTTTCAATATATTTGTATCTTCCATCAGCCACCAGATATTTAATTGCTTGTCTAGCTTTTGGAAGGAGTTGTACTTCATCAAAAATTATGACTGATTCATTCTCATATAAGCGAACACCTGTGAATTGTTGAAGTTGTAAAAAGAAAAAGTCTAGATTGTACATGTCATCGAATAATTCGATGATTTCCTTACTTGTATGTGCAAAGTCTATTAGTATGTATGATTTAAATTCTTTTTCTGCAAACTCTTTAGCAATTGTACTTTTTCCTATACGTCTCGCTCCTTTGATTAGTAATGCATATTTATCACTTCGATTTTCTTTCCACTCAAGTATTTCATTGTATATTTTTCTTTTGAAAACAGATTTTTCCATAGATTATCACCTCACATTTTCTATTATAACTTGAATTAGAGTGCAAGTAAACGCAGAAAATACGCAAATCCCCGTTCGTATAAGTGCCAAACATACGCAAATCCCCGTTCGTATGAGTGTTAAACATACGCAAATCCCCGTTTAAATACATGGAATGTTTTGAAATCATCTTTGCGACTGATTCATTTTTCTATTGTTTCATAGAATAATGGTAAAATATATTACAAGAGAGGTGACTGAAGAAATGAACTTTATAGATCACGCAATATCAGAAATCACAAATGGTGAAGACTTTGTACAGACAATGGCTGATATATATGAACATCCAGAGCTAAGAGATGAATTAGAAAAGTATTCTTTGTGGATTCAGAATATTATTACTATCATTGATTATGATACAGAACTAGGTATGGATGGATTAGATTTAAAATCATATGCTGATGTTGTGAAGGTACTTGATGAAATAGGGCTTATAGAAGAAGCAGGAGTACTTCGTGATTATGATAAAGATATGTCAGAAGAGAATGCTGAGAAATGCTATGAGAGATTAGCTATTAATAATGATTATGATGTTTTTTGGAATAAGGTCTATGTTTATGCTGATAAGAATATATCTGATATTACAGGCTATTTATAGCTATTTGTATAAATCCTTTTTTTGTAATAAATCTCTTTTGTATAAACAACATTTACATATTATGGTACAATAAGTAAAGAAGTATTTTGAATACAAAACTAACTTTAAGTGAACCTTAAAGTTTGATTGTAATAGTAGGGGATGTTGCAAGAGAAAATGGTTAGTTTAATATTTTTTAATGTGATATTACTATAGAGATCGGAGAAGAAAAATGAGAAAAAAGACAACAAGTACAAAGGCAACTGCTGTTAAAACAGAAACAGCTAAAAAAGCTGCTCCTGCAAAAGAAACAACTAAGAAGACAACAGCTGTAAAGGCTGAAACTAAAAAGGTAGAGCCTGTAAAGGAAAATGCTACTAAGGTAGAAGTAGTAAAGGAAGCTGAACCTAAAAAAGCGACAGCTAAGAAGACTACAACTACAAAGAAAACTACAACTAAGAAAGCTGCTCCTAAAAAGACAGCTGCTAAGAAAACTGCAGCTACAAAAACAGAAGCAGTTAAAGAAGATGTTCCTGTAAAGGAAACAGCTTCTAAAGTAGAAACAGTAAAGGAAGCTGAACCTAAAAAGGAAACAGCTAAAAAGACTGCAACAAAGAAAGCAGCAACTAAGAAGACTACAGCTACTAAGAAAACAACAGCTAAAAAAGCTGAAGCTAAGAGTGAAGCTGTAAAAGAAGAAGCACCTAAAAAGACCACAAAGAAAGCTATTACAAAGAAGACAACTAAGAAAACTGCAACTGCTAAGAAAGAAACAGTTAAGAAGGAAACGCCTGTAAAGGAAGAACCTAAAGCAAGCGAAACAGTTGCTCCTGAAGTAGAAAAGAAAGTTGAAGTAGAACCTGAAGTAGTTGTTCAGGAAGCACCTGCTCCAGCACCAGTTGATTTAGGACCACGTAGAAGTGTAGCATTCATTGGTTCTGAATGTTATCCATTTGTAAAGACTGGTGGATTAGGAGACGTTATGTCTGCTCTTCCTAAGAGTCTTGCTAAGTTGAATTGTGATGTTAAGGTTATTATTCCTAGATATAAGTGTATTCCTCAGAAGTTCCAGGAAAAGATGGAATACAGAGGTTCATTCTCTATGGACTTATGTGCTGATGGTAAACAGTATTATGTAGGTATTATGGAATACCAGGAAGATGGCGTTGTTTATGATTTCATTGATAACGATGAATTCTTCTCTTGGGGTAATCCATATACTAACCTTATCGATGATATTCCTAAATTCTGTTATTTTGGTAAAGCTGCTCTTGCTGCACTTAACTATTTAGATTGGACACCTGATGTTGTACATTGCCATGACTGGCAGGCTGCATTAGTTCCTCTATACTTAAGAACATGCTTCAAAGATAGTAATGTAGGACGTGCAAGCTGTGTACTTACTATTCATAACTTAAGATTCCAGGGAATCTATGATAGAAAGACTATTCAGTACTGGTCAGGACTTCCTGATTATGTATTCAATAAAGACTGCCTCACACAGAATTGGTTAGATGCTAATATGTTGAAGGGTGGTATTACTTATAGTAATGTTGTCACTACTGTAAGTAATACATATGCGGGTGAAATCCAGACTGAAGAATATGGTGAAGGTCTTGAAGAACACTTAAGATATCATCATAACAAGCTTGTAGGTATCGTAAATGGTATTGATACAGATATCTGGAATCCAGCAACTGATAAATTATTAGCTGCTCCATATGATAGCCAGAATGTTATTGAAAACAAGAAAGCAAATAAGAAAGCTTTACAGGAATCATTAGGATTACAAGTAGATGATCATAAGATTGTCATTGGTTTGATTTCACGTTTGACTAACCAGAAGGGTCTAGACCTTGTGAATAATGTCATTCCACATATTATGGATGAACATACACAGGTTGTTGTATTAGGTACAGGTGATGCAGAATATGAAGATGCATTCCGTTATTATGAAAATGCGTATAAGGGTAACTTCTGTGCTTATATTGCCTACAATGAAAATGTAGCACATAACATCTATGCTGGATGTGATGCATTATTAGTACCATCTAGATTTGAACCATGTGGATTAACTCAGTTAATTAGTATGAGATATGGTTCAGTACCAATCGTAAGAGAAACTGGTGGATTAAAAGATACAGTACAGCCTTATAACTTATTTGATAACACTGGTAATGGATTTACATTCGATAGATATGAAAGTGGACTTTTATACGATGCAATTAATCGTGCTAAGACACTTTACTTCGAAAGTAGACCATACTGGGATGATATGGTAGTTCGTAATATGAACAAAGATGTCTCTTGGGAACAGAGTGCAAAACACTACAAAGATATGTATGTAGGATTAACACCTAAATATTAATGTAAACAAAAATGCAATGTTAGAAATCTAACGTTGCATTTTTTTCTCCCAATATAATTATTTATCTCCCAAAAATGGTATCGATTTGGGAGAAAAAAAGATATGCTTTGGGAGCTAATCATGTTGGAGTATAGTAAAAAACAACTAAATAATTCATAGATTTTGACAATTAAATGATATATATTAGTTATTTTCTCCTAATTATATTATTTTTCTCCCAAAACAGGTATATAATTGGGAGAAAAGAGATGCTTTTTAGGAGAAAAAGAAAGGAGAAGAGTATGAGAAGTTTTGATTACAGTTATTTAAGTTTACGCACATGGGATAATGAGATATTATCTTATGTTGCGAAAATTCATGAATACAAAGGGAAACAGGAATTATATCTTCGCCAAAAACCAGTAGAGTTAGAACGTTTAGTTGAGGTTGCAAAAGTACAAAGCACAGAAAGTTCAAACCGTATTGAAGGCATTATAACAACGAAATCTCGTCTCCAACAATTAGTTGAAGATAAAACAACACCTAGAAATCGTGATGAAAAAGAAATATTAGGATATAGAAACGTTTTGAATCTGATTCATGAAAATTATGAATATATCCCTTTTAGATCAAACTATATATTGCAGTTACATCGTGATTTACTTCAGTATACTGAATTGACTTATGGTGGAAAATATAAGACTATTCCAAATGAGATAGATGCTGTTTTACCAAATGGAGAGAAAAGGATATTGTTTAAGCCTTTAGAACCGTATGAGACACCAGGCGCCATTGAACAAATATGCGATAGTTATCAACGAGCTTTAGAACAGGAAATTGTTGATCCTCTGATTCTAATACCTTGTGTAATTTTAGATTTCCTCTGTGTACATCCTTTTAATGATGGAAATGGCAGAATGAGCCGATTGCTTACATTGTTATTGTTGTATAGAAATGATTATGTGGTTGGTAAATATATTAGTATAGAAAAGCAGATTTCTGAAACAAAAGAAGCCTATTATCAAGCTTTAGCACAAGCAGATTTGGGATGGCATGAAGGTACAAATGATCCCAAACCATTCATTAAATATATGCTTGGAATTATTTTGAAATGCTATCGTGAATTTGAAGATAGATTAACTATTAGTGAAAAGAGTGGAAAAAGAAGTACATCTTATGATGTAGTAAAAACTTATGTGAATAATACAATTGGAACCTTTACTAAGAAAGATGCAATGGAAAACTGTCCAAGTCTAGGTAGTTCTTCGGTAGAGTCTGCGTTAAAGAAACTTGTAGAAGAAGGTGCTATTATACGTAAAGGTAAAGGGCGTGCATCACACTATGTACGTAAAGATGCGGTAGAATAAGTGATTTTTGTTTATTAGTAATAACGCTTAAAGTTCTAAATGTAGATATTTGAAAAATGCAATGTTAGAAATCTAACGTTGCATTTTTTAGTGGTGTTAATTTGAAAGATATAACTTCTAATCAAAAGTTACTGTCCAATGATCAGATTGATAAGCGTCAAAACACATCAGTATTTGTTCTTTGTTGCATTTATGTTCAGCTAATTCTGGAAGTTCTTCTTTAGAAAAATATCTACTTTCAGTTGTTTCTATATTTTCAATAAACTCTCCACCTAGTACTTCACATAAGTAGAAGATCTTTACAACACCATAAGCATAAGGTGGAAGGTTATGCTTATCTCTATCTTGTACAGATATGACCTTTTTAACACAGACATCCAATCCTGCTTCTTCTTTAGTTTCTTTCACTACATTATCAGCAGGAGAAAGATTAAATTCACACCATCCTCCAGGAACAGACCATTGACCTTTTTCTTTTACAAGAAGAATCTTCCCATCCTTGAATATAGCTGCACGAGTGTCTACTTTTGGCGTTTGATAACCTACATCATTACAGAATAATCCATGAATCTTTTCGGCTGGTATATCTGTTCTTGTTAACATCATTTCTGCTGCAATCTCTCTTATACGCTGATAACGCTCTTTATCATATACATCGTGTCCATAGAAAAGTCCTGCTTGTGCAAGGCTCTGTAATTCTTTTGCCCATTCTAATACTTTATCCATAACTTATGCCTCCTCACTATTTCTTGTTAATAGTATAGCACTAAATAGGATCCATTAAGCAGATGGCATATGAAAATATTATTATATTATATTTGAAAATAGTGCTGTGGAGGATCTCTCTTTTGGAATGAAACATTATACACTTAATGATTCTTTCAAGACAACAGTCTAACGAAGGTAACATTATAGATGCTGATGAAGTACTTGAAAGGATTATGAAAAAAATACGAACTGTAAAAGAACCTGCTCATTTGAACAGGTTCTTTCTACATGAAGGACTCTACAACATAGAGTCTCTTTTCTTTCTTATTCCATAGCATGATTATTTCACTATGGTCTTCATGTGACTTATACCAATAGACATAATCTGTATGAGTAGGACGACTTATTGCAAGTACATTGATCTCATCCAGCCATTTGTTGGTTGCATCTAGATAGTTACCATCATAGATGGTTTCTCCTTGATCTTTTTTCCAGGAAAACATCTTTTCGATAGGTTCTTCATTTTCATATGTAAAAACATGATAACGGACACCATCTCCATTAAAACTTGATCCAGCATCCTTACTATATACTTCAGAATAATCAGAATCTGAAGGAATAGATATATTCCAGTTCTCTTTGATTACATGATTATAGTCTTTAGAATAATTCCAATACATTACACCACTTACAATAATCATACAGGCAAATATGATAGATATAATCGTTTTCTTATTCATAGGAACACCTCCTCGTAGTCTGCGAGTTCTTTTAGAGCATCTCCTGCAATTCTATATACTGTCCAGTCTGACATAGGCTTAGCACCAAGAGACAGATAGAAATCAATGCTAGGTTTATTCCAGTCGAGACACCACCATTCTAAACGTCCACAGCCACGTTCTACTGCAATAGAAGCGAGCTTCTTAAGAATTGCCTTACCATAACCGTTTCCACGACATTCTGGTTTTACATACAAATCTTCTAAATAAATACCAGAACGTCCTAGGAATGTAGAAAAGTTATGGAAGAATAAGGCAAAACCTATTTCTTTATTATCTACTACCGCAAAGATCACTTCTGCTTTCTGCTTATCAAATATCCATGTTTCAAGTGTGGCTTCATCTGCCACCACATCATCTAGTATCTTCTCATAAGCAGCTAATTCTTTAATGAATTGAAGAATGAGTGCTGTATCACTACGTTTCGCAAATCTGAATGTAAGAGTATTGTTCATGGTCATTCCCTCCGTTTATCTTATTATACTAATAGGGTAGATGGTAAGGTACTTAAGTTTTCTTAAGATAATAAAAAATATCTTATGTTTTTAGAATATTAAAAACTCCTTTTGCTGAAATGTAAAAGGAGTATTTCCACTAAGAATAATATTTTTGATTTTTACTTTTTGGTTTATCGGGATACAAGAGTTTTAGCTTTCCTTGATTAACAAGAGGTTGTATATATTTTTTTGTTACGAAATAGACTGTTTTAAGGTCTAGATAATCACTTATTTCCTGTCTTGTTCTTGGAGTTTTACAAAAAGTGATTAAATCAGTATTATCGTGAATATCATCTATTGGGCTTTCTGTTTTGTTGAATAAAGTGACTACAAACTCGTTTCTTTTGTTTTCAAATAAAGGTTCTGGTAAACCATGTTCTTTCATTTCTCTACGAATAGTAGGAATACCTGAATATCTATTTTCTGTCTTAAGTAAGAATTCAGACATTGTTGCAAGTGCAGGATTTCTTAAATCAGGTCTTGCTTTTCCTAAATCATTAACAGTCATTCTTCCATAAAGGCTGCCTGGACTATGAATCTCTAGACGGTTAGTGAAGAAAGAAATCTGGATAGTAGTTCCTTCAGTATGAATACTATAATCACGATGAATTAATGCATTAAGTATAGCTTCTCTGATGGCGTTAATAGGATATTCGGTTTTATCGTTTCTTTTTCCTGTTGTTGGATCAATGATTGTTTGAGTACGCATATTTCTATTACAAAAGGCAATTGCTTCATCTAACATTTCAGACAATGTTCCTTCAATTCTTTTGTTGTCTAGAAAACGAACACCATCATTTGTAGTTTCACCAATTTCAGTACCAGGAATAACAGTTGCGGTAATAGCTAATTGTGGAAGCAATCCTTGTGGATATATTCCAAAATTCAATACAGAAGCTAGAGTAGGTACGCCGTTTCGTGTAATAGATAATAATTCGTAAATCTGTTCTTCTGATAATTTTGAAAAATAAGGTCTATTTAATTTCATTTGAAGAATATAGTTATTGATACCTGCTTCATCTAATAAAGATATATTAGCTCGATTGATTGGTCTTTCATCATCATGAACATGGGCCTTATAAGATTCAAAACTATATATTTCGTAGTCTGTCATTGGTAAATCTGCATCACCTACACGAACATAAGATCCTTTTGTTTTTCCTGCACCACGATAGTAACATGGACGATTAGTGATATCTATTGATGGTATCTCTGCACTACAGATATTAACCCCTTTATATTCTGTGGTTGTAAATATTGCACGAACTACAGGTTCCATTTGATTGCATTGTTCTGTTACTCTTTTTTGTAAATCCTGCAGATCATAAACACCTACTGGTGCAAAACCTAATGATTCATCTAACCCAAATACGATTATTCCACCACTGTCCTGGTTTGAAAAACTTGATAATGTATCATATAAACGTTTAGGTGTTCCTTTGTGTGCTGCTTTAATTTCTATAGTTTGTGATTCGGCTTTTGTCTTAATTATTTGTTTGATTAAATCATTTAATTCGATGCTAAGCATAATTTCTCCTTTCTATCATATTTAATTACATGAAAACTTGACTACTATATAAAACTATCTTTGTTTAAATAGAGTATAACTGATTTATTAGTTTAATACAATAAATAAACAAAATTTAACAAAATAAACTAATTATTTAACAAAATAAGCAAACATAATTAGTTTAATTGATAAAATAAACTAATTATTCTACAAATTTAGCAAACCCACTAAGTTTAATTAACTAAATAAACTAACTCTCTCACTCACAATACTTAAACTCTTTTAATTGAGAAAGTTTTTTGTATATAAAAGTCACCATAACGTTCTTGTTAACGTTTTTTTTGTGTCTATACAATGCAAGGACTTCCTAGTTATGTATATTGTGAATATAGATGTGAGTATTGAGCATCTGATGAAAATAGAACTGTTTTTAAATAATCGTATGATATAATAAGAGGCAATCTAATATGAAGGGAGATTAATTATGCACTACAGATTAGGAAGGGAACTTAAAGCATTATCAAAGATTTTTACGCTAATAGGGATACTAGTGAATGCATTTCTTTTGTATCATTATCTAGGAAATAATTATTTACTAAGTAGAAAAATATATTACGCAGTCATTTTCGTATTCTTAATGATTCTTGTATGGGTATTTGGAAAGGCAATAAATGGAATAGGGGTCATGCTTACAACTCAAGGTAAGATGTTACATGAACCAAAAATAGAAGAGCCTGAAAATGAAGAATCTATCAAAAGTACATTTATGGCATTCTGCCATGCATTCAAGAAGAATAAAAAAGTATTTGTTTCACTCATAGTCGTTTGTGTTATTCTACTTGGTGGTGGTATCTATGCAAAAGTAACTTATGATCATTATCATGTATATGATGGAATATGGAAGATAGAAGGAGATCTAGAAGGAAATTATTTTGATATACGTGGTGATGATGTAGCATTCTTTGAAACAAATAGGGGTGAGGAGAAAAGAAAATCAGAGTATAAATGTATATATGCAGGAAGTCGAACAAATAACGAAGTAAGATTCTATTGTCAGACTTATGATTATACAAGTACGTATGATTATAAATCAAAAGAGATTGATCAGACTATTCACCTTAATAGAATAAACAATAATGAACTTGAAGTAAATGGAAAGAGATATAATAGAATTCCAGATTAGAGCGCGTGAGCGCTCTTTTTTATGTAAAAAACTTGATCCTAGCCTCAATATAAAGAATAAAGGTGGGGATGAATGCCATTAATGCATTTGATTGAGAAATTCTTGAGTAAGGAATGGTATAATACATATAGGAAGCTCAATATATGTATTTTACGATTAGGCAGCAGGCGAAGCATCTGTTCAAGGAAGACTATCGTTCTATTAGGAAATTATGTCATATAGCGAAAAAACTTACTAAGCAGGCAATCTATAACATCAGACAGCACTACTTTGCAGAAGGCAAGTATCTTAACTGTTAGAAGAACTATGCACTTCTGAAGATGTCTGATAACTATAGTACGCTTAATTCTGATATGGCACAGCAGATACTGAAGGAAGTAGGTGGTTCATTCAAATCATTCTTTGGTCTACTTAATCAGGAATTAGCTATTCGATTTATAGGGGATTTATGCATAATAAGCAACCATTTTCGGTTGCAAAGAAAATTAAACTGTTTAAATGCATGAATGAAGTAAAAAATATGTGTTGGGATAAAAATATGGAAAAAAGTATTGGAAGTATGTAATATAAGTACATGAAAATATAAATAAATGTACAAAAAAGCAGGAAAATGTTAATATATACAGACAAAGAAAGGAGGATGTTATATATGGGTTATGATGTTTTAGAAGTATGTCGTCATGTGATTAATTATAGCAATGAAAAAGAGTATGGTATTTCTAATTTAAAACTACAAAAGGTTCTTTATTTTATTCAGGCTTATTTTCTAATTGACAAAACAAAAAATGCACCTTGTTTTGATGATAAAATCGAAGCATGGAATTTTGGCCCAGTTGTTCCTGCTGCATATCATGAGTATAAGCAATATGGTAGTGGAGATATCCCAACAATAGAGTCTTATATTTTATTTGATACGGACAATATTTGGAATACTGAAAGAGTAAAATTTAATGATGATGTTATTACTGATGAAGATAAAAATCGCATTAATAAAGTTGTAGATAAGTTTTCAGATTATTCAGCAACTGATCTTGTTACGATAACACATAGGCAGTCTCCTTGGATGGATGCTTATGCTCCATATAGAAATAATGAGATTACACTGGATGCGATAAAGGAGTATTTTAATGCCTAATGATGATTTAGAAAAATTATTGCGCACTGAAGATAAGAAAACTTTAGTGATCGAAAATTCATCAAAATATAATAATACTAAGAGAAAAATGAATAGTATTTGTCAGGCATTATCAATGGAGTCACGAAAATATGATCCAAAGGTGACAGTTAGGAATATCAATGCTTATATAGAGTCGCCAGATAAATTAGAAAGAATTCTATATTCAGAAATTAGTAACTATATCTACTCTTTAGAAATGGAACAAAGAGGAATTTTTGCGACTAATGTTGAGAAGTTACTACTCTATTCATTGGATGAGAAAAATCATGTTGGTGCAGATACTAAAAAAATAATTGTTAAAATATATGATCATTTTCAATTGGCGATAAGTCAAATAGAAAATGCAAATAATATTTTTGCGGCTAGTATTGAAGATGCGAAAGTTAAATTGCAACAGCAGGTGAAGGGCGTAGAAAGGGAGTATATATCTATACTTGGTATATTTGCTTCTATAGTCTTAGCGTTTGTTGGTGGAATTACATTTTCTACATCTGTCTTACAAAGTATCTCCGCAGCTAGTATATATAGGTTGTTGCTGACTATTGATTTTTTAGCGTTTGTTCTTATTAATACTATTTACATCTTGGTTAAGTTTATCTTTACAATTAATGATAAAGATGCGAAATTATTTAAAATAGAAAAATTGAATTGGACTTGCTTGATAATTGCTATAGTAGTTATTGGTTCATGGCTATTTAGCATTAAAGAACTTCAAGAGTTTATTTCAAATTCATTACCTTGGGGTAAATAAGTTAGATATCAAAGAAGGGTTACTGGGTGTTATGCATCTAGTAATCTTTTTTATTACTAGAAAATTCTCTTTTCTACAGGCATTGAGATGAATACTATTCATAATTTGAAAAAAGAATAGTTTGGTAGACGGATAAGATATAATGAAGCGCAGGAAACTTATATCCTAAATCAGTAGAGGGGAGGAAAATAGTGTATCTTACAGTAAAAAACTGTAGATAAAGCATCTGTCTAGGTAAGATGATTGTTCTAATAGGGTATTAGGACACATATTAATGATGTGAGATGTCATTACTTTGTGGAAGACAAAGAAGTATACCTTAGACAGCAGATGGATAAGTATTGAATGCATATGTAATAGAGCATTCAATGTCATGCGAAAAAAAGAGTTGTGACTCACTTGTATGGTAGGAACAAAGTAGTTCACAACTATAAGTATTGTATTTTGGTGTTAATGTGTTTTGAATTAAAAATAAAAGAAGGAGATGAATTATGTTTTCACTATCATCAATTATATTAGCTTTTTTTGCAGGTATTTTAGGTACTCTTATAGGTGGTACACAAACTTTTATTTGTACAGGTTTTGTTGGTTTACTTGTTATCATATTTAATCACTGTGGGATTGATACAACATTCCTAAATGAAGTGATATCTAATAATTTATTTTTACCATGTATTATCTTCAATGCTGCTGGTTTAGCAACTGCTTATGCTGGCACTAAACATGAAATAAGAGGTGTTGAAACATCAAGATCACTTGCTTTCACACATGATCCTTATGTTTTATTAGTTGGTGCATTAGGTGGTATATTAGGTTATTTAATCTTTGATTTTGAAAATTATTTTGGTTTTCCAGTAGATACTGGTGCTGTATCTGTTATTTTAGTAGGAGTACTAGGAAGACTATTATTCAACAAAGAAAATACTTATAATCAAAAGAATCTTGATTTCTTAAAGAATGCATCTGTTAGCTTTTGGTTATTCCAGTTATTGATTGGTTTAGCTGTTTCTACAGTAATGGCTTATTTTGCGAAAGAAACAAGTCTATATACTATTGGTTTCTCAATCAGTGCATTATCACTCATATTCGCATTAAATGATCCAGCTTTCCCTGCAACACATCATACAACTCTTGTTGCTGGTTATGCGATTGCCCAAACTGGAAACATTCTTATTGCAGTAGCATTTGGGGTTATAGCTCATTTCATTGGTTTGTTATTTGGCATGGTATTCAATACAGATTGTGGAACTCATGTTGATCCACCAGCTGTCGCAATTGCGATATGTAGTTTAATTCTATTTACATTATTCTAATAAGACTGCTAGAGAAATCTAGTGGTCTTTTTTCATGTCAACGAAAATTATAACTAGTTAAAATTAGGAGTTACTATGGCATTGGAAAGGACAATTGAATAACTAAATAAACAAAAGGAGAGATGAACAATGATGGTATTAAGAAATGCAAGGTATGGTTATGAGGATGGTGGAATGGCATGTGGACCAGTACCAGGTACAAGTAATGTGGAATTGATGGTTACAAATGATGAAGGGAAAAGTTCATTTATATTACTTTCAAAGTATTGTATGTATGAAACGGTTTTTATTAGTGATTTATCTTTATTTGATATTGTGATGAATATGAAACGTTATGATATTGATTTTGATAATGAACTGGAAAAGGTTGAATCAAATTCTAGATATGAACTTGAGTATGAATATGAGTATGATCCTAAAACAGATGAAACAATAATGACTAAAGAAATGTATGAAGGTATTCCTAGTGAATATCATTCAGCAATTACATTTGGTAGAAAAGTCATGCTTATGTATGAAGATGACAAACTACATAAAAATATAGATGAACTTATCAAAGATACATTAGACAAAGAATTGAAATAAGAATATGGAGGAAAATAATATGTTTAATCAGAAAATTAAAGAAAGATATATCGAAGAAAAATATTTCACTACTACACTTCCTAAAGGGTATTTAGAATGTCAGTTTAATAAGTTAGAAAAGTATGAAACAGAATATGATAAAGATGTGTGTTGTTTTACAACAAGAGAAATAAGAACGTTTTATAAGTTATTGAATGTGTCATCTTTAGAGATTCTAACTTGTTTAAATTCACAGTTATCTCTTTATACACAATGGTGTTTACAGAATAATCTTGTAGTAGATAATCAGAATCATTTCTTAGAGTTTAATTTAAATCTCTTAAATAGATGTATTAATCCAGTTAAATTCAATAAAAAGATTGTTTCAAGAGAAGATGTTATAAGATGGTGTGAACAGATTCCTAACCCTAAGGATCAAGTTGTATTACTGGGATTATTTGAAGGGATGAAGGGTAAAGACTTTTGTGATTTTGTAAAGCTTAAACCAGGTGATATAAAGGGGAATACTGTACATCTTGCAAGTGGCAGGGATATTTATGTATCTGATCAATTATTAGAATATATGCAAGATAGTATCAATGAAACAAAGTATTATTCATGTACTAAAGAAGGTATAGGAGATGTTGTACTTGATTTGATTGATAGAGGTTATGTGCTTAAGTACTACCCTAATACAAGAGATGATACAAGTGATTTCCAAAAGGGCAGGGTAGTCTATAACGGTATTTCTAGAAGTTTGAAATACCTAGGGGTATTTAATATCGATGATAAAATTACTTGCTTGTTGTTGTAAAGGAGTTAGTTTTAAATTTTGTAACTGATCTTGATATGCTTGA
>OIYQ01000362.1_pt1 | contig 18830 bp, 15 predicted proteins | sample 1588311 | NCBI WGS metagenome assembly OIYQ01 (sample SAMN03283244) | human gut metagenome | biome: human-associated habitat; material: feces | host: Homo sapiens | place: Peru | collected 2012
CGGGTAGGAATCCCCGCCTCCTGTGCCGAATTATCAGATACGTTCGACAACGCCTTCTTCAAGTCAGAAGAAGACCGCGCCTTCAAACCCGCATGAGGCGTGCGCTGGAGTTCAACATATTCGATGCCCCTCTCCTTACAGATCCTACGTTTCTCATCAGACCCACCTTCAGCGTTCACCACAAACACATCCGGTTTCACCTTATCAAGAGTTGGCAGGAAGTCGATGACTCCGCTTCCCTCATTGATATACGCCTCCTTCACCGCCTTGATATTCTTGACCATGAATAGCCTTTCCTCCTGCGGAAACATAGGCTTGCGATGCTTATACTCCAGATAAGTAGCATCCGATCCGATACCCACATACAGGTCACCATACTATGATGCCTGCTGGAAAAACTCTACATGACCAGAATGTAAAAGGTCATAGCAACCGCTTACAAAAACTTTTTTCTTCATTATGATTTATTGATAATAGAAGTGCAAATAGTAATATTTCCTATTAATAATCCCTTTTCGGAAAACTCATCATATATTCATTGAATTGCTCTACGCTAATACTACCATTGAGCATTCCTTTAAAATAATTTTCTGAAGTTCTGTCAAACTCATGGCTATTGAAAGGAGAGAATTTCGCTGCCAGAATGAAATTATATGGAGTCAAATAACGAAGTCTCAACATCGCCCTACCATGTAAACGCATAGGTTTTCCGTTGACAATTGCTGAGCCATCATCATATTCCTGCCTTGTAATTTTTCGCTCAGGCAAATACCAGAATGGCTTAAAAACAGCAAACTCCTCATCATAATATCCCTGGCTATCAAGTATATGTTTTATCACATCATCGTTATGTGAATAGCAGCCACAAGGCTTATCTTCTTCAACTTCCACATAGACATACTGTCCATAGTATCTTCCATTGTCACGATATACAACTATACGCTTTATGAGTAATTCATCTGTATTCATTAGCACTTTGTTGTTTCCAATTCTTAGGAACGACTGAATGTCTTCAGCCGCTCCAGCTCTAAAGAACCATACAGGATCTGTATCAGCTTTATCTAAACCTTGTTCAAATTTCAAAGGAGCTTGCAAAAGTATAGAAAGACGCTTATTGATTTCCTTACGATCACTAAATTCACAAACTCCGCGAACACCAGGAAATGCAACTGCCATTCTTCTAGCAAAGAACACTGTTGATTCCTCCGTTGCCTTAATAGGCTGATTCTTGCAATTGGTCTTATAGGAAAATACTACTAAAGGTAATTTATTTAATAGTTTGTCTATCCTTTGATAAGATTTTCTCCAACCAATTTTAGAAAAAGACCAATTAGCACAATATTTAAGTGAACAGTCTATTTCAAACTCCAAATTACAATCCTTGGCTGATGAGAACAAACCTATTCTCCGATGATTAAAATCGAAAGGCATATCATTCACATCCCAATCACCATTTTTTGCTAACAAAATAACTCTCTTATCTCCCAATGCATGTAAAGCATACCCCAATTCAAATATAACATTACTATTTGGCATCAGTTTTCTACCACAACTAGCAACAGGAGTTATATCACACACAAAAATATCAGCACTTGCTATCTTTTCCAAGATAGCAACTTCTATTTTAGGGCTACCTGGTAGATTACGAGTTGCCTCATCTATATCGAGTTCATAACCATTCTTCTCCTTTTGCTTCTGACATTCTGCAAGAAGAGAATCTTTTATAATCTTTTTGTTACCTTTCAAGTCAGATTGCCAAGAAAAGAAAATTGTAAACTTTGACTTTGACATAATCTCTCAAACTACATGAGTATAAAAACGACCGCTTCTGTTTTTTTACGCAACACTCAAAATAAAAGAATACTTATCAATATTCAGAAATAAAAATATCAGAAATTCAAAATTCTAGGGATGAGAATATAACCTATACTCCAGATAATCCCTGAAGTTCATCGATTACATCTATAAAATTAGAACTTTTTGCAACACGACCATTACCTCCAAGTTCTTTATATTTTTCGTAAATGGCTGTTCTTGCTTCAGTAATTAATCTATCAGTAATCACATTAACATCCAATTTCAGAATTTTTTCTCGAGTAATACTCGTAGTATTCAATATTTTAGATACAACCCCATACAAGAGATAAAACAAGATATCACTCTTCTCTGAAGTAGTCATTTCTGATGCTGACCGAAGATTCTGCCTAACTTTTTTTCCAAGTAACGCTACTTTATAGTAGACTTCTAAATCCCCATTTTTTTGATAGAGGTCTTCATATGTATTATCATCAGTAAGTAATGTTGAAGGTCTAGCACGTGCAAAATCCGGCTTTCTTAACAAAAGAGTTATCAAACATTGAGCAAGAAACGAAACTCCTATAATTTCAGAAGCTTTTTTCTTTTGGTTTTTATAATAGTTCTTTCGCCTATCATAATAGAGACCTCTTGTTTTAAAGTACATTTCTATCTGTAAATGAATCGAATCGGTAACCCTCAAAGATGATTTTGGAATATTTGTTTGATTATTTGTTGCAAATATAATATCATCTCTGACTTCCTCTGATTCCGGAACTATAAACCTTACTAAAATATTCCTTGTCTCATTTTTCATTTTTTCTTTATTATCAGAAAAAAAACGAAAAATTTCTGTTGAAGTTTGCAAGCCATTAACAATTTCGGGGTTTAATATAGACAAAGTTTTGCTTGTAACAAGAGTTATTTTTTCGGACAACACCGTTATACCATTATTTAACCACCAAAAATCTTCCATTTTTTTATTAAGCAGACTATCAGCAATACTAGAATTAACTGCATTTGTCCCCTGATAATCACGCACATTCGAATCAAATATACCTTTTTTGATTTTTCCTTCAGAATCTGCAATAAAACGGAAATATTCTACTAAATTTACAAGCGTTACAAACTCATTAGCCTGTCCCAAAGTAATTGGTTGGTCTGCAAGATTTATTGTCACCTCTTCATCGGCTTCACGATTATATAATTCTATGAGCTTATCAGCATCTACAAAACCAACTTCAACACGAGCTGATGGATACATCTTTTTTACAGTTGTTTTCAAATCATTCGCTTGTGATACTACATTTGGATGCAAATCAACCCCTAAAGTCACGTAATAATATTGAATATGAATTTTAGGTTGCAATGTTATCAATTTTGTTAAAGCACCTCTAAACAACTGAAACATATCCCGAACGCCTTCATTATATCTTTTTTAAAAATCGTCAATGTTACTTGACATGCTCAATAGATTTTCAGATACAGCTTTCCATTTCATCAATGCATCTTCACCAAATCTCATCGTATTCTTTGATTGTATTATTACAAGTTCTAATTGTGACCCTTTAGAGCATTTTAAGTTTGGCAGTTGATCTTGCGTCAATATTTCATTGTTTAAAAAAAGATACATGGAATCACAACCTCCATCATTTCCACAACCAGTAATACCATTAAGCAATTCTTCGTCACTTAACCCATAATCTTTTAGTATCTGCACTGCAGAGAAGAACTCAAAAAAATCATTCTCAACAAGAATTTCAGTTTGACCTTTAAACTCTTGATTAATAATTTCCTTTAGAAGCATCTGATTATTTGTCATAACAGTTTTATTTTTTATAGTTTATATTTTTCCAAAAGTTGCTCAAACATTTCCTTTTTGAACTTATAAAACTCTCTAACAGAAGTTTTACCATCCAATCTGTACCCCAGAACTTGTTTCTGAATATCATTTAAGTAACTATCCTCTATCCCCAAGGATGCCAGATTTTTTTTCCTGCCATCTGAAAAAGTAAGCAAGTTTTCATGCATATCAATCATCTTCAGCTTTTCATCCTTGTAGAATTCCTCTAATTTCAAAGTATCCTTATAACCTATAGATAAACGTTTTGGAGCAAACTGCATATTTACATCATAATCGTCTTCATTCATACTGAGCATTTCAGGAAATTCTCCCTTAAAACGAACATGCTCGTCAACAAATACATGCGGATTTTCCAAAGACAACTCATTTTCTAAAGGATCAAAAGCACCTTTGTTTGATATATCATTGCAAGTTGTACAACAAGGAATCAAGTTGTAAAACGAAACTGCCAAAAAGGGATATTTGCTCTTGGGCAAGAAATGGTCGATAGGAGGTTTAGAATCTCGTTTACCCTCATAAGAGGCAACATTTATCTGATTGCGTCCACAATAAGGACAAACTTTCAAATTCATTTTTTTGATGAATTGCAACTTATCCAAATTCTTTTCATATAACATCTCCACAAAGATATGATAGAGAATATCATGAAAATCATCTACATACGTCAATCCCTTATCATTTTTTCCAATAGAATAAAAATCTCCTGCCAAGAACTTTTTCTTATTAATTCCTGTTTTCCACTCTTTACCAGTATTCCATACCTCTACATTATGCAAAATAGCCAAGCAATCTTCCCATGAAGCTGATAGCAATGTCTTCAAATTAGCATAAGAAGAATAATACTGCAAGAATTTCCAGGTAGGACTTCCCTTACAAACCTTATAAATAAACTTGATGTCCTTCGTTCGTCCTACAGATCCGTCAAAAGTAAGCGTCCCATCACGAAACCCTTCCATTAATTGACTGGTTTTACCAACAAGGGAATCCAGATGCCACTTCAGCATTTCTGCTGTTACATTATGAATCCTGTACATTTTCTTCAATGTTTAGTAAGTAATTTGCAATGAAAGAGTCACCTACCATTCTCATAATTTCATCTGATGGAGCTTTACCATTTCTCTGTGCACTCTGAATCCAGCGTTTCATAGCTTTAGCTGCCACATCTCCTATTGGAGAATTGGTAAAGAAGAAACTAGAGCGCAACATATCATAATAATTTGCGCCAAAAGTCTGCTTATCTACCTTCACGGGATTACCTTCAGACAAATACAATGTATTTTCAGTCAGTACATCACTCAATATAAATGGCGAATGAGTAGCTATTAAAATATTGACACTCCTGATTTTACGCCTATCGATTCCGGCTGCATTCAAACTTTCAAGTAACATCGCCACAAATCGTCTTTGGTATTCAGGATGATAATATAGTTCCGCCTCATCAAATACCAAATTTACATAATGATAAGGTATCCTGTATTTATCTGAATCAACACTTTGAATATTATTCAAATGATAGATGACATAGCTAATCATATACATCATTTGCTTTTCTCCACTACTCATCTTACTCAACTCAAATGACGTGTTACTATCTCTTTCAAAAGTATCATACTTATCTGCCATCTTCTTTTCTACCCGCACATACTCTATGTCCATATCGAAAAAGGAAGGATACATCAAATGAAGAAAGACTTCCTCATAAGTTTTTGCCGGAGACCTCGAAATAAATGTATAGGCAGTCTCACGAGCCTCCGTTCTCGACTCATGCCGCTTGATATAATCAAGACATTGATGAATCTTTAAAGTAATATGGTTAATTGGCTGTTCTTTTATTTTCTCAACCACCCGCTCAGCAATCATAGGCAAATGAGCATTTAGATATTTTATATCTGACTCATGCTTAGTCTTATCTATTCCTTTTAGAAGGTCTAAACCCAACTGATCATAATAGTCATTGTAAGTCAAACAAATCTTTAGTGATTTGTAAGACAAATAAAACAACACCAATTTATACATCTCAGAATCCTTACCAAAAACTGCAACCAAGTCACCACTTACAAAATCCTCCCATACATCTTCTAATTCAACTCGGAAGTTTTCCAATAAAGAATAGTCCCATTCTTTATGAGCATTAAGAAATTTATCCCAAGTTTCCTTTTGATAGTTTTCTCTTAAATGAAAAGATACGTACTTTGGTCTATATCCATAAGGGAACTGCTTTTTCTTGGCAAGAAACAAAAGTGAGAACACTAAGATTCTCTGATGCGCCAATTCATTTTCTCTATTTATATCTATAGATCCATTAGTTCTATAAGGAACCAATGTTATTGGTGTCATATAGCCGTCATTCTTATGAAATAAACCATCAAGCCATTTTCCCTCAACAACATCCAAGCCGTGATTGCCATAATCATCCTCATTAAAGGAATAGATACTATAGTTTACAGCTATAGTATAGAAGAATCCCTTAAGAATCTTATCAAAATTCGCTTGCCGCATCTGGATTTTCGTCATAAATCCCAAATTGTCTTCACGATATACAGAAACGTTCTCATAAGCACATTCGATTCTAGTTAATTTACCATCACACACATAATATAATTCTGCATTCACGCCATTAGCATATGACAAATGTGAAGGTATCGGCGAATTCTTGGTGCAAGACAACGCACATGCCAAATTGTTAATTATTCTGTAAAAGATATCTAAGAGAGAACTCTTGCCTGCTCCATTTTTTCCGACAATACAACCCACCGTAATTTTAGGTGATTTATAACTGGTTTTGTATATATTAGCGGCAATATCTGAAACTGGCGGAACTTCTATAAAGCCATTTTGGGGTTCTGGATACTTTCCAAAAGGATACCATCCTGGCTTAAGATTCTTACTTATATTTGCATCCATAGGATGAAGATATAAACCTATCAAACGCAAAGACAAATCATAATAATCAATTTTCATCATTTTGCGAAAATCATTCATGTTCTATTTTATTGAAGACTAAAAAATCCATCGCAATGAATTTCTTTAGTCAATTAAACTATCGGCCAATGATCATCCATCAATACTAAGCAATTATCATATGGAATTCCAAATCCTCTGACCGTATTGACACTAACATTTTTACTGTTAATTCCAAAGTAAGTATCCACTCAACCCCGTATGACATATTTCTAAATATAAATATAACTTTGCACGACGGCATCATTTTTCTAATATTGAGACAAGCATATGAGTTTTAGCCCTCCACAAGCTAATGCTAGGGGAGGTTATACCATGATTTGACAAATTTTTCTTATTCTTCACCCTCCAAAAGAAATGCCAAATTCGAAACAAAGGCTCACTTAGTGCCTCAGCAGGAACCAACTCCTTCAATTCCGTATACGTCCTATCTATAGCAGCAGTAACAGAAGCGCCATCACATTCAGAAGTTGTATCCTCTATCACCCCCAGGCGGTCCCATCCCGCACAACCATGGCGAGGGCTTTGATGCCCCGCCAACCTTAGAGCGTAGCGGTTCAGAGCACCGGAGGGCGGTTACATCCTCTCGTTCCTGAGGAAAGAGAGGCTTGGTGAGAAAGGTGGAGCCTTCTTTAATGGTAAAGAAGGACGGGATGATTTTAGAACTTCTTATTTTTAAGAACAAAAGTTAAAACAAAAACAATGAATATAATCAAAACCGATATAGATGGCGTACTCATTGTAGAGCCACGCCTCTTCCGTGACTCTCGTGGTTACTTCTTCGAGAGCTTCAGCGAGCGAGAGTTTGAAGAGAAGGTTGCCCCGATCCTGGGACACAGTGTTCACTTCTGCCAAGACAATGAGTCAATGAGCAGTTATGGTGTGATGCGAGGTCTGCACTTCCAGCGCCCTCCATATACCCAGAGTAAGTTGGTACGCTGCGTAAAAGGTAGAGTGCTCGATGTAGCAGTAGATATTCGTAAAGGATCTCCTACTTATGGTAAGCATGTGGCTGTAGAATTGACAGAAGACAATCATCGCCAGTTCTTCATTCCAAAGGGCTTTGCTCATGGTTTCGCAGTTCTCTCAGAAACTGCAGTTTTCCAATATAAGTGCGATGAGTTCTATCATCCTGAGGCAGATGGAGGTATCTCGATTATCGATGAAACCCTCGGTATTGATTGGAAGATACCAACGGAACATGCTAATCTCTCAGAGAAGGATACGAAGCATGCGATGCTGAAAGACTTTGATTCACCATTCGATATCAATGTAGATTTATACTAATGGCACAATCAGTAAAAGTTAATTATATACTCAACCTTATCAATACGGGAACTCAGATGCTGTTTCCATTGATAACCTTTCCTTATGTTTGCCGAGTTATAGAGGCTGATGGTATCGGACAGATCAACTTCTTCCAGTCCATTATCAGTTATATCTCCTTGTTTACTTGCTTAGGCATACCGATGTATGCCATCCGAGAGATAGCAAGAGATAGAAGTGATGTGGTACAGATGAATCGAACGGCGATGGAGATCTTGTTGCTGCATTCGATGCTGACATTGGTGGGATACGCTATAGTTGCCATCCTTTGTTTGACTGTTCCGCAGATTCAAGCCAACATACCATTGTTCTTGATTCTGAGCCTTACCATCTTTTTTACGGCTATCGGCTGTGAATGGTTTTATCAGGGAATAGAGGATTTTAAATATATCACCATACGAGGACTTATCATCAAGACGGTTTCAGTCGTTCTCTTATTCATCTTTGTGAAGAGTAAGACAGATTTGCTCTACTATGGTTGTTATACCGTCTTTGGAGTCTTAGGTGGTAATATCTTCAACTTCTTCCGTCTTCGTAAGTACATCCATCGTGAGAACATCATCTTCTCAGAACTTCATATCAAGCGACATATCAAGCCAGTCTTGAAGGTATTCTCGTTCTCTGTGGTAACCAGTATTTATCTCCAACTGAATACGGTATTATTGGGATTCTTGAAGAATGCTTTGGCGGTAGGATATTTTGCAGCAGCCACTAAGGTGATGCAAATGTTGTTGACGATGTCTGCCTGTCTTGGTTCTGTTATGATGCCACGAGCATCCCACCTTATTGCGGAGAACAAGGAAGATGAATTCAATCGTTTGATTCAAAAGTCTTACGATTTCACTTTGGTGATAGCACTTCCGATGACGATTGGTCTTATCTTCTGTGCGCCAAGTCTTATCACGGCTTTATGTGGAGTTAAGTTCGAACATTCTATATTGCCATCACAGATTATAGCACCGATTATATTAATGGTCGCAATCTCTAATGTCTTTGGCATTCAGGTGTTGTTTCCTAAAGGGAAAATCAATATCGTAACTTTGTGTTGCGGTATAGGAGCGGTTGCAGATTTGATTCTCAACCTGTGTTTGATTCCGTTTTTCTCTTATATAGGTACGTCTATAGCTTATTTGGGAGCAGAGGTAGCCACGACTGTTTCGATGTATTTCATTGGTCGCAAGTATATACCTATTATATATTTTAAGAAATCTCATCTCACTTATGCGTTGGGTTGCGTAGTGATGGCTTTAGCCTTATATGGTATAAGTCTCTTGCAGTTACCTACGCTAACAACCCTTTTGGTTCAGGGTTGTTGTGGTGTCTTGACATATTTTATTATCCTATGTTTTAGCAAGGATGAGATGTTGATACAGATCTTATCAAAAATAAAGAAAAAATAAATGGGACAAAGATTGTTATCGCTTGATTTCATCAAGCTATTTGCTATGTTTGGTGTGATTTGCCTTCATACAGAAATGAATTTTTATGAGAATCCTTTGGCTCAGTTCTTGTATATGACAGCAGTGGTTTCTATACCTTTGTTCTTTATAACAAGTGGCTATTTGCTTTATGGCAAACAGAGTGTGGATTATCATTATTCGGCTCATAAGATAGTTGGCATTTTGCGTTTTGTTGCAATCATGACAATTACTTTCTGGCTGTTGACAGGTATGCGTCATGGAGAATCCTTTTGGTGGTTTACGGCTGGCAGCTTGATTCAAAAAGGGAACTTGGGAATATATTGGTATTTTGGAGCTATGATGATATTATATGCTCTTCTTCCGATGCAACATAAGCTATATGTGAAATATCCTAAGGCGTTCTTGTTGGGAACGATAGTCTTAGGGATTGTGTCTAATTGTATATTCCTGTCTAACTTTTATGGTTATGAAATAGAAGAGAATACCATACAGACATTTCGTTTATGGAACTGGATTTTTTATTTCAATCTTGGAGGCATTTTAAGACGATATACAGTGAAGTCTAGCCTGGCATTGGTTCTTGTACTTTTTATATTCAATTACCTTTTCCAGTATGAACTTATTCCACTGATGCCAACGGTGTATTGTGAGTATTTCTACTGTTCACTACCAGTTATGCTATTAAGTTTCTTCTTCTTTGTTTATGCAGTCAAGATTGATGATAGCAAGTTGCAATTCGTTTGTGGGGGGGCAAATTGTTCCTTCCTTGTTACACGTTTCACATCTTTATAATAGGCAAGACAATGGGTAAGTTTGAACAATACATTTATTCAATAAGTGATTATACGGCACCCCTCTTTTGGATAATTGTCGCAATACTTACAGTCATAATCTCATGGTTGATTATGAAATTGCCTTATATGGATAGAATTTTCCGAATTTAGTAAAAAATATAACCGATATTAATATGAACTTCCAACATTACGATTACTTAATAGTTGGCTCCGGTCTTTTCGGAGCCACGTTCGCACATCTTGCTCATAAGCAAGGTAAGAAGTGCTTGGTGATAGATAAGCGATCTCACTTAGGCGGCAACATCTATTGTGAGAATATCGAAGGTATCAACGTGCATAAGTATGGAGCACACATCTTCCATACCTCCAACAAGAAGGTGTGGGACTTTGTAAACTCTATAGTTGAGTTTAACCGCTATACCAACTCGCCAGTAGCTAACTATCAGGGCAAACTTTATAATTTGCCTTTCAATATGAATACCTTCTATCAGATGTGGGGTGTAACAACGCCAGAGGAAGCGCAGGCTAAGATAGATGAGCAGAAAGCAGAAGCTGTGGCTCGTATGAAAGCTGATGGCGTAACAGAACCACGTAACCTGGAGGAGCAGGCTCAGGTGTTGATAGGAAAAGACATTTACGAAAAACTTATCAAGGGGTATACTGAGAAGCAGTGGGGAAGAAAGTGTACAGAACTTCCTGCATTCATTATTAAGCGTTTACCAGTTCGTCTCATCTTCGATAACAACTACTTCAATGATAAGTATCAGGGTATCCCGGTTGGTGGTTATAACAAACTCATTGATGGCTTGCTTGAAGGAGTAGAGACGAAAACAAATGTAGATTTCTTTGAAAACCGCTCTTATTGGGAGGGAATAGCTGACAAGATTGTTTTCACAGGCAAGATAGATGAATTCTATAATTATCAGTTTGGCAAGTTAAACTATCGCACAGTACGCTTTGAGACTGAGGTCATAGATAAGTCAAATTATCAGGGTAATGCGGTTGTGAACTATACCGAACGTGAGGTACCTTACACTCGTATTATTGAGCACAAACACTTCGAGATGTTTGGTCAGGAAGTGTATGAATGCCCAAAGACCGTCATTTCGAAAGAGTATTCCACTGAGTGGAAGGATGGCATGGAACCATACTATCCTGTGAATGACAAGCAGAACTCTGAGCTGTATGCCAAGTATAAAGGACTGGCAGATAAGGAAGAGAATGTCATCTTTGGTGGTCGCCTTGCGGAATATAAATATTACGATATGGCTCCTATTATTGAGAAGGTGATGGAGAGGTTCTAAGGGAAATAGAATAGTATGTAAAAATATGGATACACGAACAATCATTTTAAATTTTGTTTGTCCAGTATTAATGGTGTCATTAGCCATATGTTTGGGAATTCAAAATTATTCTCTTGCAAAGCAAGATGAGTTAAAAAACTCAATCAGAAGTTTATCGCTTCAAAACGATAGTCTTTTAAAAGAAAACAAGGCTCTGTGTAAAGAAAATATGCATCTTCATTCCATATATGAGCAACATATAAAACTTGATGTTACTGGTGTTTCCCATAAAGGTGGTGGAGTCGTAGTTAATAATAGCATGTGTAAGTGATATGATGCAACCATTTGAATTTTCTAATAATGCATTGAGCCTTATGTTCGCAGTGTTTACCGTCATTGTAGGTATGGCTTATCCTTTGCTATTGCAAGCTATCCAGAAGATAGATGAACAGTATGGGAGTCCGAGAATTTCAAAAATGTTGACTAGTGAACCATTGTTTAAGCGATTTCAATGGTTAATCGTAATATCCATAGCTTTCGCTTTTGTTTCGATATTTGTCTTGCAGATTATAGATGGATGTTATTGGTTAGTTATAGGTTGGGTCTTGATTCATGCCCTTGTATCTTTATCCTTACTCATTTCTACAATATCATTGGTTAGATTGATATTAATATATTATCATGCTGATGATTTGTTGGAGCATATTAATACATTACTGAATCATGGAAGAAGATAATGTTGTTTTACAAGAGTCCTATCTTTTGGAAATTTTCGATATAGCTAAATATGCAGCGTCAATTGAGGATGTAAAATCTTATCGCAAGGCTACAGACATGCTTGTTGATGGTATGTTTAGTTATGTTAGAAAACAAATGGACTTGAAAGAGACATATCAAAGGGGATTGGTATTTACAGAAACATATATAGAACTAATGAACCAGATATTTGGCATGATATGCAAGCAAGAAGACAATTTCTTTGCTCATGATACCTGGCTGATAAGTGTTTGGTACAATCCAACTCATTATGTTCCTTTGTCGGAAGATTTTCTATCTTATATTTGGCGATATGTCTTAAATGTTATAGATGCTGATAAAGAAGATTGGTTTATGTCTTATTGGACTTATGCAGATCAATACTTTAGGTTTTACATCGAGGACAATGTGGAGATTCGTAATAATCCTCTATTCCAAAGGCAAAAGAATTTACTAAAACAGATGCATCTTGGTATTGGTGCATACATGCTGTATAAGCAGAAAAGTTCTTTGGTAAGGAAAATTTTGAATTTTACTCAGACCATGCCTGCCAGTTATAGTTTGCTAGACAACACATTTAGTCAGATTATTGATGATATGAGCCGAATATATGAATTGATGGAGCATCCTTTATTATTGACTAAAAAATATATGATGTCTGGTCTGATGAATGATGTGAATTCAGATTCTTATGTAGCAGGCAAATTCAATGCGTACTTTGCTCTTCTTATGGTCAGACTGAGTGAATTGAACTATAATGTTTCTTATTGTGAGCCTTATCAAATGCCGTATATTAAGGACGATTCCGATATAGCTACATTACAAGAGCAAATTAAGTATGTAAATATTCTGAAGCATTTCTTAAGTGATATTGAATTTCGAAAGGCATTGTCTAATGTAGGTTATTCTGAAAAGCAGAAGAATAGGGCTTTAGGAACTTTAGGCAGGTACTTGAGAGAACTAGAAACGAAGATAAAAAATATAGAAGACCATCCTCAAACAGACCAAGCGAAAGTCATCTATATTAAGAAAAACTTAATACAAGAAATTCATTCTCAAAAATTGTATTTGCCAGTAAGAGAAGATTCTGCATTATCTGTAGATATAGCAGTCGATGAATATTATAGTGGGCAGACTTGGGAAATTTCTAAGGAAGATATAGCCCTGTATATGGATCGTCTTAGTGCTAACCTAGAAGAAGCGCTAATTTCCTATATGTTGATGCAAGAAAGTCAATTTTATAATAGCTTCTTCTTGTTGAACAAACCTGTGGCTACTTATACCATCAGATTTATAGATTTGATGTCGGCTTGGAGAAAACTAGGGATAGATAATAATTTTGTCATTCTGTCAATGGGTGTATATCTTGGCACGTATATAGATTTGTATGGGAAAGATGAACTTTTCGAATTCGAGAATGGTGAAGGCTCTTTTAATGAAGCAAAAATCATCAGTGTACGTTCTTCGATGCGCTGTTTTTTGATAATCCCGAAAGAATTACTTCCTTATGTCGTGCATACTAAGATTGAGGGTGGAATACATGCAAATGGTGTTAACTGTATTGATGAAGCAAGTTCCTTGTATTCTAATGTGGATGACCTTGATGCAGATACAAACAGGATTCTTCATGTGAAGCGTAAAGTGAATATCGTCCATAAAAAGGGTTTTACAAAATATGTAATGCTGAAGGTTGAATATCGAACAGATAGTTCTACTTTTGATTTGGAAAAGATAGAAGATTTGAAGAAGTTCATAGCGACAAATAATAATATTTGAAACACAGCAGGCTGATTGTCTTCAGCTTATTTTACGAGCAACTTCTCGACTGTCGGCATAATGTCTGCTGATTTTAAATTAATAGAAAAATAATAAACAATATGGAAAAGATATTAACAATAGTAATTCCTACGTACAATATGCAAGACTATCTTCGTAGATGTCTTGATTCATTGATTGTACCTGAGGAACAAATGCAGCTCTTAGAGGTGCTTGTAGTAAATGATGGCAGCAAGGACCATTCCTCTGCCATAGCCCATGAGTATCAAGATAAATATCCTGATACTTTTAGAGTTATTGATAAGGAGAACGGTAACTATGGTTCCTGTGTGAATCGTGGAATGAAGGAGGCATCTGGATTATATTTCAGAATTCTTGATGCTGACGATTGGGTTGATACTGAAGGATTGATAACATTTATTAATAGAATATGTTCTGATACTTTTCCTGATGTTTTTGTAACTAATTATACTGTAGTTGATTGCATTCATAGTTTATGTAAAACATCAAAACTGAAAGGGCTTTCATATGATAAATTATATTTGTTGGATGATACTGATTTATCTTTGTGCAATGATATTGTTTTGATGCATACATTAACATATAAAACGTCTATATTAAAGGACAATTGTATTAGTTTGCAAGAGGGTATAAGTTATACTGATACAGAATATGTTTATTTTCCATTGAAATTTGCTAAAAGCATCATGTTTTTAGATATAATACTTTATCAATATCTCCTTGGAAGAGAAGGACAAAGTGTATCGTCTGCTGTCAGTTCTAAGAGTATAGGAAATTATTATAAAATATTAAATAGGCTTTTGAATGATTATATATCATTATTGCATGGTTTTATTCCTAAGCAAAGACTTTTAAATATAAGCATTCCTTTGTATAATATTGCGAGGGCTTATTTTGTCAATTCAATAATACGTGCCTCTTATTCGGAGGAAAATGATATAAGAATGCATGAAGTATTGTTAAAGATTAAAGACAATGATATAAGATTGTTCGAGAATTTATTAAATACTAAATCTTGTAAAGTTCCATATATTAAATTATGGTATAGACATCACGTATATTTCTCTCAAAAACCTTATAAAATAGTCTGGAATTTTATTGAATATTTAAAAAAGGTATTATGAAATCTAAACTTAAATATTTAAATTGGGTTTTATTTTTTGGATACTTTACTTCTATGCAGCCATGGTTCTTTTATGGTACTTGGGTAAAAACTCCTGTTTATGCTTTTTTTACATTAACACTTTTATTGCCATGTTTTGGTATAAAAAGCTTGATGGATAAGTCCTCGTTATATAAAAATAGAACGCAATTATTTTATTTGTGCATTGCATTATTGCTTTTACATATGTCAATGGGATTGAATGCAACATTAGGAATTATGCCTACTCTTGTTGTAATCTATTTTTTGTTCAGTTTGAAATCAGAAATTAAAGTAGAAATATTGTCTTTTATAACAAAGAAAATGTCAATATTAGTAGGTATTTCTTTAATAGTACATGTATTATATCTTGTTACAGATCTACCTTGTGGCAGTTTCTATCCTCCTGACGGATCATATGGAAAAGGATTTGATTTACAATATTTAAATATTGTTTCTAGTTGGATGCCTTATAAACGTTTTCAAAGCATTTTTATTGAGCCAGGTCATCTGATAGTTGGAATTTTCCCTTTATTATTAATAAATAAATTCAATATACGTAATAAATATGTTGCAATTTTGTTTATAGCACTGCTCTTTTCCTTGAGCTTAGCTGGATATCTATATTCCATAATTGCTTTGGTATATTTGTCTTTATCGAGAGGAAAGATTAAACAATGCTTGATTAGTGTTGGCTTTTCGGCAATTTTAATTGGTGGTATTTATTATTATATGTCTAGCCATGAAGATTCCGCATTGACAAAAGCTATAGCTGAAAGATTAGTTTTTGAAGATGGAAGTATAGCTGGAGATAATCGTGTTACTGATTTTGTAGATCAAATTTACGAAAAAGTAATTTCTTCGAATGATATATTCTGGGGCACCCATATGTATGATAGGGCTATGGTTGGAGAAGGTATTAATGGATATAAAGTTATAGTTATTCGATGTGGAATTATATTACTCTTATTTTTGGCTGTAGCTTACTTAATGCAATACAGAAATTCAAAAAGTAGAGATTCTTTTTTCTTGATATTAATGTTATTGCTAATGAATAGTCAAAACTTTTATCCTTATTGGATTTGTACTTTAATAATATTGCTTGCAGGTCCCTACTACATTAATGGTAATTATAGAAATGAAAAGAATTGCATTTTATTACACAAATAGAAACTTTGCGAATCGTGACTGCTCATCATTATCAGCAGGTAATCCTGGAATTGGTGGTACTTTTTTTGCGATGTTACAAGTTATTAACGGCTTGGGTGAATTTAATTTAAAAGATTTTGAATTATATTTGTTTGCAGAAGAAAAACAAAAACTCCCCTCTAATTTAAATGTTATATTAACTCCAAGTGTAGATATTCTAGCGCAAAAACTGATTGCTAAAAAAATAGACATTTTGGTAGTTAATAAAATTGGAGCAAATACATGTACCAATTCATTTTTTAATAAACTGCGCAATACAAATGTTGATATTTTCGTGTGGTGTCATTGCTTTGTTACCAATAAAGGTCTTAATATTCTATCGAAAGAGCCTTTGGTAAAAAAAATTGTGGCTGTTAGTAAAACGCAATATAAAACTTGGTACGATCATAAAATATTTAAGAAAGCAACATATATTTATAATATATGTGACTTTGTAAATCCAGAAAGAGTCCCTTTTGAATTAAGAGATTCTGATGTTGTATATGTTGGGGCAATTAATTCAATAAAAGGAGTTCATTATTTAACAGAGGCATGGAATTATGTGTTGAGTTATTTTCCTCATTCAAATCTATATATAATAGGTAGTGGAATGTTATATGGTACTTCTACAAAAATGGGAAAATTTGGAATAGCTGAAAGATTTTATGAGAAAAGATTACTTAAACCGATATTAAAAGATGGTAAAATAATACCTTCTGTTCACTTTTGTGGTATATTAGGAGGAGAAAAATGGAAATATTTAAATTCCTGTAAAGTTGGTGTTGTTAATGCTGCTTCTTGGGAAACTTTTGGTTATACTATGATTGAGATGCAACTTGCTGGTTTATTAGTGGCATCTTACAAGAGTCCTGGATTAATTGATACGATGTATCCAAATGATGGAATTCTATATGATAGTCCTCGTAAATTAGGTGCTAGCATTGTTAAATTGTTGAATGTTAAATCTCATAATGATGAAGATGGTATAGAATATATTAATAATAATTTTTCTAAAGATATAGTTCTAAGAAGATGGTGTCAGCTTTTTCAAGGTGTAGATTTATCCTTATCGGAACTTGATGCTTGTAATTTCAATTATCTTAAAATTGTAAATATAAACAAGAAAATTAAAAAGTATATTCCATTCCTCCCATCAATTATTTTATATAGGGACTGTTGGCTTTTAATGAAAAAAATAATAGATTTATTGGGAGAACCTGGCAAGGTTTTTTCTAAAGTGTTAAATTTAATAAAGTAGTATTATGGTTTTTATAGAATTGCTTAAGTGTTTTAAGTGGTATTTTGTGAATAAGTACAATAAGCGTTATTTGCATTTTACTGCTAAAGAGTTTGAACATCGATTATCGAAGATTTTCTTCAAGAAATTTGGCTATGCACCAGATTTTCAAAATCCTAAGGGATTCAACGAGAAAATACAATGGCTTAAATTGTATGATAACACACCTTTGAAAGGTATTCTTGCTGATAAATATTCAGTTAGAGCTTGGGTGAAAGAAAAGATAGGTGAGGAATACTTGATTCCGTTATTGGGTGTTTATGATAAATTTGAAGATATTGATTTTTCAAATCTTCCAAACAAATTTGTTCTTAAAACAAACCATGCATCATCAACAAATGTATTGGTAAAAGACAAGAAAAAATTGAATTTGTTAGAAACCAAGTTGAAGTTTAGACGATGGCTTTCTACAAATTATGCCTTCAAAATGGGCTTTGAACTTCATTATGGTTTGATTAAACCTAAAATTGTATGTGAGAAGTTCATGGGAAATGGTGATCTCATAGATTACAAGTTTTTTTGTTTTATGGGGGAGGCCGTCCGAAAACTTAATTAGGGATGCAAACAATTGAATTGAGCATTTTTCTTTTGCTCTTTATAGTTAATTAACTTCGTATCTTCTTGATTATCAATCATTTTATGTATCTTTGTAGTAAAAACAAGAAAGATATGGCATATAAAAAAGGTCAAGATAGACGACAGAGGGTTCTTTTTCCTGATTGCATTGACGAGTATGTAGAGGCTGACGCCCCTGTTCGCTTGTTCGATGCTTTTGTCGATAATCTCAAAATGGATGAACTGGGATTCGTCCGCAGTACTCCTGCAGAGACAGGTACTCCTGGATATGATCCTCGCGATCTCCTCAAACTCTATATTTATGGTTACTTCTATCAGGTACGTTCCTCTCGCAAACTTGCTCGTGAATGCAAGTGTAACGTAGAGGTAATGTGGCTGCTCAACAAGCTGACTCCAGACTTTCGTACAATCTCCGATTTCCGCAAGGACAACAAGAAGGCTATTACTAAAGTTTTTAAAGAGTTCAACAAGTTTTGCATGGGACTGAAGCTCTTTTCCAAGTCGTACATCTCTATTGATGGAAGCAAGTTTAAGGCTGTAAATGCTAAGGACAACAACCTTACTCTAAGCAAACTCGATGACCGAATCAAGCGTCTTGATGAACATATTTCAATCTATATGGAAGAACTTGA
>OIYQ01000363.1_pt1 | contig 18813 bp, 16 predicted proteins | sample 1588311 | NCBI WGS metagenome assembly OIYQ01 (sample SAMN03283244) | human gut metagenome | biome: human-associated habitat; material: feces | host: Homo sapiens | place: Peru | collected 2012
GGGGAGTTCGGCGCGTCGCGAGCATGGACGTACAAGTATCTGGCGCCGCATATCAAGTCAATCACCGTGAAGTGCTCGACCGACGACGGCGAGCGCCTGTGCAAGCGTTATAGCCTCGATGATGCACGGCGCGTGGTCGCTGAAAAGGCTCGAGCCGAGGTCTATTCCGTGCCCGTTAAAGCGGACCCCGGGAAAAGCAGCTATACTCCATACCGCCGCCCGCGGCGCGTGCGAATCAAGACGGGCGCGTACATCGCCGAATATATCGTCGGCTTCGACCATCTCTGGCAGATCGACGAGATTGCAGAGGAATACTGCGGTAAGCGCTCAAGAGAGGCGGCATATCAATTCATCTACCGTAACGCCTGGATCGCAATCGTGTTCGGCAACAAAACTTTCTATATCCCGAGGCGCACCACACCGCAATTCGTGGCGGCAGCAGTCGAGGTGTTCGGAGACGCTGCCCACACCGTCGAATACGCACGCGGTGGGCATAAAAGTGACGCCACGGAGTAGCGGCACTATGTAACAAATGAATAAGTGAACGGCGTAAAAAGTGAAAAACCGAACTACGTAATATCGACAATGCGACATAACGTAATATCGACAATGCGACATAACGCAATAACGACAAAGCGGAATAGCCGCACTATGTAACCACGTAATAACAGAACTATTGAACATCGGACTATTCGGTCCTGAAATCTGTTCGCAAGAGTCGTACGCTGCCGTACAAAATGCCCGGCAGCGTACCGCCGCAAGCGGCGCACGCTAGGGCTCTGCCCTAGCACCCGGCACTCGCGGCGTTAGCTCATTGTTCTGCAATTCAACAGTTACGTTTTTCAGTTTTGTCGTTATCACGTAGTTCGGTAATTACACAGTTACGTAGTGTCGTAATTGCTTTGTTCGGTTGTGTCGCAGTTCAGATATGAACAACCGCCGCAGGCGCCGGGTACTAGGGCAGAGCCTTGGCAGTACGCGGACGACCGAAACGCAGTTTTGTACGGCAGCGTACGACACTTGCGGGCGAGTTCCGGCTATGTCATTGCTGAATTACGACAAAACGCAACAACAGAGCTGTGTAACCGCGGCATAACTGATTTACAGACGATACGAAGAACGTAATGAATGAACTAGTGAACTGCGACACAACCGAAAAAGCGAACAGTTATAAACCCAAAAAACGCATTGAAACAGGCGAGATGTTTTAAATCTCAGCCCACAAATCGAGAACAGTAGCGTCCCGACGAACCGTGGCAAAATAGTCGCAGTAGTCATAGGCATCATCGGGACTGCGCATCACGGCAACAAGATCTCCGTTGTGCGCATCAACAACTGCATGTCGAAATCCCATCGTCTGACGCATCATCCGGTTGCGCTGCCGCTCGATCTCGATCGCATCCAGCAGGAGGTGGCCATCTGTATGGCCATGAAGGGCGAGCTCCATATTCTTCGGGCGACAGTCGTTAATCGCGATATGGATCAGCTCGCGCAGATTGTTTTTGTAACTGTAAGAAGAAGAGCAAGAAGAAGCACTAGGGCCGAGCGCCACTGCGAAGGGAATCTCATCCCGCTTCAGCGTAGGATGAGGCTCCCCCAACAGGACCTTCGAGTTACTTCACTTCAAACCTTAAGAGCCTTCTCTCTGGCAGATCGGTCATCTTCATCGTATAAGTCCCAGGAAAAGCCTTCTCAAAACGGACGGTCTCGTAACCTTCAAAATAGTCGTTGGTGTTTTGCATCATGAATGGGACGAGCAACTCGTTCTCCGCCCCAACCTGTACAGCAAACGCAGCAGAACCGCCCAGAGCCGGCATTGCCTGCGTTATCAGATCGGTATTGACCACAAAGTCATAGTTTGGCGCAGACTCCGGCACCAAATGCCAAACATACGTTTTGATTCCGCCTTCGACATTGTCCTTATTCCTGACACGCATCTTTACGGCGATAACACACGTGATGTCGGCGTCCTTCAATTTCGTTTTCGTATCCACGATGCCATATTTTGAATAATCATCATGCGCACGCTTGAGATACTCGCGCGGCGTGAGCAGCTCTGCCCCGTCTATGCAAAACGAATACCCGTCAGTCTCCACATCCTTCGACCCCAGAAACGCCCCATCCATCGAGAGCCATTCGCCCTCCGCATAATATTTCTCAGGAATGACCGTCCGGTTCCCGTTAACGACGCTCACCCTCATGCCCGCAAGGCCGGTAGCAGCACAGCCGAAAAGAGCAAGCACCGCCCTTCTTGTCCACAGGGTCTTCTTCATCGCGCTCACGACCTTTCCCGAACTTTCACAACGGCACCGTCGCGCATGCAGTAAACCCGATCGGCCAGCTCCTCGAGCACCTCTCCGTCATGGCTGGACAGAATAACCTCGCGACCCGTTGATGCCGCCATCGCCACAACGCGCTTGAGCATTTCCACGCCCGCTTCGTCGAGGGCATTTGTTGGCTCATCGAGAACAAGTAGCTTCGGCTTTTCCATAATTGCCGCAGCTATCCCCAGACGTTGCTTCATCCCAAGCGAGTATGCTCGGAACTTCTTTTTTTCGTCTGCATCGAGCCCCACGAGCCGCAGGGCAGAGCGAATGTCCTCGGGGGTGGCAACGCCCTTGATCTGAGCGATGAGCTCCAGATTATCGTAGCCAGACAGATATCCCAAAAAGGAAGGCGCCTCGATCAACATCCCCAGACTCGGCGGGAACGAGATGTCCGCCCCAAGCCTTTGGCCATCGATAGAGATTTCGCCTTCGGTAGGCTTGATCAATCCGCAGACCGCTCGCATAAGCATGGTCTTACCCGAACCGTTTATCCCCTGAAGCCCAACCACAGTCCCAGGGTCAACCTCGATGGACACGTTGCGCAGAACATCGTTTTTGCCCATGCGCTTCGATACGTCCCTAACGATCACGCTCATATCTTGTCCCCCTTTTCTATAAGGTCGGCCCTTCGAAACCACAGTCCGCCCAACGATAGGCATAACGACATAATCACAATTGAAAACAAGACGCTCGAGCCCGCCGCGATTCCCTCTTTGACAATTCCGCCCCAGCGCAACAGCATTAGGGCGTTACCCAATAGCGCCCAATGTCGTGCATATGCCGAGCAGATCAGGTAGCTCATTAAAACCACAAACGAGACTGACGGCCCAAGCACAAACCCAACCGCTGCCTGCGCAAACGCAAGCGCCTCGAAAGCAAATAAGAGACCTGTGAAAAACGGCAGCGCATCCGCCTCGGCAGCTTTGAGAAACCACGGCGCCAAATTAGCCAGCTGAAGCGACTCGCCATGAATGACCGCGCTGAACGAGGCGCTCACCATCAAGCTCCAAATCACAACAGAGCAAACCACCACGAGCAGCGAAAATGCCGTTACCGCCGCCACCAAGATAAAACGCGAGACCCACCAAAGGGTTCTTGACCGGCATCGAACAAGCGCTTGCAAACCAAACCCGTGCAACGATTCGGTCGGATAATCGAGTGTTGTATAGAGAATAAGCAGAATGACAAATAGCCATCCTAACGGAGGCACAAACATGAGCCCGGGCCTAGGCTCAAACGGAGCGGATCCGGCAAACACGAGCGCGAGATTATCAGCAAACCCCAAGGCATTCGTCCGAACCCCATACACAGAAGACAAGCCGTAGGCGTACACCAAGTTCGCAACGGTCACTGCCGCAATCGCAATAAAAGTAAGGATGTTCTTCTTCAAAACGGTCCTCAGGTCCGCGGCAACCAGCCTAAACAGCATCAGACCACCTCGCGTCTTTTTAAGAATCTCGCGGAAATCAAAGAAAAGACGAACAGCAAAATGATTTCTGCAAACCCTGCTCGAATGTCGGGCCAGTTATTTAGTGATTCCGACCTGATGCTGTTAAGAATGTTGCAGTTAAAGCCGACGCATGAAAGGACGCTAAAAATCCAATCGTTAACAAAGTGCCATGCAACCATAATCAGATATGGAACGACCATCGCCTTGATTCTGCTGCGAAACACAACCGACAGACCAGTCACGGCCATGGATAGAGCCCCCAGCGTCACCGCATCGAACAGTGTATAAACCAGCGCATATAACAGAGGCCGGGAATAAAACAGGCCAGAAAAATAGCTATGCAGATAGAGTCCGACGTAAGTCGATTCGTCGACTCGGGGGAGATACGCGGGAAACAGCATGGAGACAATCAGGAAGTTCACGAGTAGCGGAATAGCCGTGACCGCAAACGCAGAGAGAAAAGCAGACAGCATCTTCACGTTCACGTATGCATTTCTAGAAACACGTGTGCAGATCTGCGCCTCGTAACCGCTCAAACGCTCGGACAGGCATGACCACGACCCGGCCAGCATGGCAAGCAACGGCAGCGCATAAAAAAACACTGATGCCGATAGCGGTGCATTTGCACTCACAACGATCCAGTTACCAAAGCTACTTTCACGCGTTTGGCCGAGGTATGCCTGGACTTGCAAACCAACGCCATAGCCAAGCGATAACAGCTGCTTGCGCTCAGTCTCGAGCGTCCACCATGCCTCAATGGCAGCCGCCATCGAAATTGCAGTTGCAACCATAAGGGTCAACGCAAATATAGGATTGCCAAATATCTTGGACAGCTCGTGCCGTATTAGATTTCTATTCAAGCGACATCGCCCTCCCTTCGGCCGGGCCGAGCAGCAACACTCGGCCCGGCCCTAATCACAACAAGAAGCTGCGGATTGGCTAGGAGGGAAGTTTGTTAAAATGGCCTAAGCAATCGGGGCTCCACTTTCCATAGACCGTGCCGTATCCGGACTCGGCCCATGCAGTCAGACGAGCATGACTGCGTTTATTCTCACGGACGAGGTTGTACATCTCCCATTCATCCGCATGGTTGGAGCGATACACGCCTTGCGTGCAATTCATGTTGCCCGTTCCTTTATTGTCATAGGCACCGTCCACGTACAGGCGCAATGGCTTTCCCGAATAGCCTTGAATCCAAATGTAGACTGAAGATGAATCTTCTTTCTGGCGATAGCCGGTTGCGCTCGTGCCAGAACATTGAAAAGCGAAATCTTTATCTACGTTGTTCTTGCATGTGGCAATTCCGGCATCCGCGCTCTGCGAAATGCTAGAAACCTGGGAAGTGTCAAACTCCTCTTGAGCAAATGATGCGGCAGGTGCACCCATCGACAAGCCCGCAACAATCGCCAAGCCGACTCCGATTCGAGCAATAGCGCTCCTTGGCTTAATCATGGCCTTCTCCAATCAAAAGCGGTTAACAATGCGTCGACGCACGGCAACCTTTGCATGAATGGAGAAAGATGTCTGTAAACACTCGCTATTGAGTTGATAATCCAGGCGTTTACACGTTATCTACCTGCGATAACAATGAAATAAGCCCTGCTTTGTTCTTGATCCTCAACTGGCGGTAAGAAGCAGACCGCAGTGCTTGCACCGTAGATGCAGCGTAACCGACATCCTCCGCAATGGTCTTTGTCGTTGCGCCCTCTGCCGTCATCAGCAAAATTTGCGACTGAACATCGGAAAGGGAGCGCGACGTAAGCAGGGCCAGCTGGCGCACGCGAGCTGTTTCGGTGGACCCGTTCGCGCGGTACTCCAAGACGGCCTTCTCGTTCTCAACCGAGCGGGTGAGCGCGATGTGCGTGACGAACATGGGCGCAGACCAGCAGACGATCACCGTTGCCACGACGACATTGAGAGCCGAACTTTGCCCCAACAACGACGCGAGGAACAACGGCTCGAAAACCGTCAGATCCTGCACCATATTGAGCAAGACAACCCAAGCAGGAACCGTCGCCCCAAAGCAGAGCATCCATACCCCGAGCATTTTGCGCTGCGGACAGCTTCGCAGCACTATATACGTGAGCAGCATCCCCGTCAGTACCGCAAGTCCATGAATTCGCCCCCTAGTTGCTGCATAGATTAAAGCAGCCACACCTATCGAAACTAATGGCGCGATAGCCCGAGTATGGGCATGAACCTTAAACGGGCACAGCTTAACGGCGAGCGAAGCCATAGACGCTATGCCGCAAAACAGGACCGGCACAGCCATCAACGGATCGCGTACGCACCTCCATGCCGCGATATAGACAAAAGACCATTCCACGGCAGACAGTATCGCCCACACACACGGGCTTCCGAGCCCGATCGCCCCATCCGCTCCATCCAGATCGTCCCCGCGCTTCGGTTTTCCACCCGCGCTGCACAGCGACAGAAGCAGCCCGAGACCCAATGTATAGCTTGCAAGAGAAAAAGCGATTGCATGCGTAACGCCGGAACTCCAATCGCTATCCGCCATTACCAAGGGACCCGCCGCAAGAAGAATAAAAAATGATGTGAGCAGGTATCGAAACAGCCGGCGCGTCCGAGCTGATACCAGCAGATCGTCAGCATGCCGCTGCAGCGGCTCAGGCCCTACAGCATCACCCTCACCTGCAAACAACGCCACGAGCTCGCCTGAGCCCGCAACCGACGCCTTCCCGTATGCTCGGTGAAGCGTTGTTCGTACCGTCGATGGCTTCGTATCCGTCTCCCTGGCAATCTCCGCCGGCGTTTTCCCTTTGAGCAGCAGCCGAACAAACTGCTCTTCTCGAGGCGACAGGGCAGGGGAAAACACCCCCGCATCGAATGGGTCGGACGTGCGAGGGGTATCCGAATTGTTGTCCCGTTTCTCCCTTAGCAATGTGTATACGAAGGCGGCAACAGCAATAGCGGACCCCATCGACAGTGATGCAATGACCGTGGCATCACTTGCAAAGTATGCCACCTCGACAGCCGGAACAAGGCCAATGGGAACTGCTACGAGCACAGAACGGGCAGACACGTCGCCCTGCCCCCGACCAAAGGCGCGGGGACAGCAAAGCAGCGGGACCGCAGCCAATACGAGGTAGACCAGAGGAATTAAAAGCACGATGCCAATTGATGCGGCCGTTACAGAGGGCATCCCCCATGGCTCGGGAACGACTCTCCATGAAACTCGACAGCAAAACAGCAGGCAAGACATGACGGCTATTGTTTCTGTAAAAATCGCGTCCTGCGGATGACGAGTTTCTCTTTCGTCAGCCCGCGTCGCCCCCTGCGTCAAAGGAGAGCCCGCCGTATCCCAAATTACATATGAGAGGAGCAACGACCCAGCAAAGCACGAGGCGCATGAAACGCCGCGCAACAGCCAGATAGGCGCAAACACGAATGGAATAGAATCTCCGCGAGCATAGAAGGCCAAGTCAGCCCACTCGGGAACCGCCGCAATAGCAGCAAGGAAAACACCGAAGACGCCAAGGCGACCCGGCCGTCTTATTTCTCTCCCCTTGCGGAGCGCAACACCATGACCAAACGCCGCGAGGCATGCGCCAAGGATAACGAGCCAGGTCATTGCACCTGATGCCAAGCCAATTGAAGATGAAAACCGGTGATAAGGGGTAACTGCCATTACGATAAGCACAATGGCGCAGGCAGATGTGGCAGAACGGCGGGAAAAGAGCATATGGCCTCCATAGCATGTCATTATATCGCTCGATCCACTCATCTATCTCCATGCCCACACCGGCCAATTTTTCCGCAGCCCCCGCTCCAAAGCGGGATACGGTTTCCTTTTGAGCGCCGGTTCGGAAAATGCATCCAGTTTTAGGCCGAAAACTGGGACGCGCGGGCAGGAGCTATGCAAAGATAGCGGCTGTTGGCCTTGCGATCGGTCTTGCAATGGCGCTGTGCGCATCATTCGCGAAGTATAAGTACGAGCCGACTGCTTTCTGTTTAATGACTGTCAATCTCTTCTGCTATCTCCTTTCACTTTTACTCAGTAGTTATAGCTGAACGTTCTCAGATATATAAAATCATTCCTTCCATTTTCCGAAAGCCGTTTTATGAAATATCAGAAGTAGCTAAACGAGTAATTGCACTCACTTCTGAATCTGATCCAATTGCGCTCCGACTTAAAGATTTCTGTTGTCAGGTTCATCTGCCAGATAATCATGTGGAACATAATCGACGTGATAACGCTTTTCAAGTTCCTCGATGAACCGGTCGACCTTTCGAGCATTTTGATAAACCTTTTCAAGCGTTCGGAAAACAGCTTTCTCGTTGTACGCGGGAAGCCCCTGGGTGTTCACAAAATACATCAGCTGATTGAGGTTTGTTCCTTCCTTCAATAACTCATGATGGAGTTTTTCAACTTCCGCGATGTCAAAATTGAATGATTCGATCTTTCCATAGATCGCACCGCGGCGAACCAACTCGCTTACAGAGATGCCAAGCACTGCCGCCCGCTGTTCGATCGCCTTTTTTTCTGGAGCGGTCAGCATCACATGAAACGAAACGTCACGTTTCTCGGCGTTCTCGGCGATGGCTTCACCGCACTCGCCAGATTTTTTTGGAGCGTGTTTGCGCTTGCGGTTGTGCAGCGCTTTATTTTTCTCGTGCTCGATTTTCTTTCCAGTCTCAAGATCGTCGAGAGAAATCGAACGGCTAATCAAAACGGAGCGGATTAGTTCAGCTTCCGTGCAACCAGCTTCGTCACAGAGGCGCTGAAGAATTTCCTTTTCTCCAGCGGTCAACGTCGCTTCGACTTTCTCGCTTCGTCTCATTTTTATCCCTTCAGTTTCGGAGTGGCCTCCGAAACAAGATTTGGAAAAGTCCGCTGAATTTTTCTCGAAGGCGAAACCGCTTCGCGCACAAAGCGGAACTCAGCTTTGCATGTCTTCTTTTCCCGTGTGAGGGAAAAGCAAGATCGTAAATGGCCATAGTTCATGTTTACATGTAATTATGGCCATTTACGTACATCTTGCAATCTCCGGAACGGTGATTGGGCGAAACGCAGTGTAGACGTGGAATGAGAGGCCTCATTCCAAGCGAGAGGCCTCGCGGCGTCGTAACCGCGTGAAGACCGTGAGCGAAAGCGAAATTTTAACGCGAAGGATGCTGAGTGTTAGAAATTCGCTGTAGCGAGAGCGGAGCGGTAATGCGAATGCGAGGGATGCCGAGTGTTTGCATTGCCGCGAAGCGGGTTTGCGGCGCCCGCGCCGCAAACATTCGCCTTTATCGAATCGTTTTTCGATACGCTTACGAAAAAGTTGAGGCACCTTTCGACAATTTCAATGGCGCGGAGAGTCATTAGCGTGACTCGCAGCGCTGTTGGATTTGTCGAAAGGTGACGCGGTTCGCATTACGATTCGAATGGCGATCCGATTTTCATGCGGCGGCAAAGCCGCCTATGATCGCGACCGATGGTCGCTATCGATTTTAAAAACTCCCGTTTTGTTTTGAATCGATTTGAAATCCGAAATGAAAAACGAGGCGAAAAAACGAAACGCCCGCGCGAGTCGCTTTGACTTTTGCGCGGGCGCGATTCGAATCAAACGAAGAACCAGACGATGAGATTTTGAGTTTCGCGTTTTAGATCTCAGAAACCAGATCTAAAAACTGCAGCGTTAATTTCACTTCGCCAACAGCATTACGGCGCGAGCACATCCAACGGAACAACTTGGACGCCGCGGTCGGTAACATAGGCTTGTGAACCAAATCCAATGATTGCAACTTTCGAAACCGGCGGGTTGTTTCCGGCGGCAACCATACGTTCCTCGACAGCAACAAGATTGTCAGATGCCTCTTCGATTTGAGCAGAGCTGAGCTTAACTTCAACCGGGATCCAGGTCCCGCCAGGAGCCGCAATGACTGCATCGACCTCTAGATCGCGAGAATCGTGATAGTGGTAGAGGCTCATTCCGTTTGCTCGTGCATAAACCCACAAATCATGGAGCGCCAGCGATTCAAAAAGTAGTCCAAGCGTCTTGAAATCTAGCAGCAAGGTCTCCGGAGTCGCCCCGAGCGCAGCGGCCGCCAGTGACGGGTCAGCAAGATGATGCTTCTTTGATTCTCTTAAGTGCACCGGAGATCTCATTGCTGGATTCCATGCGGGAATATCGCGAACGAAGCTGACCCGAGCGAGAAGAGATATATACGATGCCGCCGTTTGTCTCGACACATCTCCACCAAGGTCGGCCACAAGCGTCTTGAGTGTCGCCAGAGTGGATTCATTACGCGCAAGCGATTCGATGACAGCTTTGACCTTTTCGGGATCGCGTCGAGAGCCATCAACACGAGACAAATCTTCTTCGGCGACTATGCCGATATAACGTTTTGCCATCGCCGACGCAGCCAGCACATCGCGCCCGACCGCCGCGGGCCATCCGCCACGAACAACGCACTCGGCAATCGAGGCAGAATCCAACGATCCGAAAGCGCCATTGAACTTTTCGCCAGAAATAATGCTCGACAGCTTAACCGCACCGCTAGATTTCCCAAGTTCGAAAAGCGTCATGGTGTCCATGCGCAATTTAGCGAACCTTCCAGCACCGCTATGCATCGGCCGCTCATTGTCCCGCGGTGTCGCCGACCCCGTAAATATGAACTGGCCAGGCTCACCGCCGCGGTTGTCGCACTCAAACCGCGCCGCGTCCCAAAGTTTCGGGACCTCCTGCCATTCGTCAATCAGCCGCGGCACCTCGCCGGAAACGGCAAGCGCCGGATCCGTCTCGGCACGTAAGCGATTCTCGAAGTTGCGCGACGGGTCCATGAGAAGGAGCCTGGACGCCGCACGGGTTCCAGCTGTGGTTGTCTTTCCACACCATTTCGGTCCTTCGATGAGAACGGCACCGAATATCCCCAGCATCTGGTCGAGCTCATTTTCGATAATTCTAGTGTAGTACTTTTTTGGCATAATTTTCACCATTGCTCAGCAGCGCGTTTAACCAAATTCACTGTTTCCATTTAACCAAATTTTGCTTTTTCGATTAACCAGATTTACGCATTTCAGTTAACGAAACAGATTAAACACGAGGTGAAAATCATCTCTCATCTACTCAACACCGCGCATGAGCTCCGAAATGGTGATGTGAAAGCCGTCGGCAATCTTCTTGAGATTTGAAAGGCTGACATTGCGCCGCCCGACCTCAATGCTCGCGTAGTAGGAACGATCCATCTCAATCAAATTGGCGAACTGCTCCTGGCTGCACCCGAGTCCAGCGCGGAGTTCTTTACATCTCAAGCCGAATGATTTCTGAAGCGTCTTCGTATCCATGACAAGAAGAGTCATGGATTGTTGTATTTATGCCAACGGACTATATACAACAATCCCAGTTGAGGAGCATAATTACCTTTATTGGAAAGAGCTCTGATGCCTAGTCGGATATGGCACAGAAAAGGAATGGAATAGCAATGACTCAGGGAAAGCACTTCGCTGCCGGTGGCGATCACTTCGCCGCACTGCCAAACAAAAAGATTCACACTCCGAAGGGGATCGCGCGTCTGACCGTCACCGCGGCGACCATGGCCGCCATGACCGGATCGAGCCTCATCTCACCGTTCACGGCATTCGCCCAGACCGGTGACGGGGGCACGCAGCACCCCGCCGTGATGTCGCCGATCGCCGCCCACGCCGGCGCGGCATCCGGTACCGGCACGAAATCCGTCGCACAGACCATCGCGGACCTGCAGAAGGCAGTCGACGAGGCGAAGGCGAAGGAGGACGCCGCCAAGGCATCCTACGATGAGGTCGCCGGCCCCTACAACGAGGCGGCTTCCGCCCGCGACCAGGCCAAGGCATCCTACGATTCGGCAGTCAGCGCCGGCACGGCAGCCGACCGTGCGGCGATGGACGAGTACGCCCGCAAGGTCGCAGAGGGCAAGGACGCCGCCGATGCCGCCGGCAAGGACCTCGAGCAGGCGAAGGCGGGTCTCGCAGACGCCAAGGCGGATGCATCCGAGAAGGACGAAGCGTACCAGTCCGCCATCAAGGCGGCCCAGGACGCCAAGGACGCCCTCGATAAAGCCAAGGCCGATGCCGCAGGTGCCACCCCGGAGGCAATCAGCGCCGCCGAGCAGGCCGTGCGCGACGCCCAGGACGCCGTGAGCAAGGCGCAGACCGAGCTTGACAACGCCAACGCGACGCTTGCCGATGCCCAGTCCAAGCTGGCTGCGGCCCAGTCTGCAAAGGATTCCGCAGATGCCGTCCTCGCCGCGGCCCAGCAGAACAAGGAAGCGGCAGATGCGAAGGCCGCAGCCGCCAGCGCCGCCTACGAGCAGGCGAAAGCCGACCTCGCCGCAGCCGAGGCCGGTGCCAGCGGTCCGGAGTACGATGCGGCAAAGCAGAAGGTCGCGGACGCAGAGGCAGCCCTCGCTGCAGCACGAGCGGTGCAGTCCCAGTGCGAGTCCGAGCTCAAGCAGGCGCAGTCCGCTGCGGCAACGGCACGGACCGATCTGAATGATGCCCAGGTGGCCCTCTCCGTAAAGCAGCAGGCCGCGGCCGATGCCGAATCCGGTGTGAACGCCGCCCAGTCCGCTCTCGATGCCGCGAACGCCGGTCTCGATGCGGCCAAGCAGGTGAATGCCGACGCCGTCGCCAAGCTGGATGACGCGAAGCAGGCTGTCAAGGATGCCGAGTCCGCCAAGGCAGCCGCCGACGTAGAGCTCGCGAACGCCAAGGCCGCAAAGGATACCGCAGACGCCGCCGTAACCGCCGCGCAGCAGAAGGTCGACGAGGCCCAGGCGAAACTCGATTCCGCCGACGCGCAGCTCAAGCAGGGAGCCATCGGCTTCTTCCGCGCCATGGGTGCCGAAGATGCAGCCAACATCATCCTGAACGCCAAATATGCCGGAAAGACCGAAGTCGGCAACTCCAAGGACGCCACGTCTCTTGACAATATGCTCAATGCGATCAGGTGGATGAAGTCCGTCAACGACTACCGCAAGTCGGTCGGCCTGTCCGAGCTCCATGTCACCTACAAGCTCATCGCCGGTGCGATCGCAGATGCCAACTACAGCGACACCGTGCTCGATCATGCCCGTCAATATGATTTTGCCGAAAACCTGGCATGGAATTACGGAATCGATCCGAGTGGGCAGTGGATCGAGCAGGAGAAGGGCTTTTTCGACAAGGCAACGGAGGCCCTTTATGGAGTCACCGGTCTTGTCGGCAAGGATGCCTATGATTTCTATGCAAAGAACGGTGTCGCAATCAACCATTGGATTGCAGACAACTGCCACTGGGAGAACGGCAGTAGCGGCACCGTCGGCCATTACATGAACATCATCAATCCCGAACTCGCCGTTATGGGAATGGCAACCTGCACCAAGGGCACCATGTCCGGGCTTCAGACGCAGTGCTACACCGCAGAGATCTCCGGCTGGTCCGGCTCCGGTTGGAACATGAATCCCATGTCCGTCGACGAGTACGAGCAGAAGCTGACCTCCTATATCAACGGCCTGAAGAGCGCCAAGAGCGCACTCGACGCAGCCAAGGCCAATCTCGCATCCAAGCAGCATGCAGCCGCCGGCGCCGCCGCAACCTTCCAGCAGAAGCAGGTCGCAGCGGATTCCGCACAGGCAGATGTCGATGCCGCGAAGCAGGACGTCACCGATGCCCAGCGTGCCGTCGATGCCGCAAAGGCTGATGTCGCCGCCAAGCAGCAGGGCGTCACGGATGCCCAGACCGAGCTTGATGCGGCGAAATCGGACCTCGATGCCGCCAACGCGGCAGTCGATACGGCAAAGTCGACCGTCCAGCAGAAGCAGGTCGCCTTTGATGCCGCCAACGCAGCCGTAACGACCGCACAGTCTAAGTTGGATTCTGCCAAGGCGGACACCGAGGCCAAGCAGCAGGACGTCATTGATGCGAACGCCGATCTCGCGAAGTTCTTCCAGGACGTCGCCGACGCCAAGAAGGCACTCGATACCGCAAAGAGCGTCCACGACGCGGCGGCAGCCGAGCAGGCCGAGAAGGCGACCGTCCTCGCCGCCGCCAAGCAAAAGGCGGACGGCACCGCAAGCGCCCTCGCGGATGCCCAGCGTGCCGTCGATGTCGCAAAGGCCGACACCGGCGTTGCCGCCGACAAGCTCACCGGCTCCCAGTCCGATCTTGAGGTCGCCCAGTCGAACCTCGACATCCTCACCGATCTTGCCGCGAAGCTCGCAGAGTCACAGCAGCGCGAGCAGGATGCAGTAAAGGCCGTCAATGACACCAAGGCCGCGCTCGATGCCGCGAAGGCGGATGCCATCGCCGCCGAGTCCCTGGTCTCCGCCGCCGAGCAGGCAAAGGCGCAGGCAGACGCCAAGTTGTCGAAGCTGAACTCCATCGATGCCGGCGCGGCGATCGCTTCCGGCCATGATGTGAACGCGGATGACGCCCTCAACGCGCTTTTCGCCGCAGCAGTCGAGGCACGTGCCAAGGTCGCGCCCGCCAAGGCCATCCTGGACGAGAGGCAGGCCGCGGTGGACGGGCTCCAGCCCGGCTACGATGCGGCACTCGCAGCCTACGAGTTGGCGAAGTCCGACCGCATCGCAGCGGAGCAGAAGCTTTCCGATAAGATTGCCCGACAGGAGGCGGAGGAGGCCGCAAAGCAGCAGGCGGCATACACCCCGAAGCACCTCGCCGTCACGGAGACCGACCAGCCCGGCAGCCTCGCCCAGACCGGCGACCACGCGAACCTCATTGGCGAGACGTTCGCCATCGGCGGTACCGTCCTCGTGGCAGCCGGCGTCTTCCTCGACCGGAAGAAGCGCCGCGAGCAGATGTAGTGCAAATCGCATAACGACTCGGAAAGGGGAATCCCGCAAAAGGGATTCCCCTTTTTCCTTTCGTCAGCCACAGTTTGTTGAGGCAGTGAGGCTTAAGGACTGCGGGTAAACCAATCAACAGCCGTGACCATATGACTGTGCACACATGTTAGCATGGTCATATAGTCACATATTTACAGCTGCGATTATGCTGCGACAACTCAACTGTTAGCGTTTATTAAACAGCCGACCAAATCCTGGTTTGCCCAGTGTTTGGCGCATCTGCCCCACCTGAATCTCCGTCTCCACGCCATCCTTGCCGAAGACGGTGCTCATATTCTTAGCAGTCGGGATGACCGTCTTCACCTCACCCGTCGTTAGGTCGAAGCGCTGGCAGCCGACCTGGTTCTCAAGATGGATCTGGCCATCGGATCCAAAGACATTCTGGTACATGTCTGCCTCCTCGCAAGAAACTGTCGATCCCAAGATAACAGACGGGCGAATCCGGCGCAGCAGACGCTCGATAATACATGACCATGTTAATGTAGTCATATGCTCACGTATTACAAGCTGGAACCTTATGTATTTGAGCTCGAACCGCGCGCCGCGTCACCATGAACACCGACGGCGAAAACATCGACTACTTCAAGGCGGAGGCCGCCCGCACGGACGTCCCCTATCAGGTCATCATCAACATGTACCTGACGGAGTCCCGCATGCAGAAGAGGCACCTCGCGGTCGCGCAATACAAATAGGTAAGATCCCACGCGTGTCATGCCTCGGCGCAATCGGAGCGCCATCTGCGGCGCGGGACGGAATAAGACCGGACGACCCGGGCAATCTGGTCCCGGCTCTCCCGGTCTTATTCCTACGATATCGCCCCTAAATCACCAATGTGTCAGATAAAGAATGAGGCAATGGCTATGACCACGCATACGGCAGATGCAGCGACTGCGCCTTTTTTCCTCTCCTTTAGTCCGACGAATAGGGTTGCCGTAAAGTAAAGGGCGGAAATGCAGGATATGGCAAGCGAAACGAGTTCCTTGGGCGGTTTCAGCAAAAGGTCGCTAGCAAAGAGTAGTGCAAGCAGGGCAAAGCCGATTGTGACCAAGTATCTCGATTGATTTTGCGACAGCATGGCAACTGCCTTTTAGAACATGTAAGTGAAAAGTCGGTACGATGTCATTGCGGTTGCAAACAAGCCGCTGCCAGGACCGGTTGTCACGAGACCGGCGTTAACGCATTTTCTCGGTTTCAAGCTCATGACAGACCCCTCTCTCATGGTGAAACGCATACATTATGAGATATGCACATTATCTCGCTAATTAATTTCAATATCCATCATCTAACACTAAAGAATACTGACTCACTGGTTCAGCGACGATGCGTTTTTACCCTTGCGTTCCCACTCGCCGCGTCGGCGGTCGGAAGGGTCTCCGTCTCGCAATCAGCGACCTTGTAACCGTATCTGATGACTGTAGGTTAAACCAACCCACATCCATGAGCACGTTAATGTAGTACCATACTAATTACTTAACATGTTCACGTATTTCTATCTACGTCTTAGAATTACTTAATGTAGTCACATGTTAATGTGCTAATATATGACTATGCTATTCAGAAAGGGGAGAACATGGCGACGAACATCCTGCTAGTCAACCAGAAGGGCGGCGTCGGCAAGACGACGTTCGCCGACGAGATCGCCTGGGGCCTCGAGCGCCGCGGCCACAAGGTCGGTTTCGGCAACCTGGACCCGCAGGGCGGTGCGAACCACGAGAAAAACCTGCTCGACGACGAGGACGCCGTGAACGTCATCGACACACCGGGCTTTTTGAGCGACGACACCGCCGAGTACGCCAAGAATGCGGATATCGCAATTATCCCGGTGCAGCCCGGAACGCTGGGCCTGAAGCCCATGAAGCGAACGATCAAGGTCATCACCGAGGCCAATCCCGACTTGTCGTTCGCAATCATCATCAACAACTTCGCCGGCAACCAGACCGTGGACAGACAGTTCCTCGAACTGCTCGAGGCCGACGACCTTCCCGTGCTGGGCACCGTACCGACCGCGGCGGCCTTCAAGCAGGGCGCGGCGCTGGGAAAGCCCGTGTATGAAATCGCCAAGAACGGCAAGGCCGCCCAGGCGATTGAAAACATCCTGAACGAACTGGAAGAGGTGCTGTAAATGGCAAAGTTCAAAAAGGCGACCTCCTACTTCGATGTCGCCGCGGAGAAGGCCGAGGAGAGGCAGCAGAAAATCGTTGAAAGCGCATCTGAGTCCCAGAAATCGGCTCCACAGGTACGGAAAGCCGGGCGCCCGAAAAAGGGCCTTGAAGGGGCATCTGAGAGGCTTGTACAGTTGTCTGTCTACGTTCCCGAGAGCTACCGCAAGCGATTGAAGCAGGTCGCCCTTGAGGAAGACAAGTCTGTTTCCGATATCGCTCGGGAGCTTTTCGATCGCTATTTGGCCGAAAAAGAGATCTAGTTGAGTTAACGGGTACCGAAGGGTGCCCGTTTTCTTTTACCTTGGCCACTGAGAGCCGATTTAAGACCAGTTTTATCTATCAATGAGAAAACGGTCGGACCTCACCGATAGGACGTCTTATTTTCGATTCTGCGGCTCCCTGCCGATAATTGAAGTGAGGTCAACCAAATGTCGGTATCCAGATCAACCGGAAAACGGATTCGGTAGGTCATTGCCGAATTGCAGGTGTTTACAGCCAAGTTGGTTAGTCCACCGGGGGGCGAAGCGACGCCGGCGCTGAGAGTTGACAAGGACGCAGCGATCTTCAGTCGAGGTCGATTGCTCTCCTTTCCGTTGAAAAGTGAACGCCCGATTTGCCTATAACGTTTCGCTGGTCGCTAAGACCAATAGGGCCGTACCGGATTTATTTCCGGGAAAGTACGTTGCGAGTGGATAGGTTTTCGATTAAACGGTGATTGACATGGACGTGAATAAAATCTCAAATCAAAGAAAAAGTTTTCTTTCCCTTTCTTTCTCTTAAAACCTCTTTAGATATTATTGGTGCCCTTTTTGGAAACTTTTTGTGCCCTTTTTGGAAACTGCCATTGTTAAAAAGGGCACAGGAAATTGCCGAAAAGGGCACAGGGGGAGGCAAATAAAAAGGGACGGACAATCTGTCACCCGTCCCGATTAGAGGTTCCTGGCACCACGTTCCATGCACGCCTGCGGGTTCACATCGTACTCAGCCGGAACGCGCGGCGAGACGACCGTCTTTACGACGAGGCTCAGGCCAACGAGCTTTTCGAGGGAGGCACGAAGTTTGCTCTTACTGACAGCGAGCTGGTCGGCGGCGTTCTGGGTCGACACCCGGAAAGGCTTGGGCTCCTTGGCCGAAAAGAACGAGAAAATGTAGCCGAAAAGAACCTTGTCGAGAGCAGAGAGATCGGTATCGCGAATCGCCCAAAAGGGGATCCGGCAGAACGTCCCGTGCGAAGTCCATTCGTGAAGGGCCCCGGCGTTGACGAACTCAACGCCGCACAACTCCGCCCACCTGGCCTCGTCGACCCTGTAGGTGACCTCCTCGCCATGACCCTCTTTCTCAATGAGGGCGAAGCTCTTGAGCTTTTGGAGCCTCTTGCTGAGTGCCGAGGGGGAGATGCCGAGGACTTCGGCAATTGTCTTTGCGTTGGACCGGCAGCCCTTCAAAGGGTCCCTGCGCTGAAACCCGTGGATATATGCCAGAACGAGCAGTTCGTTCAGCGACAGCTTCGCCTTCGACTTGCGAAGCAAGATCATCGACAAGGGGAGCGCGATGAAGCGCCCACTGCCGGACGAGCTGTCTTTGAGCCATGATTCCGCGTTTAAAACAGCAGCTCGATTCGAGTTCGAGTTCGACTGCGTGTCGTCCGGTTTTGACTGGGCAAGAAGGGCGGCGAAGTCCTCTTTCGAAATCGTGTTTTTGAACGTGCTCCCCCCGCTGGGCGGAGCGCCATTTACGTCCATAAAGTGACCTTTCCAAGGTCACCAACATGTTTTAAGTGGTAGAATATTACCAACAAGTTGATGACACTTCGCTTAAAGGACCCAAGCCGCCAAGCTAATGAGGGTCCTTTTTGCGTTATATATGCATGCCTACTGTTTCTGCTGATGAAGACGAATCTCCTCCGCATTAAGTAGATTCTGAACCGCTAGCGCAACGAGTCCAGATTTCGTTAAACCGAGTTCCCGAGCTTTAGTATCCATTTGTTCGGTCAGCTCGGTTGGTAGCGTGATCATAAGCCGTTTTTTGTTAGTCGCAACGGGCG
>OIYQ01000364.1_pt1 | contig 18784 bp, 20 predicted proteins | sample 1588311 | NCBI WGS metagenome assembly OIYQ01 (sample SAMN03283244) | human gut metagenome | biome: human-associated habitat; material: feces | host: Homo sapiens | place: Peru | collected 2012
TCCTGGGGCTGTATTCGGTCCCAAGGGTTCGGCTGTTCGCCGATTAAAGTGGTACGCGAGCTGGGTTCAGAACGTCGTGAGACAGTTCGGTCCCTATCTGTCGTGGGCGTAGGATATTTGAGGAGAGCTGTTCCTAGTACGAGAGGACCGGAATGGACGCACCGCTGGTGTATCGGTTGTCATGCCAATGGCACGGCCGAGCAGCTAAGTGCGGAAGAGATAAACGCTGAAAGCATCTAAGCGTGAAGCCCCCTCCGAGATAAGATATCCCACTTTTTAAAGTTAAGACCCCTTGTAGACTACGAGGTTGATAGGTTGCGTGTGGAAGTACAGCGATGTATGCAGCTAGGCAATACTAATAGGTCGAGGGCTTGACCTTTCAGAGAGTGTCTGAAGGTGAAGTTAATTACAAAATTCCAGAGCAATATCTGTATTTAGTTTTCAGAGTATATTCTGAACAGAGCTATGCACCATTAGCTCAGTTGGTAGAGCACCTGACTCTTAATCAGGGTGTCCACGGTTCGAGCCCGTGATGGTGTACCATCTATGGCCCGTTGGTCAAGCGGTTAAGACATCGCCCTCTCACGGCGAAAACAGGAGTTCGATTCTCCTACGGGTCACCAAGACCTAAAGGAAAAGCCAACAGGTCATAAAAACAACTGTGATTAACAGTTACAGTTCATAGTCGGTGTTTATTACGCTGAGGGTCCACCCGTTCCCATACCGAACACGGTAGTTAAGCTCACGCGTGCCGAAAATAGTTGGAGGGCAGCCTCCTGTGAAAATAGGTCGACGCCGACATAAAAAAAGACACTCATTTGAAGGTGCGAATTAGGGATTAAATGAAATCTCACACCTTTCAAGGGGTAGCAAGCAATGAAAACAGCTGTAGAACATAGATTATGTTTTATGGCTGTTTTTTTATCCTATTTTTGGGACAGCTTTATCATTAATTATTGTGTAATAATATTTGCCATGATATAATAGTTTTAAGGAGGCGAATATAATTGACACACATATTTATTGTTAATGAGCAAACTTTCAAGGTTCATTTAGAGCATATGTTTGCTGGAACTGGTTATGGAGAGAATGAACCAGACTTTTTGGCTATTGAGAAAGATAGTGATTTTGCTGATAGTACGGAACAAGTATATGTTAGTATGATAGCTGATATATCGAAAGTTAGAATTGGAGATAAAGTTGCTTTTTATGTAACAGGATGCAAGAAGATTTTTGGATTTTTTAAGATAAAGAGTAATCCTTTTTTTGAAAGCTTTGAGAGTAATTATTTAGGCGGTTTTTTAGGAAAATATTTACCATTAAGGGTTTTGTTAGAACCGGATGAAGTATATGCTGAAGGTATTACAGAATTGGAGGCGTTGGATGATATTTCTTGCATTGAACACCCATATCAAATGTGTTGGAGTTTAATATACAGAAAACTTACCGGAATGAGAGGATGTTCATTTGTAACCGAGTCAGAATATAATATTTTAAAGACTAAGATTGCAGAAAAGAACGCTAATTGTACTATTAATTATAATAGTTTTTCTTATGATAATGATAATCAATGTATTATCTCTTATGATTGTCCTTCGGAGTATACTGGAGAACAAGATATTTCGTTATATATTGGTAATCGAATATTAAATGTTAGAAATTCATTTGAAGGACATTTACAAGCATATATTATACAAAATTATGAAAATGAGCCATTGAAAAAATTGTTGTTTCCAGAGAATTTTATAAATGTTTGGATTGGAAATGAAGTAATATGTAGTGTAGGCGAACAGCGAATTGATATTTTATTTATCATTGAACAAGATGATAAATATATTATAAGAATCATCGAATTGAAAGATGAAAAGCCTACTGCAGATATTGTAAACAAGCAAATGGTATGGTATATAAAATGGGTTCAACAATATATTGTTCCCAATTTATCCAAATCAGTTGAAATTATTCCAACAATAATAGCTGGTACATATAAAAGAAGTTGCCCTGGAAAAACTAATTTTTATGATGCTTGTGATAATTATAATGCAAATAAACCTCAAAATACTAATAATGTAAGCCTAAATAAGCTAGAGTTTGTAAAGTTTATTAGAACTAATAATGATATTTCTTTTGAAAAAGTTATTTAGTAGTGGATATATGATTGATTTTATGGTATAGTATTCAAAGATAGGAGGCGAGGACTTGAACTATATTGGATCAAAGTATTCTTTGATGGATTTTTTAACTACCACAATTACAGATGTTGCAGGCAGTAATACAGAAGGAAGAGTCTTTGCTGATTTGTTTGCAGGAACTGGTGTTGTGGGAAAAACATTCAAAGAAAAAGGATTTCGAGTAATAGCTAATGATATTCAGTATTATAGTTATGTTATAAATAAACATTTGATTGAGAATGTTCCACCATTAAGTGTTGATATTGTAGATACTTTAAATCAACTTTCTGGTGTTGAAGGATTTATTTACAAAAATTATTGCGCTGGTTCTGGTAGTGGAAGACAATATTTCACAGATGAAAATGGAATGAAATGTGATGCTATACGAATTGAATTAGAAAGGCTAAAAAACAATGGTGATATTGACGAATCACAATATTACTATTTATTAGCAAGTTTAATTAATTCAATTGATAAATATGCGAATACTGCTTCAGTATATGGAGCATTTCTTAAAAACGTCAAGAAATCAGCTGCAAAAGAATTTGAACTTGAGCTATTACCAATAGTTGATGGTGATAAAGAAAGCCGAGCATATAATGACAATATTTCAAATTTAATAAGAAAAATCGGTGGAGACATTTTGTATTTAGATCCACCATATAACGCAAGACAATATTGCACAAATTATCATGTGCTTGAAACAATAGCTCGATATGATAGTCCTATCATTAAAGGCAAAACCGGACTAAGAGATTATTCAATGCAAAAAAGTGCTTTTTGCTCATCCAGAACTGTTGTTGATGCTTTTGATAGTGTGTTAAGAGATGCTAACTTTGATTACATTTTTTTAAGCTACAATAATGAAGGTTTAATGCCATTTGATACTATTAAGTCTACAATGGAAAAGTATGGCGAATATCAAATGTTCTCAACTGATTATAAGAGATTTCAAGCTGATACAATTAGCAATAGGAATATTAAAAGTAACAAAACAACAGAATATTTACATTGTTTGATTAAAAAATAATGAATTGCGACAGCTTTGCATATTGTGAAGTTGTCGTTTTTTTGATATAATTATTTTATCTTGATGAAAGAGGTAGAATAATTATGAAACCATTTGGTGTTGGTACAAAGCCTTATTTGTTTGAAAAATTAGCCCAGCCTGACGAAAACGGAGTTAGCAGATGGGTGTCAAAAACAGAGTTCGTTGGCGAATATGCAGATTTAATGTTTCAAAATGGAGCTTCTTGGTGTAGAAAAGAATCTTCAATTGCTAAAAAATATATAGTGAAATTTGATAAATCGGTTACTCCTGGCAATAGCGTTGATAGAATAAAGTTAGATGGATTCAAAGGAGAGGAAGAATGGATAGGTAGTCAAACCATTAGAGGAGATATAAAATCATTTTACCAAAAAGAAAGATGCGTTATTTTAGGAACATCAAAACCTGAAGTAGATCATAAAAATGGTTGGAAAAACGATTCTAATGTAATGAACACGGCATCTCAAAAGCTTGAGGATTTTCAAGCGTTAAGTAAAGCTGCAAATGATGCTAAAAGGCAATTTTGCAAAGAATGCAGAAAAACAGGCAAACGATATGATGCAACAAAATTAGGTTATCCTATGTCGTTTTATGCCGGAAATGAAAATCACGATGGAACTGAAAATGGTTGTATAGGTTGTTTTTGGTATGATCCTATAGAATTCAGAAGCCATTTGAGTTTTAAATAATATACGGTAGGTAAAGTTATGGCAAAATACAATGATATAGATATGAAAAACTGGAAAGAGTATGGAGATATTCTAACGGATTCATTATGGATATTTGACAAGCGAGATAAATCCGGTGTGCATAATGCAAGTTATCATGGTAATTTTGTGCCACAAATTCCAAATCAATTATTTAGAAGATATACTAAAAAAGGCGACTGGATACTAGATCCTTTTACTGGTGGTGGAACATCATTAATAGAAGCACAAAGACTAGGAAGAAATTCAATTGGTGTAGAATTGCAAGAGGATGTTGCAAAGTCGACGCAAGAACTATTATTACAAGAAAAGAATCCTAAAACAAAGGGTAAAATTATTATTGGGGACAGCAGGTCGGTTGATATATCTGAAAAGATGGATTCGTTAGGCATCGAAAAAGTGCAATTCATAATTTATCATCCACCATATTGGGATATAATTAAGTTTAGTGATAATAAAGATGACTTGTCTAATTGCGAAACCCTAAATGATTTTTTGGATTCATTTGGTAAAGTAATTGATAACACATCGCAGCATTTAGAAAAAAATAGATATTGCGCTGTCGTTATTGGCGACAAATATGCTAATAGTGAGATAGTTCCTCTTGGATTTTATTGCATGAATCTATTTTTGATGCGAGGATTTAAGTTGAAAGCAATCTTAGTTAAAAATTTTGATGAAACAAAAGGTAAATCTAATCAAAAAGCCATTTGGAGATATAGAGCTTTGGCAAGTGATTTTTACCTGTTTAAGCACGAATATATCTTTGTATTTAAGAAAGTAAAGGAGACCCAAATATGAATTTAGATTTTGTTGATGAACTTGTTGAAGAAGAAATTAATGAGGAAGATAATAGTACTGAAGATTCAAAGCTGGAACGATATCAAATTAATTCATTTCAACAAGACAAACCGGTGGAAACATTAATTAAATGGTTAAGAAATGGAAAACTGATCTTGCCTACTTTTCAGAGAGATTATGTGTGGTCGTTTTCGAATTCGTGCCGTTTAATTGAATCTGTTTTATTAAACTTGCCAATTCCAAATATTTTTTTGTTTAAGGTAAAAAATCCTGAAGGAGAAAAGTTTTTACTCATTGATGGATTACAACGAATGACAACAATTGAGCAGTACATAGATGGCACTTGGTCACAGGGTGAGAAAAAACGAACCTTTAAGATTTCTTCTCCTAATGAAAATTGGGATAGAAAAACATTTGATGATTTGGATGAAGATGATCAGCAATTTATATATGACTATTCTATAGGAACTACAATTTTTGAAACTTCTTCCGGCAGCAAAGTAGATGAAAACAACGTCATTTTTTCAGTATTTGAACGAATTAACACGGGTTCTGAAAAATTGTCTGATCAAGAGATTAGAAATGCTATTTATAATGGAGAATGTCTTGCTGAACTTAAAGATTTGTCTAATAATCCAAATTATCAAATATTAATTAGAAATGATAATAATATTATTAAACGCGGAAAGCACATCGAGCTTTTATTAAGATTTATTGCTTATTATCATATTTATAAGGCTGCTGTTGAAGATAACAGATGCCTAGTGGATGGTGATATTGAAAGTAAAATCACAACATCCAAAAAAATAATGCTTAACAATTATTTATATTTTTCTAACTGCAATAAAATCGATTATAAAAATGAAATTAACGAATTGATTGAAGCGATAAATATTATTTCTCAATTTGATGACTCTGCTTTTTATTCAAAATTACGAGATTCAGATGAAATAGGAAAGAAAGTTCACGAATTATTTGCAGAAGCTTTAGTTATAGCAGTAATACTTAATGATTATAAAATAGATATTGAAAAAGAAGATTTTATTTCTGAAAAAATACAACTATGGAATGATGAGCAGCGTTTAGAATTCTTCAAATCAAAAACAACTGATCCTAACACTGTAAAAGAAAGAGTTAAGATCCTCTTGGATATTATTAGAGGAATGTAAATGGATGTACTTACCCCGACTAAAATTGAAGAAAGTTTAGATGCTCGTCTAAATGCTGCATTGCGATTGTATCAAACTTTAAATACTGATGAAGATATTGAAGTATATAATATTATATACTTTAGGTTGTATTTTGATTTATCTACTGCAATTGAAAGAACTATACACGACGTTATGGTAACAAAATATGGTGGTGATGCATTTATTGTAAAAAAGGCTAAAATTGATGATAAATCAGTTTCAAATTACCTTCCGCCTGATGATATTAAAAATCTTATAAATGATTTTGGAAGCGAAATTACTGTCAATGATATAAAAAACAGATTTGATTTTTTGGGTGACATTGTTCCAGAAAGTCATTATCTAAACCTTGGATTAGATAGAAAAGTTTTAGATATTGAAAAATATACAAGTGTCTATTCCAAAAGTAGAATCACCAGAAATAAATTAGCTCATGGGTTAACATTAGAACAGGTTGAATATAACAGAAAAATGTTGTTCAATTTTATGGTTAGCTATTATGTGCTAATTGAGTTTTATAAAACTTTATAATTGAGATGACTTTACATTACTACTGTGAAAATCTTGATTCATAAGTTGTCTTGAGTGATATGTATATACCCCCCCAGGTAGGAGGTAGTTCATATATTAGGACTAGATAAAATGAGTCCGAAGAGTTGAGAAAACGATATTCAAACGACAGCAGAGTAGAGTTTGTCGCCCTGTATAACCCATATTGTGAAATACTATCTGGATTAAAAGGAACAGTTACTTGTATTGACGATATTGGCACAATGCATATTAACTAGGATAATGATTCATCGCTTGGAGTTGTTTATGGTGTCGATAAAATAATTAAAGGATAAAAAATAACCTCCTATTATAGTAATTGCTACTGTAGGAGGTTTTCCTTTTATCTAGGCATCAATTCAATTTCGTTTTCTGTGAATACCTCAAATAGGTCAACATTTTTTAATGACCAGTGCATTTCAACGATGCCTTTGTATGGCTTAGCAATATCTAAATCTTCTGCATATTCATTAAGAACGCTTTGTGGAAAGCTTGCGATAATTTCGTAATATACTTTTACAAAATCTGTTAGTTCTCTAATTTTTACTACTCTGCCAAGATAAGCGATTTGGTCATCGGGGCATCTGCCACGAGAATATCCATTCTCATTTGCAAGTATTGTAGGGCAGGCAGTTTTTCTTTCAAGCAACTCATCAGTAAAACCATTGAATTCTTTATCAAGATTGCTGTGCTTGAATAAGCCATTGTAGTAGATGTGAACACAATCATCCTCAAATTCATCGTATTGAACTACTACAAGGTTATATTCATTGTGGTTGGTTAAATCGTTGCAAGCAATGTCATTGATGTAACATTTGTGTGTTGATTTTGGTGTTTCGCCAGTTGCTGGAGATACATTATTTACTCTCAATATCGTATAATCGTCAACAATACCAATGCCACCATCATATATGTTCTTTCTTTTACCATAATCATTAATAAATAAACTAGAAAAAGTATTAGCACCCTTTGTGTTATCATCTTTGCTTACTATTAAATAATGTAGTACACCAAGCAAAAATGATTCAATCTCAAATGAGGTGCTTTTTATTATACTCTCAACTTTTGACGGCAAACCATCGCTATTAATATATATTAAATCAGTTTTAGGTATATCAATATCATCATCAATAAAATTGCAGATTTCTTTAATGAGCCAGCCATAATACTTACTATCAATATGCTTTTCAACAAAATATATCATTCTTGATAGGGTTGCAATATAGTCTTGCTTTATAGCATCATCAAATGTGCTGATAACAGTTGAATTGTCAAAAGGGATGTAACCACAACCGTTAGTTTTGCATGATTTGTATTCTGATACATTCCTTTTAAATGTGCCTTCATTAGGCACTATTTTTTTGCCTGTAACAACATAAACTAAATCTTTAAACATCTCAGGCTCTTTATACACCTGATTTTCACTCTTAAAATGGTCAATGCTGGTGTCCTTGTTTTTTTGAACTTGCGATAATAAAGCAATAATATGCCTGGAGTGATACACTTAACGCCCATATTTATATGTCCTTTCTAATAAAGTAATCGATTATTTCAAAAGTAATCGAAGTAACTGAAAAGTAATCGTGAGTAAATATTGTTGTTTTTGAAAGTAACCTTAAACTCGTAAGTGAGGTTAGACCTCAAGACGATTATACCACCGATAATATGACAATTCCAGTTTTTGTTGCTCAATGTTGATAGTGGTACAAATAATCGTACACGAATATATAGAAAGGAGGAAACCATATGTATGAGCAATTACCAAATAGCCTGAAGGTAAATGGTGTGTTTTGTATGTGGAAATACGAAATGCGAAATGGTAAAAAGAGCAAAGTTTCATATCAAGCTAATGGTTACAGAGCCAAGAGTAATGATATTGATTGCTTCACTACATTTGATAGAGCAATAAATGCTATTGATAATTTTGATGGCATCGGTCTGGGTGTTTTTAATGAGTACTCTGCTGTTGATATAGACCATTGTGTTGAAGATGGCAGAATATCAACTGCTGCACAAGATATTATTGATACCTTGCAATCATATACTGAGCTTAGTCCATCCGGGACGGGTATTAGGATAATATTCAAGGTTAGCAATATAGCTTTTGACAAAACAAAATACTATATCAATAACCATAATATTGGTCTAGAAATCTATATATCTGGAACTACTAGTAAGTTTGTAACCTTAACTGGTAGAGCATTAAATAATTGCGATGTTAAATACTGTGATGATGAGATTATGCTTGTTCTTGATAAGTATATGAAGCGTGACAGTAGCACAAAGTGCGATACTATTGCAACTGGTTCTGTTTTAACGGATGAGCAATTGTTAGAAAAAGCTTTGAATGCTAAAAACGCTGACAATTTCATATCTCTATGGAATGGCAATATCCCAAGTGGCAAATCACATAGTGAAGCAGATATGGCATTGTGTTCCCATTTAGCATTTTGGTCTTGTAAGGATGCAGAGCAAATGGATAGGCTTTTTAGGCAATCAGGACTTATGCGTGACAAATGGGACAGAACACAATCTGGTTCAACTTATGGAAATATTACTATAGCTAAAGCAATAGAAAGGGCTTCAGCTATCTATGGTGGACACACCTATGAGTTCGATTTTGACGATGTTGATGACATCGGCACAATCTTGGCAGATTTGGATGCCTACAATAAATATCGTCATAACGATAATGGTACAGGAAGATTGTTCGCAGATGTTTTCAAAAACTGCTTGCGATATGTCCCACAGCGTAAAACCTGGTATTATTACAATGGTGTCTGTTGGATTGAGGATGTTGGTGGAATGTGTGCTATGGAAAAATGCAAGCAGCTTGTGTTGGAAATGCTTCGCTACTCTGTGGAGTTAAAAGATAGCCAATATACGGATTATTGCAATAAGTTACAATCTCGAAATAAGAGAAAAACCATACTTGATGATGCACAGAGTGTGTATCCAATTAGTATGAGCGATTTTGATAGCAACAAATATATGCTTAATTGCAATAATGGAACATTAAACCTTTTTACAAATGAGTTTAATGAGCATAGCTCTGATGACTTAATTACCAAATTAGCACCAGTTGATTATGATCCAAGTGCTTATTCAAAACGCTTCAATGATTTCTTAAATGAAATTATGAGCGGCGATATGGAAAAGGTAAAATTCATACAAAAAGCTTTAGGCTATTCAATTACTGGCGATACACGATATGAGTGTATGTTCTTCTTGTATGGTGCAACCACAAGAAACGGAAAAGGCACTCTTATGGAAAGTATGCTTAATGTATTTGGTGATTATGGTAAGGCTGTAAAGCCTGAAACCATTGCAGAAAAATTTAATAAAAACAGCTCGACACCAAGCGAAGATATCGCAAGACTTAAAGGTGTTAGATTAGCCAATATATCAGAACCTGGCAGAGGAATGGTATTGGATGCTGCTGGTGTTAAAACTATGACTGGTAACGATACCATAAATGCAAGATTTTTGCATGAAAATAGTTTTGATTTTAGACCACAGTTTAAACTTTATATTAATACCAATTATCTTCCAGTTGTTAAAGATGCAACGCTGTTTTCTAGCAATAGATTGTTTATCATACCATTCGATAGGCATTTTGAACCTAGCGAGCAGGACAACACACTAAAATCGCTATTTGCAGAAGAAAATACCAAAAGTGCGATTCTTAATTGGCTTATTAAGGGAAATACCTTATTAGGTATCGAGGGGTTGAAACCTCCAAAGGCTGTACTTGATGCAACAGAGCAATACAATCACGATAGTGACAAAATGCAGTTGTTCGCTGAAGAGTGCCTTGATAGTAAGTGTACCTTTGAGGTTAGAACCTCTGTTGTGTATTCTGCTTACAAGGATTGGTGTAGTGCTAATGGTATGTATGCAGAAGGTAGCAGAACCTTTACACAAAGTTTACGCACACTGGGTGAGGTAAAACGAAAGCGACCTAATGCTGGTGGTGAGAAAACCACAATGCTAATAGGCTTTAAGGTTAAAGATGAGTTTGAACCTTTAATAGCCTAGGGGCAGAAAGTGGCAATGAAATTATTAGCGTATAGTTTCTATAGCTTTATACATTAACTTTTTCGTTGCCACAAATTGCCCCAACAATAAATACAAGGAGGTAAAACATTGTGAGCAAGAGAAATCATAAGGGTAATTATACCCGAACTATTGGAGAAAAAGCACCAATGCAGACACCAGTGCTTAATCCAAAGGACTTTGATATGCCAGACTATCCTTGCATGTTTGTGAGTCAGCAGGCTGACGGTAGTATCGTAGGTTTGTATCTTCACAATAATGCAGCAGACTACTATTGGTTAGTAGTGAAAGGATATGATGCATTTAAGTTTGAAACCCTCGCTGAAGCAAGAGCCTATTGTAAACGCAAAGGTTATACAGGGGTGGGGGCATAAAATCACAAAAACATTTTTATATCAGCAACGGGCTGGGGTTTCGTGTGAATTTTTCTGGGTTCAAACAGGGTATTAACCCCATATCCAGAATTGAAATCTTATATATTATGAAATTGCCTGTATGTTGTATATGCAAACTAAATTTTAATTATTCTTGGAGGAATTAATATGAAAAATATTCAATTTAATCAATTTGATTATGAGGAAGATATGGCTTTCTCAAATGTTATCAGACGCAAGCAATTTAGTACAAGCAAGGATTCTCCTGCACAAATAAGCCTTACTAATTATGATGGTAGTCTTAAAGCACCAAAAGCTTTTAGAGCAGGCTTTGATAAGGCTGTTAAGAGTGAGAATCTATTTCGTACATATGGAACGATTTTTGACATATGTCAAGTTGATAAAAAGATAAACGCAACCGCTTCAACTGGTGAGGCTGCAGTGGTTAGGGATGAGCAGGCATATCCAATTGATGAGGATGGTGTTGAAGAGTACACTATTTCTCCTTGCAAGATTGCATCTCTTACAAAAATCAAGGATTCATTTGTACTTGATGATAAATTCGATGTGTTGAGATATCTACAAACTGACTTTGCTAGAAGGTTTAGCAGAGCCGAAGAAAAGCTATTCATTAATGGCACAGGAACTGATGAGCCAACTGGCATTCTGGCAAATGAAGCTAATGTGATTACTGAAGGTGATGAAATCACTTATGAGGATATTGTCAAGCTTTACTTTAGTCTCAAAGATGAGTATGCAAGAAATGGTGTGTTCATTGTTAATCGCAAAACAGCAATGACACTTCGTTTAATTAAAGATTCAAATGGTAGACCTATTTGGAACAACGATAATACAATTTTTAGCAAACCTGTGCTTATATCAGAACATATGCCTGATGCTGTTTCTGGCAATAAGGCTATTGCATTCGGTGATCTTTCGTATTACTGGATTTTTATCAAAACTCCACTAAATGTTAAGGTGCTATACGAGTTGTATGTGAGACAACTTTCAACCGGTTATGCTGCTCACGAAAGACTTGATGGCAAGCTAATTCGTAAAGAAGCTGTGGCTACACTTCAGATGAAGTAAATCTAAATAAACCTATTGGGAGGTAGGTAGTATGGAACAAAAACTAAATAGTCGTACCACCTACCGAACCATAGGTGATACGGTTTATGTAGTAGAAGCAATAGAAAGTGAAACAGCGGCTGAAACTACATATTCAAAAGTCAAAAGGCTTATTATGAACAATGCCGATGAACAAATAGCGTTATCAAATAGTTCATACAATAGTATCAAATAATGCACGATAGTCTGCTTGTATTATGGTATAGTTAAACTGCTAACATACCCATTGAAGGCTGTCGAGATAAGGAGGTAATAATAAAATGAGGCAGTCAAATTTAGCAGACGAAAACAAAATCACAGCATTATATTGCAGACTATCAAGAGATTATGAATTACAAGGCGATAGCAACAGTATTAAAAACCAAAAATCAATGCTTCAAAAATATGCCCAAGACAATGGCTTTACTAATATTGAAACCTTTGTTGATGATGGTTTTAGCGGCACAAATTTTAACAGACCAGATTTCCAAAGACTAATGGAAATGGTAAATGCTGATAGAGTTGCAACCATTATAGTAAAGGATATGTCTAGACTTGGCAGAGATTATTTGAAAGTAGGTTATTATACTGAAATTCTATTCCCTGAAAATGGAATACGCTTTATTGCAGTTAATAATGGCGTAGACAGTAATAATCAAGCTGATAGTGATTTTACACCATTCCTTAACATTATCAATGAATGGTATGCGAAAGATACTAGCAAAAAGATTAGAGCTGTATTCAAAAATCGTGGTGAGGCTGGTAAGCCATTAACTTTTATTCCTTGCTACGGTTATGTTAAAGACCCTGATGACAAAGATCATTGGCTCGTAGATAATGATGCTGCAAAGGTTGTAAAAGATATATTTCATCTTTGTGTAAAAGGTTATGGTATCTCACAAATTGCAGATATATTAACAGAGAGAAAAATACCAATACCTGAATATCATAAAAGAAAAGTAGGAATAATTAGCACAGCATTCCCTGAACATCTTGATATGTATAAATGGCATTCATCTACAATTGCACACATACTTGAAAAAGAAGAATATCTTGGTCATATCGTTAACTTTAGGACACATAAGAAATCCTATAAAAACAAAAAGAAAGTCAAAAATCCAAAGGAAGAATGGGTTATTTTTGAGAATGCTCACGAAGCCATAATCGACCAGGAAACCTTCGATATTGTTCAGCGAATAAGAGATGGTCGTAGAAGGTTAACGCCTATGGGTGAACCACCAATATTCTCTGGTATGCTTTATTGTGCCGACTGTGGTAAGAAACTATATCAAGTTCGTAGCAGAGCGTTTGATGAGAGTAAAAACCATTTTGTGTGTTCAACTTATCGAAAGGTAAAGGGTGGATGTAGTTCACATCAAATTCGCAATATCGTTGTTGAACAATTATTGCTTGAAGATTTGTAAAGGATAACCTCATTTGCAAGGGAGCATGAGGCTGAATTTATAAAACTTGTCAGTGATAAAAATGAAAAAGCTATCAATCAAAGCCTTAAAGATGCCAAGCGTGAATATGAGCAATCAAAAGCACGTATTAGTAAACTTGATACAATTATTCAGAGATTGTATGAAGATAACATTGAAGGCAAGATTTCAGATGATCGTTTTGCGAAGTTATCTACAACATACGAACAAGAGCAAACTCAACTGATTAATCGAATCAATGAACTAGATGATATTATTAATATTGCTAATAATAACGCTATTATCACACAATCATTCCTGAAACTAGTAAGAAAATATACTGATATTAAGAAACTTGATGCAGAGCTTATTAGGGAATTTGTTGAAAAAATCATCGTTTACAAAGCTGAAACAATCGATGGTCATCGAACACAAAAAATTCAAATCGTTTACAACTGTATTGGAGCAGTAAACATTCCAAGCACAACAAAAGAAAAAGCAGCATAGTTATTTCTAACTATACTGCAATTTTTCTGGAATTAAAAATTCCTTAGACGAACCCTCTTTCGAGTGTCTTTTTTTTATGCCCACTTTCACTTTATGCTTGAATTGGACTACACAACAAGCAGCTTGCACTTGTTGTGAGAGGAGAAACATATGCAGTATATTTACAAAACTATGTTTTGTTCTATACGGAATATGTTTTGACGAAACGCCGACATTTAATACAAACCACTCTTTCGAGTGGTTTATTTTTATATTTCCGTTGACTTTACGATTCTTTTGCAGACAAGCTTTCTTTATGTGAAAATTATTCACATCCTTTTTTCGACATATTTCTCGTTTAGATTGACTTTGCTTTGCTTGTATGGTACGATTTATTTAATAAATTATTTTATCTTTTTCAAAAGAATTTGGGTGGCAGGTTATTGAATATGCACAAAAGGTTTAATTGCTTTTTTATTTTTTTACTTTCTTTATTTGTACTTTTAATTGCATTTAGTAGCACCGTATTTGCATACAATGTTGATTATTTGGATGATACTTCGTGGGTTGATAGCAATGATGCAGTAACCAAAACCGTTAGTTGCGAAAGAAAAGGACACTTTATGGATTGTTCTGTTAGTTATCTTGTCGATGAAAATAACAGTACAGCGTATTTTCAGGTTTTAGCAAATAATTTTAACATTACAAAAGAAAGTGATGTGCGTGTATGTTTTGAAGTCTTTGCCGATAATCAACGGTATTCTTTTTATGTTGACAAGTCAGGATTACATAGCAACAATGATTACAGTAAACTTTTTGCTGCAAAAAGTAATTTTAATTCTTCTAAGAATGTCGGCTCAGGTACATACATTGTAGCATTGGATGTCAAAACAAAGGCAAGCGTAAACAAAATCAACATCGCATTGTCTGTTGACAGTATGAAATATGACTTAATTGACGGAATTTTGTTAAATGAAATAACAACAACTAAAAAGCCTACAACAACTAAGATTAAGGCAACTACTTCTCCCCGAACAACACAAAGATTTGATAATGTCGGTGAGATTACGGTTGTAATTGCCGAAACTAAAACAAAAAAGAATTCAAAATCTAAGTCTAAAAAAGAATCTTCAACCAAGTTTGTTGGAAAAAATAAATATCATACAACTGCAAAATCAGAAAATGAAACAAAGTTTTCGCCTACCGGAACAACAGTTCAAACCACTGATTTGCAAGAACAGGGCACAACCGAACCAGTGTGGCATACTTACGAAAAGGATATGTCGTATTCAACAAAAATCAAAATAACAACTGCTGTTGGAATAGCATTGGGCGTTGTCGGTTTGTTGCTTACGGGTTTTGCAATCGGTAAGGCTTCCAATAAGAAAGAACAGAAAAAAGACGAAAATGATAAATCATCCGATGATGAGAAAATTATTGATGATGATTTTGAGTTTTAAAAGGAGCAAATATGGGTTACATATCTGAATTACGAAAACATATTGGTCATAATCCTTTGATTTCTGCAGGGGCAACTGTTGCTGTGATTAAAGATAAACAAATACTGTTGAATTTGCGCTCCGATACAAAAACCTGGGGTATTCCGGGCGGTTCACTTGAAGTTGGCGAAACATTGGAAGAAACTGCAAAAAGAGAACTGAAAGAAGAAACAAATCTTGATTGTGATAATTTCACTTTGCTTAATGTTTTCTCGGGAAATGATTTCTATTTTAAATATCCTAACGGAGATGAACTGTATTCTGTTATTGCTTTATATTTATCCGACGACTTTAAAGGCAGTTTAAAAATAACTGATGATGAAAGTATCGATTTAAGTTTCTTTTCAAAATCTGAATTGCCTAATCTTGAAAGTCGAGCAAATTTGATTATAGACTGGCTGATTGAAAAAGAATATATATAATAAAGGAATAAAAATATGTGTGATCTATGTGATACTATTAAAAAATCATTAGCAGGGAAAAATCCGTTTTTTGTTAAGGAACTTGAAACAGGAATTGTAATACTCGGTTGGAATCAGCATTTTTACGGATATACAATTTTTATTTGCAAACAACATGCTACAGAATTGTATCAGCTTGATGAAGATTATTGCACAAAGTATATGCAGGAAATGGTTGTTGTTGCAAAAGCGGTATCTTCTGCATTTAAGTGTGACAAAATGAATTATGAGTGTCTTGGTAACGGTGATTGTCATTTGCATTGGCATTTATTTCCACGACTCAAAGGCGATTTGGGTAATTTTGTAACTGATGGAAAAGGTCCTGTTTGGTGGCTGCCAAAGGAAGTTATGTGGAATGATAATAATATACCTAATGAGCAGGAACTTGAAGAAATGAAATCTAATCTTTTAAGAGAGTTAAATAAATATGAAATATAGCGGTTGTATAATTGAGGAAAGTTTAAAAGATAAATCAATAGTTAATGAATTCAATATTCTTGAAGAAATCAATGATGACGGGATAATTTGGATTGTTGAAGTGGATGAAAGCAAACTCGGTTATGTTTTGCCAAAACTTCAAACTTCAATGGTTGAGGCTCCGATTTGGTATTGCGATTTGAAATGTGAAGATTATCATTATATAATTTTTAACGATAAAATTTTCAAAGTAAATCGAGATTTTCCTGAACAATATGAAGAAGTAAGACAGTATGGAATCAAAAGAGGTATACCTAATGAGCAGTTGCCTAATAAATCGTGGGCAAAGTAAATCTATGATTTTAATTGATATAACAAATGAGAATCTTAGAAGTTACAAACAGTTTGAAAATTGTTTTGATAATTTATCGTCTTATTTATCAAGAATTTATCCTGATTTTGATGCCAAAATAAAATGGTGCTATATTAATGTTGACAATAAGAATATAGGTGGTATTTGGTTAGAAAAAGTTAATGTAAATACTGTGAAATTGGGAGTTTTTATCGCTGACGAAAAGTACAGAAATAAGGGCTACGGAACTTTAGCAATAAAGGAAATTATTCGTTTTGCTAAGGATTTGGGCTACAAAAGCGTAGTGTTAAATGTAAGGATTAGCAACATCAAAGCATTTAATGTTTATCAAAATATCGGATTTAAAGAAATTAAAAGATTTACAAAGAGTAACGGTGTTGATGTAATTCAAATGGAATATGTGATTTGATGAGCTTTGCCGATTATCGCAGATTAAGGGCAATTGCGCGTAAAAAATGATAAAGTTGATTTGTCATATTGCAGCTTTTGTATAATTATGAAAAAATCTTTCGGTTTACAAATATGCGAGTGTGTAGTATACTTTAATTAAAGTTATGTTTAGGGGTGCATTATGGCTTATTATATTGTTTTGCCTTTTGGTTTAATAATGTCATTTATATTTTGTGTTTTAAGGCGAAAAGGCTTTAGTTTACAAAATTTAATATTAAAATCAATTTCAAGTTTGTGCTATTTGCTCACGGCGGTGTTTGCACTTATTTCAAATCCCGACGGATATACATACGGTTCACTGATAATTTTCGGTGGTGCGCTTGGTCTTGTAGGGGATATTCTGCTTGATTTAAAAGGTCTTTATAAACAGGATGAAAGCGTATATCTGCGTGGCGGATTTATTTTCTTTCTTGTTGGGCATATCTTTTATTCGGCAGCTATTGTTTTTCAAACAAAGATGAAATGGTGGCTTGTTCTTCTTGCTGTCGGTATTTCAATCTTGATTTCATTCGGCAATAACTGGTCTGCGAAAATTACAAAGGTCCATTTCGGTGCTTACAGAAAAATTGTATTTGTTTATGTTATTTTCCTGAGCATTACAATGGTTCTTTCGATTATTGCGGCAATAACAAGCGGATTTGAAAAGAAATATGTGCTCCTTACCATTGGCGCAATATGCTTCACTTTGTCCGATGCTGTGCTTTCTTCAACATTCTTCGGTAGAGGAAAGGATGGAAGCTTTTATCTCTTTATCAATCATTTTCTTTATTATGCAGGTCAATATTTGATAGCTTCTTCTGTATTATTTATGTAACAAAAGGTATTGACTTATTGCACAAATAATGATATTATATATCAGTCGCAACTGACAGCTATGGGCCAATAGCTCAGTTGGTTAGAGCCACCGGCTCATAACCGGTCGGTCCGGGGTTCGAGTCCCTGTTGGCCCACCAAAAAAGTCGCTTAGGCGGCTTTTTATTTTTATGATAAATAAAAATAAAAAAACACTTGCTTTTTTCATAATAATCTGTTATATTATTAGAGGTCAATACATAGGGGTATAGCTCAGTTGGTAGAGCAGCGGTCTCCAAAACCGCGTGCCGAGGGTTCAAGTCCTTCTGCCCCTGCCAATTTTTACAGATTAATCTATTGGTTAATCTGTATTTTTTTGTTTATAAACCACAATATATTGTGGATAGCGTTCAATAAATGGCGTTTAATGAATTTTAATGTGTTGTTGCTATATCGTACCTAATTAAAAAATTGCCCTCATTTTTGCCCTCATTTATTTTACTTTTAGCAAAGGTGAAAATCAAAAAAGGGGATAGACCTCGTGAGGAAGTCTGTCCCGTTAAAAATATTTTCTAATTTAAATAGAACTCATATCAAAATTATCTTTCATATACTCTTCATATTTCTTTAATTCTTCTTTTTGGAATTTGTTAAATATGTCAACATATGTGTTGATAGTTGTAGATATATCTGTATGACCTAAATATGTTTTTAGCACAGGTGCAGAAATTCCGGCTTCAATACATCTTGTTGCATATGTGTGACGAAGTGAATGTAAATCAACCTTTCCGTAAACACTCTTATCAAGTATATCAAACTTTTTCAGAGCGTTTGCGTATTGATAATTCACCTGATTAGTTGTGACAAGTTTATCCACACTTG
>OIYQ01000365.1_pt1 | contig 18766 bp, 16 predicted proteins | sample 1588311 | NCBI WGS metagenome assembly OIYQ01 (sample SAMN03283244) | human gut metagenome | biome: human-associated habitat; material: feces | host: Homo sapiens | place: Peru | collected 2012
CAAGATCTGCGACGATTAAATGTTACTACTATCCAAGAGGCTAATGCCGTTTTACCTTCATTGATTGAAAAATATAATAGTAAATTTAATAGTCAAGTAGATTTTAGCACAACATATTATCAAGATGTTAAGAAAGAGCATATTCCGTATTATCTTTCAGTTAAAACACCAAGAGTCGTGTCAAAGGGAAATGTAATAAATTATAAGAATAGAATGTATTTCCCAGATGACACTGTTGCTGTTAAACTATTGTCAGAAAAAACTAAATGTTTAGTTATTGAAACATTTGTTGGTGAAATTTACATAGCGATACATAATACTATTTATAAAGCAATTGAACTCACGAAAGAAAATGAATTAGAACTTCAAATTAAATTCAAGAATAATCGAATTAGAAGCGATCGCGCTAGAAGTTTTACTCCGGCACCAGATCATCCATGGCGAAACTACCCGATTGTTCAAGAATTTGTCGAAGAAGTTAACCAACAAAAACATATTTCTGGTAAAATTAAATCAGAAGTAAAATTACTGAGATAATCGCATGTAAATCACACCCCGTGTCAAATGTTTTTCGCCTTTGTGGTGGTCTAAAAAATGCACAATACTTATGAATTCAACTGGTATAATATAGGTCTAATGGTTTGGCCTTTAAATTAGTGGCAGAAGCATGGGGTGCTAGCACCAAAGGAATTGATACTTTAGGTGAATTAAATGATGAATTATATCAAGGTAAATTAGTAATGGCAATGATTGATAGTTGTTCGCCATTTTGTAATAGTGGTAGCCATGCTATATTATTATATAATTATCAACCTGGAAGTTATGTAAGTGTTTATGACCCTTATAATGCTTACAATAATGGAGTATATTCTACAAGTAGTTTATGGCATGATTGGCGTAGTTATGATCCTTATGATTTACGTGGAGAATATGCTTTTTATAGTGTATGGAAATAAACAATAAAGATTCTAGTTGAACTAGAATCTTTATTATAATAATATGTTACAATAAACAAAAGAGGTGTTATGAGTTATTTAAAGGTAGTTAATCAAAAAATTAAGTTACGAGGCTATTTTATTGCTTTAAGCAATAGTATTATAGATGTAAAACAATTAGCAGATAATAAATATCAGGCTACATGTTTGGGAAGCGGTGCTAATCGCTACCGAACCTGTATTGATTTAGATCATCCCAAGCGTTCTACTTGTGAATGTCCATATGCTAAGGGTAATCGATTATGTAAGCATATGGTTGGTGTGTATTTTAAGGTTGATAAAGCGGCAAGAGATGCATACAGTCAAGAAGTAGTAGAAAAACTAGATAGTGATGTTAGTAGTATGTATAATGATCGTTTTGCTACTACTCCAACTTATGCTTATCCCTTAATTGATAGTTATGTTAATCAATTGAGTGAGGAAGAATGTCGAGAGAGGTTAAAGACATTTTATGCTGATCATTTTATTAGTGGGTATCATCAAGGATTAAAAGATTATCTGTTATCGGAAATTGAAAAAGATAAGTAGTAAGTATTTTAAGACGATTTAATCCAAATCATTTTTGGATAAAATCGTTTTTTATTTTTTATTATTTAATAAATTTTTACTCTTATTATACCGAAAAGACATAATCGCTTAGACTAACATATAAGACAATATCACATTTACACGACATTGTCGTGTGGATAATAATATGTATTTTTATCTACATACTCACCAAAAACCATAGCAACTCTTGCACTAAAAACTACACAATAATCTATTATTTCCTGTAATATAGTAGATAATGCATCAATGGCAACACTCTTTTGACTATTAACTAAAATGGCATGGACTGTTTTTAATTGTTTAGATAAAGCCAATAAATCATAAGCAATTAAGTTGAAAGCTGCTACTTGTTCATCATAGTCAAGTGCTTGATAAAAGGCTTGCATTAACATCGATAATAAATAATTGACAACTCCTTCGACAATTAAAGGAGAAGTAATTGCATGTGTTTGGGCACAAAATTGGTATTGTATCGCTTCTACATTCTGATAGAGGTGCAATAAAGCTGATGTGCTATCCATGTACTTAGAAATGGGACAATAGTGAGATTTTTCTGGCGGAATAAAAGATCCATCAAAATATTTAGAATTAATCGTATATCCATAACCAAAATCTAAATCAATGTCGTTATAAAATTGATTAATTGACACTTTTAATTCAGCTAAATCTGTATCACAATATTCAATTTGGAGTTTTAAATCATCTAATCTAACTCTTAAAGGATTGACATAATCATCTACTAATGTTGACAAACATTCATCTAGATGTTGATCTAGTTGATCATCGAAAGAGGCAAAATCAACATATGCTTGATTACTAGCAGCAACTTCATCAATTGTTCCGTTAAAGCCTGCAGTATCAATCTTATATGGTTCAATACTCGTTAAAATATTATTAAAAATATTTTGTGCATCAGTAGCATCTTTATCTACAAAGTTTTGATTAATCGCACCGATCATTTCACTCGCCTTTGACAATAAAAATTGAATATTATTTAAATCTGAAATTAGATATGTTCCTAAAGTATCAAACATATCACAAACAAAATCATTTAATGTATTTGGCATATTTGTTCCCGGCTTACATAAAATGTCATCAATGACTGTATTTATTCTTCCAAGCTCTTGTTGATATTCTTCAATGTACTGTAAACAAAAAGACTTTCCGTGGATAACTTGCGATAGATTTTGTTGTATACTATCAATATCTTTGCGAAGTTTATGAATCTGTAAGCGTTGATCGTTATTTTCTTGAGATGGTGGGTTTAAACCAGTATAAAGACTTTTACCCGCAGGAGCCTTGGTGTGGTGGAAAAGTTCTTTTAGCCTTCTCTCTACACTAGATAAATCTGCATTAATAATTTCATTATTTTGCAATGTGCTTTTTAAAATGTCAACACTGCTTTGCAATATATCATTATTGATTAAATTTTTAATTTGTTCGCCAGTTAGATTTATTCTTTGATCTCGAGTTTCAATAATTTGTTGATTTTTATTTAACACTTTATTAATAATGCCTTTATCTTCTTCAATCAAAGTAGATGATAATGAATCTAAACTCATCGCTAAATTAGATAATGTATCTGGATCGATATTTATAACGCCACTATAAGAATTATGCCAATTACTTGGCTGATTAAAAAGATTGCGAAAGTTATAGTCATAGATGGTCCTTGAAATATCTACAACTCCATCACCATCAATATCTATACTTAATGCTCGATTATCGTCAACAAAATTATTAATCGATTGCATCCTATGAGTTGCCACATCTTCATCATCCAAGAAACCTGCATGTTGCTTCATGTATCCAGGAACATGTTGTTGGAAACCTTCATTTAAATATCCTGTATTTAGGTCTCCATCTGATGTTATAAATTGTACATCACTTACATAATGTCCTCCCCATTGATTAGCTAAGTTGGTAAGTATATCTTTACCATTGGCAAAATTATTACATTTTCCTGTATATGTTGCCATTAACTTATCAATATTTGCTTTATTCTCTTCCATTCGTCTTTTTAAATCTTCTTCTATTGCTACTCTTTCTTCGGGATCTATGTCTTTTAGCGATGCACGATACAAACGGTCACGGATCAAAGCAATTACATTTGTACCATCTAGATATAAAGGAGCAGAATTATATACTTCAATATCTATATTTAATCTAAGTCCTACTAATTGTGCAATACAACCACCTAAAGAATGACCTGATATTCGACTAGGATAGATTCCCATTTGGTTAAAGAAGTTAATAATACTATCAACTTCTTCACCGTATGGTGAGATACCATAACTCATTATATCAAACCAATTATCTACATCTTTACTTGTTTCTCCAGGATAAAAGTTGGTACCGGCACAACTAGCTAGAATTTCACCAGTATTGGTATCTCTACATAATATTACTGTTGTCCCTGTTGTGTCATTATAGTTAGCACCTAGAAGTTCTAGACCGTCGGGAAAATCTACACCTAATTTGATTACTTCATCTTTATTAGTGATAGTTATATTATCCTTTGATTGATTTAAATCTTTTTGGTGATTTAGGATGGATGTTTCCACTTCATATGCCTTATTTGACAATTGAAAGTCTTTATTCATAATATTCTCCTTTATATAATTCTATAAGTGCCTTACCGTGGTTTTTTGTGTAATCATATTCTTTTGTTGGGGGCGAAAACATCACCGAAAACCTTTCTCCGTTATGAATATCATTAGTGTGAGTAGAATAGCTTAAAGTTAAGCAAGATATATTGTTTAGTCCCAGTGATGTAAGATAGTTTTTATTAATGTCATCTGTAGGTAATTGCTGATATTCAATAGAATACTCTGTGAAATTATATTTTTTATCTGACCAAGGATGACTAGATATCTTATTAAATTTTGGTGCACTCAACAAAGTTATATACTGCTCATTTATTTGGAAATCATTAATAAATTGCGGATAAGTATAAAAGTAGTAACTAATAATATTGTTTTCATCGCTAGGAAGTACAATGGAATTATCTTGTATACTTACTGTAGTTTCACAAATAGTCGCTGTTCTATCGATTGTACAACTCTGAACGTTATTTGCTCGAACATATTCTGTAAATTCATCGCTACTAATTGTAAAAACTCCATTTTTATTTGATAGATTTAAATCTAATGTAATTCTAGTTGAACCAATAAATGTATTTTGCATATATTTTGAGAACCCCGCTTCTTGAATCATTTTTAATCCTTCAGCATTAAAATAAGAATAAATATTATTTTTTTTAAATTCATTCAAAACCTTATTTTTTATGTATGCTTGATTATCTCCACACCCTGTCAATATTAGTATTACACCAAAAATTAATAATATTTTTTTCTTCATATGTTTCCCTTCTATATATTTATATTATAGCATGTAAGTATCATACTAATTGTGCAACACTGCCACCTAAAGAATGACCTGATATTCGACTAGGATACATTCCCATTTGATTAAAGAAGTTGATAATACTATTAACTTCTTCACCGTATGGTGAGATACCATAAGACATGATATCAAACCAATTATCTACATCTTTACTTTTTTCTCCAGGATAAGAGCTGGTACCGGCACAACTAGCTAATATTTCTCCTGTATTAGTATCTTGACATAATATAACTGTTGTCCCTGTTGTGTCATTATAGTTAGCACCGATGAATTCAAATCCGTTTGGAATAGGTTCCTTAAATAAACTGTTTCCTTCGTTGTCAAAAATGTCATTACTAGTGACAGTTATATTATTTCCTTCTTTTGGAAAAACATCTCGATTATCTAAAATCGAAGTTTCTACAGCATAGGCAAAATTTGATAGTTGAAAATCTTTATTCATTGTTACCCCTTTTTGTAAATTTCAAACTAATCACATTCCCTGAAGTTATAAATCCTTTTTCATCTATACCCTCACAAAAAATTATTTTGTATGCATTATTTTCCTCTTCGTGCATAGTATAATCCAATTCTAATGAACCAATATCATTTACATTACGTTCTTTAAAATAAACTCTATTTGGATCATTATACGCTAAATTATTATACCCTATTAGATTAATAATCGTTGATTTTTCCGTGTATCTACTTCGATATTCAATCCCCGCACTTAAAGGATATTGTTTCACATAATCCTTATTTAACGTCAATACATTAACAAGTACATCTTTATTATTTAAATAATTATCAATATGACTATCTCCTGAAGGTTGTATAATTAATTTACCATTATTTATTTCAGCATTTACCTTACACGTTGCATCTGTATCTTCTATAGTACAACCTTCAATTGTTTTACCATTAAGATAATTTTTTAGTTTTTCACCACTAATATAGATTGAATATCTATTTTCGTCAAAATGAAGATACATTTCAACTTTTCCTTCGCCAGTTATGATTGTTTCTTTATAATCAAACCCTGCATCTTGTAGCATTTGTAATCCATTATTATTAAAAAATGGAAAAATATTTTTTTCGTAACGTCCTATTACCTTATTTTCAATAACTTTTCGACTATCTCCACATCCTGTCAATATTAGTATTACGCCAAAAATTAATAATATTTTCTTCTTCATATGTTTTCCTTCTATATGAATATTATAACAAAAAATAGCACTCATTAGAGTGCTATTGATCTTTAAATCTATTTCTAAAATATCTAATATAAAAATACATACTAACCATAAATGTTAATGTTTCACTAACTGGTAGTGCTAACCATACTCCATCGATCCCAAAAATATTAGGTAAGATCATAATGGCAATAAAAATAAAGACAAAACTTCTTAGTAAGGCAATTATAATTGAGTGTTTAGCATCACTAATTCCCGTAAACATCATTGAAGTAAAGAAGTTAATTCCCATGACTAAAAATGCCCAAACATAAATGATAAATCCATGCTTTGTTAAACTAAAACTATTAGTTGTTTCTTCTAAATAGAAATTAATAATTTGGTGATTAAAAATTACACTTAAAAGGACCATGATAGTTGAGATAACAATAATGATTTTAAAACTACTACTAACAACTTGTCGTAGTTGTTTAGTATCTTCTGCTCCATATTTATAACTGATAATTGGTAATACCCCAATACTGTAACCTATAAATAATGAAGCAACAATAAATTGTAATTGGAATACTACACCAATCGCATTAACACCATCAACACCAGCTAAACTAAGCATTACTCCATTAATTAAAATGCTTACAACAGCTGCTGAAATATTACTTAAAAACTCACTACTACCATTATAAAAACAAAACATTAATTGTTTAAAATTAAAGTATGGTTTTTTAAAACAAAGATTATCACTTCTTTGTTTTAAAAAATAAATAATACTAGCAATAGCTGGAAATAAATATCCAATTCCTGTCGCTAATGCTGCTCCTTGCATCCCTAATTGCATTTTAACAACAAAGACATAATCTAATATTGCATTAACAATTCCACCTAATAAAGTAAAGATTAAAGAATAACTTGGTTTTGATGCGGTAATAAAAAAGATTTGACCAAAATCTTGTAAAAACAAGAACGGTAAAAACCACACAATTGTTGATAAATATAAATTAGCATTATCAATTAAGCTATCATTAGCCCCTAAAAAGCGAAGTAGTGGCATCTTAAAGATCATGCATCCTAGTGATATCACTACTCCTACTCCAAGAGCGATTATATAAATCGTTGATAATAATTGATTAGCTCGTTTTTGTTTTCCTTCTCCCATCAATTGGGAAATAACACTATTAGTTCCTGTGGAAAACATAAACGAGATGGCTAAAGTTGCTGAGATAATTGGCATTACAATATTAAGTGCACCAATCCCGTTAGGTTTAATATAATTAGATATAAATAATCCATCAATTGTCGTATAACACGCTAAGATTAACATCATCAGCATACTTGATAATGAAAAACCAATTAATCGTTTTACATTAAACTTATCACTAAGCTGATACGCCATGATTCACCTTCCTTAACGTTATGGTTACAATCGTTAGTGCTATAATGACACTAATATAATCACTAATAACTTGAGTTGACATGCTTCCCATCACCCCAAACATATTAGATAAGATAAAAATTAATGGGACAAAGATTAATCCTTGACGTAGGGAACTAACAAGCATTGCAACACGTGGTTGTTTTAATGCTTGCATCGTTACAATACTTAAATTATATAAACCTAAAATAGGCGCAGAAAGCAACATTAAGCTCGTCATTAATTTAGCGATATCAATAATTTCTGAATTTTGCGAAAAGGCAGAAATTAATTGAATTCTAAAAATATAACTAAATAAGAATAAAATTGTACCTAGAACAATACTAATAATTACGGAATGTTTTAAACATGATTTAAAACGTTCCATATTATTAGCACCACGACTATAAGCCATAATTGGTAATACACCATTACTAAGTCCGACTTGCAGTAATGTGGTAATTAACATAATTTTTAAACTAATTCCCATCGCAGCTAAATATTGATCTCCAGCTTGATGTAAGAATTTATTTAAAATTAAATTACTCAAGCTAGATAATAAGTTAGCAATGGCAATTGGTAACCCGACAAAGAAAATAGTTTTTACAACACTTAAACTAATTTTGCTATCTTCAATATTAATCGATAAATGACTACCTTTTTTCCAAAAGAAATAAGAAATATAATAAATCGCTGCAATTAAGTTACTAATTAAAGTCGCCCACGCAGCCCCTTTAACTCCCATGTGCATAATTAAAATCATAATTGGGTCTAAAATAATATTAATTACAGTACCTACAATGTTTCCAAACATACTTTCTTTACTACTACCTTCACTACGAATAATATGTGACATTGTTGAACATAAAATCGTAACAGGTGCTGATAGCGCAATTATTGATACATACTCTTTAGTTAATGCTAGTGAAGTTTCACTAGCACCAATAAAACGACAAACCGGATCAATAAAAATATTTATTAATACGGCAAAAGTAATTCCGGAAAATAATGCAGCATACATACAAAAACTACTAACTTGTTTTACTTTTGTATAATTCTTTTCTCCTAAGTATTGCGAGATGGTAGCACTACCACCAGTCCCAATTAATGTTCCTAAGGTAATTAGTAACATAAAGATTGGTGTAGCAATACTTACCGCTGTAATCATTAAATCATCGTGTGTTTGACCAACAAAGAAAGTATCAGCCATATTATATAAAACAATGATTAACATTCCAATCATGGCTGGTGTTGCCATCTTGGCAATTAACTTAGGCATCTTTAATGTTTCAAACATTTGTGCTTGATTCATAACTCTCCTTATTTTTTATTTTTTCTTCGAAAAACTTTTCCAAAATGAATAACCTACTGCTTTATTTTCCAAAGGTTGATTCTGAGCCAACTCGTTAAATGCTAATGCATCAGTTAACTTTTTATCTTTTTTTGGACTTAAGGCATAATATAATCCAATGTTTGTTAAAGTCTTTTTGTTTTTTTTCATAATGCTCCTTATTTTTTATTTTTTAAATATGGTTTTAAATATTTAGCAGTATAACTTCCTTTAACTTTTACTACTGCTTCAGGTGTTCCGGTTGCAACGATGTTTCCTCCACCATCACCACCTTCAGGTCCTAAATCAATGATATAATCACTAACTTTAATTAAATCTAGATTGTGTTCAATAATAATCATCGTATTACCTTTATCTACTAAACGTTGCAATACTTCAATTAAACGTTTTATATCACAAGCATGTAACCCAGTAGTCGGCTCATCCAAGATATATATTGTATCACCGGTAGTTACTTTTGTCAACTCTTTAGCTAACTTAACACGTTGTGCTTCACCACCACTTAAGACAGTGGCTGGTGTTCCTAATTGTAAGTAACCTAATCCTACTTCAACTAATGTTTGTAATTTACGTTTAATTGTGGGAATATTTTCAAAGAAAGTTAAAGCTTCACTAATTTCCATATTTAAGACATCACTTATATTTTTTCCATTATATTTAATTTCTAAGACGTCTTCATTATAACGGCTACCATGACATGTTTCACAAGTAATATATACATCAGGTAAGAAGTTCATTTCAATTTTTTTAATTCCATCACCTTCACAGGCTTCACAGCGTCCGCCTTTAACATTAAAACTAAATCGTCCTTTTAGATATCCACGAGCTTTACTTTCTGGAAGACTTGCAAACAAATCACGAATATCATCAAATACTCCAATATATGTAGCTGGATTAGAACGCGGAGTTCTTCCAATCGGTTTTTGATCAATTTGAATAACTTTTTTAAAGTTATCAATATTTTTTACTTTAGTTTTCGGATCAACACTTACTTTAGTCTCTGGATTAAAATGATTATATAAATGTTTATATAATACACCATTAATTAAACTTGATTTCCCACTACCACTTACTCCAGTAATACATACTAAATTATTTTTCGGAATATTAACATCAATATTATTTAAATTATTTGCACTAGCGTTTTTAATTTCAATATAACCTTGATTTTGCTCTCTTCGTTGTTGTGGAACACTAATCTCTTCTTTATGAGCTAAGTATTTACCAGTAATTGATTTACTATTTTTCATTACTTGCGCTGGGCTACCTTGAGCTACAACTTCTCCACCATAAGTACCACTACCTGGACCCATATCAATTAAATAATCAGCTGCTAACATCGTATCTTCATCATGTTCAACAACAATTAACGTATTTCCTAAATCTCGCATACTTTTTAAGGTATTAATTAATCGATCATTATCACGTTGATGTAATCCAATTGATGGTTCATCTAATACATATAAAACTCCGGTTAATTTTGAACCAATTTGCGTTGCTAATCTAATTCGTTGGGCTTCACCACCAGATAGGGTGGTAGCACTACGAGTTAGATTTAAATAATCTAAACCAACATTAATTAAGAACTCATAACGGGCTTTAATTTCACTAAAGACCATCTGACCGATCGTCTGTTGGGCTTTAGTTAATTTTAATTTATTAAAGAATTGATATCCATCTTTAATCGATAAATTAGAAACTTCATGAATATTTAATCCACCAATTTTAATCGCTAAAGCCGTTTCATTTAAACGACTACCATGACATACCGGACAAGAAGTTTCACTCATTAGTGATTCTAAACTACGTCGTTGACGTTCACTACTTGTTTCTAAGAAACGGCGTTTAACATTATTACACACCCCTTCATAAATAAAATCACGTGCATATTCTTTACCACCAAACGAATCAACTAATAAAATAGGTTTAGTTGTTCCATATAAAATCATATCTTGTTGTTTTTTAGTTAACTGTTTAAATGGTTTATCCATATCAATGCCAAAGTTCTCACAAACCAGTTCAATTTGACGGAAATAATAAGTACCATATCTAAAACCATTGGCTGTAATACATTCTTCATTTAAACTTAAATCAGGATTAGGAATAATTAAATTAACATCAGGTTCTTTTAATGTTCCTAATCCATGACAATTAGGACAAGCTCCCATTGGCGCATTAAATGAAAATAAACGTGGTTCTAATTTAGGAACGGTAAAATCACATTTAGGACAAGAATAATTACTTGATACTAATTGATATTTATCATTATGTTTAATTAGTAATTGACCATTACCTAATTTTAAAGCCTCTTCTATACTATTAAGTAAACGACTACTATCTTCTTGTTTTAATTTAAAACGATCAATTACTGGAAAGATATCATGTTTTTTGTTTTTTTCTAATTTAATATTTTCAATTTCTTCGCTTAAATCATATAATTGATTATCAATATAAACTCGAATATATCCATCTTTTAATAGTTGTTCTAAAAATTTTTGATGCGTCCCTTTTTCTTTCTCTAAACTATGTGCTAAAATTTCAACTTTTTCACCAAGATATGTATTTAAAATATCAGTTTTAATTACTTCAGCACTTTTAGCTTTAATTTCAATATTATGTTTTGGACAATAAGGAGTACCAATACGGGCAAATAATAAACGTAGATAATCAGCAATTTCGGTAATAGTACCAACTGTACTACGAGGATTATTTGAACCAGTTTTTTGATCAATTGATATTGCTGGTGATAAACCATCAATACTATCAACATCAGGTTTTTCACTACCACCTAAAAACTGGCGAGCATAACTACTTAAACTTTCAATATAACGACGTTTACCTTCTGCATAAATCGTATCAAAAGCCAGTGTACTTTTCCCACTACCACTAGGACCTGTTATAACTACTAACTGGTCTTTTGGAATATTAATATCAATATTTTTCAAATTATTTTCTCTAGCTCCTTTGATAATAATTTCATTACGTTTCATTATATCCTCCCATAAAAATACAAAAACATAGAACTAAATTAGTCCTAGGTTTTTAAATACATGATGATACTTATCACTTAATGCCACATCATCATCTTCAAACATATGTGTTGGCGGTTGATAATTAATAATAGTAAATCGGTCTTCAAAATGGCTTAATATTTTTAATAGTACTTCTTTTTGTTTAATAAAAAAATCTAAATCTAGATCCTGTTCAAAATCTCTTCCACGTTTTTTAACGTTAGCGAGATTTTGTTTTGAATCTAAATCAATAAAGATAATGGTGTGTTTATCACAATTACCATAAACTGTATCAATTAGATGTTCATATTGTTTAAAAATAAAATCAAAACTATCACGATCTTGATAATACATATTTAAATATACATAAAACAAATCTTGATATAGACTTGCATCTTCTAAAATTTTTACTTGACTTAAATCTTGATTAGCAAATTGTTGATAAAAATCAATTTTATGTTGAATAATATATTCTTGACATTTAATTTGATTTTCAACTGTCGGTGGTAATTTTAAATAAGGATTACCTTTAACATCTTCATGATAATAATAATTAAATAAATTATAAGGTTTTATACTTTCTACAAAAGTTGATTTTCCTGCCCCTATCGGACCGATAATACTAAATATCTCCATCTTTCATCCGTTCTAAATCACTAAATATTTGATCAATTAATAATGCTAATTGTTGTACAATATCATCTTGATTAGCATCAATTGCATCATTAAATAACTGTTTCATTTCCGCTGTACTTACATTACTAATACCTAAACAATTAAGGACTGCTATAATCATTGTCACTACTTCATTGCTATCACTATCTTCATGCATAATTTCAATTAGTAACATGTCTAATAATAAATCCAATAAGAATGAGTGGGCTTTGAGATACTCATCTCCATAAACTAAACGTAGTTTATTAACTACAACATTATATTCATGAACAAAAATTTCATGATACTCATTAATCGTAAAAGGAATAAAACGATAATTCATCATATAATCTTGATTTTGTTCAAAAGGAAACACCGCTTTAGCAAATTTAGTAAATAAATAATTACAAATAAATGGGAAATAATCAAAACTTTTATTTTCTTCAATTAATTCATAATCAACATTAGTTGTTAAAATTACTAACTCTGGGTGTTCAACAAAAGGTAAGATTGCTTGACTAAGTTTTTTAGCACTCTCTTTATCTACTTGCGTCAAGTTAAAATCAATTAACGTATCAATACTTTTTCTAGCAATTGGAAAGAAATTAATAATTGCTGTTGCTGTAATATTGGGATTATTAATATTACGATTAGCAAAAGATTGTAATAATTCACTATTAGGATACATTTTTAATAACTCTCTAATATTAAAAATCCGTGTATCAATTAAATCAACATTAATATCGCCACCAGTTTCTTTTTTAATGTCATCGACGATGCGGTCCACCGCATCCTTCGTTTCTTTTAATACTTCTTTAGTCTCTTTAGCTTTAGCCATCACATCATTAGCTGCTCGATGCATCTTAATTTGACGCATCAACATCAATAAATCTGGTGCTAAATTCTCCTTTTTATCTAAATAATCAACTAACGCATAAGCTTCTTCAAAACGCCCAATCGAGAAATAGGCGATCATTAACATTGGTAATGCTTCTAACTCATTAATATTAGGTGTAGTTTCATAATAGAATTCTAATAAATCAATTCCTTTTTCAAAATCTTGATCAACTACTGCTTGAATTCCTTGTTGATATGACTTATTTGTGCGATTATTTAATATTAATTCATCTTTCATAATAATCCTTCCAATATACCTTTGTACCCTATTATAACATTTTTAAAAAATATTATAGCGATGAAATGGTTTTCATCTTGTTAAAAAAAGTAAAAATTAACTACCAATCTGGTAGTTAATTTCCCTGGTTAATATATTGATTTATTGTCTTACATATTTTTCTAATATTATGACGAATATGATCTAGTTGATCAATATATAAATAGTCATCACTAATCAAGTCAAGATTAATAATCTTGTCTTGATCTAGTGTGACTAATTTAGCTTTTTCTTGAAGATAATTCTCAAGCACCTTAGCACTAACATCATAGTTGTTATTAGCAATTACACAATCAATTTTATGCTTGTTAAGATAGCTGTTAATAACATTAACATGATCTGACACTTGGTATTTTTCAGTTTCTCCACGTTGAGTCATTAAGTTACAAATATAGATAATTTTTCCTTGATTTTGATCAAAAGCATCAATTAAATCTTTAAATAAAAAATTACAGACAATTGAAGTATATAAACTACCACAACTAAAGATAATCACATCAGCTTCATTTACAGCTTTTATTACTTCAGGTAAAATACTTACTTCACCTTGGTAATATAATTTAGAGATTTTTTCGGGATAGGTAGAAATTTGCGTTTCTCCACAAATTTCTACTCCACTTTCCATTGTTGCACATAATTGTAATGATTCATTACTTATCGGTAAAACAGTATGTTTTACCTTTAACATCTTACAATAAGCATCACAAGCTTTTTTCATATCACCATACATATCAGTATAAGCTGTTAGAATTAAATTACCAACTGTATGTTTATTTAATTTTTGATCAAAGCGATAATTCATGATTTCTTGTAAACTAGGATCTTCACTTAACGCTATCGCACAACGACGTAAATCTCCTGGTGCAGGAATATCATAGAAGTTACGGATTTTTCCGGTACTTCCCCCATTATCAGCAACAGTTACTACAGCAGTTAAGTCTAAATCATAGTGTTTTAATTCACTAAGGATGTGACTAAGTCCTGTTCCGCCACCAAATAATACTACTTTCTTAGTCATTATTAATCACTTGTTTTATACTTTCTTTATCTAATTGTAAATAATTAATTACATCATGCGCAGGACCACTAGCACCAAAGCGATCAATTCCGATAATATGATTATGATTATTAACAAAATAATCTAAACCATAAGTTGATGCAAATTCAAATACATAGTTTGTGTCTTTGTTACCAATAATGTGATCAATATATGCTTGTTCTTGGTTAACAAAGACATCAAAACATGGCATACTAATTACGCGAATATCACCTAATTCTTTAGCTATCTCTATTGCTAATTGCACTTCACTACCACTAGCAATGATGGTTTTACTATAACTTTCAGGTACATAAATTTCATAAGCACCACGATTAACATTAGCTTGAATCTGATCAATGTTACTGCCTGTAACATTGACTAAATTCTGACGAGTTAAAGCTAGGATATTTGGCGTGTTAGTTGCTAAATAAGCATTTTTTAAACAACATAATGCTTCATTAGCATCACAAGGACGCCATAAATTAACATTAGGCATACTTCTAAACATTGCAATTTGCTCAATTGGTTGATGGGTTGGTCCATCTTCTCCAACATACACACTATCATGAGTAAAGATATAAGTGATTGGTAATTTCATTAAACTAGCAAGTCTAATTGCTGGTTTTAAATAATCACTAAAGACAAAAAACGTTGATACAGCAACAGGACTTTTAGCAAATAAATTAATCCCATTAGCAATCGCACCCATACTAAATTCTCTTACACCATAAAAAATATTTTGTTCATTATTATCAACATTAGTTAAATTACTGGCACTAAGATCTGCACTTCCAGTTAACAATAATGGTTCTACTTTACTTAATTGATTTAAACCAATATTACCTGCTTTACGGGTTGCGATTGTTTCTTCAACACCTTCAATAGTCCAATCAACTTTTTCTTGATTAATTAGACGTTGCCATAAACTATATAATTCTGGATTATTAGTTTTTAATAATTGTTCTTGTGCTAACCAATTTTCATATAACTGATTAGTATTAGTACTAATTGTATTAAAGTCATTATATACTTCTTCACTAACACTAAAAGGAGTTTCATCTAATTGATAGAATTGTTTTACATTTAGATAATCATCACTACTAAGTGGTGCTCCATGCACCTTACTAGTTCCTTGCAGTTGACTACCATAACCGATGGTAGTTTTAACTTCTATTATAACAGGTTTATCTTTAGTTTTAGCTTCATTGATGGCATTATTGATACTACTTAGATCTTCACCATTATCAACTTTTAGATAATCCCAACCTTGAGCTGTAAAACGTTGTTTAATATCTTCTGAAAAACTTAAGTTTAAACTACCATCTAATGAGATATCATTAGAGTCATATAACACTATTAAGTTATCTAGTTGATTGTGACCGGCAAAAGAACAAGCTTCATAACTTATTCCTTCCATTAGATCACCATCACCACATAATACATAAGTATAATTGTCAATTAACGTTTGTCCTTGGTTAAATATTTTAGCTAGTTTTTTACTAGCTAAAGCTAAACCAACTCCCATCGCAACTCCTTGACCTAATGGTCCAGTGGTTGCTTCAACTCCAGGCACATCTAGATATTCTGGATGTCCTGGTGTTTTTGATGCAATTTGACGAAATTGTTTTAAATCATCAATACTAATATCATATCCTAACAAATGATATAGAGCATATAACATACTAGAACCATGACCTGCACTTAACACAAAACGATCACGGTTAATCCAATGGGGGTGATCTTTAGTTACATGCATATGGTTTTTAAATAAAGTATATAGCATTGGGCTAGCACCCATTGCTATCCCTGGATGTCCTGAATTAGCTTGATTAATCATATCAATTGCTAATCCTCTGATGGTATTAACACTTCTTTCCATAATACTCCTTTTCTATATTATACCAATTACCTAATATTTTATTAAAATATTGAGATTAATCTGGACCAGTTTTTGTAAAAAAGGGGTTTAATAAAGTAGAAAGGAGGACAATATGATACAAATATTTTTAAAGTTAATTCGTCTAGTTTGTCTTAAGACAATTCAACTTATAGATGAATTGCTTAAATAATAAAAAGGGGGTTAAGCTTGCACGCTCCCCCTTTTTACTTTTTATTTGATACAAATACTTGAAACTTATGTTTCACTATTATTATACCCTTTTTCTTGAAATTTTGTACAACTATTTACATTCTTGTTGCATAAATGAGACCTTGCGATTAATCTAAACAATTCTGCAAAAAAGGGCTATAAATTAAATATGTAAGCATTATATTAAAGCTTTTTGTTTTGTTCTCGTAAGACAATACAACTAATCGACAAATTACTTAAATAGAAAAAAGTGGTTAAAACTTGACGGCTCCCTTTTTCTTCCTTTTATTGTGTTACGAATTATTGAAACATATGTTACATTATTATTATACCCATTTTATTATAATTTGGTAAAAATATAAATTATTTATCTGGATTAAAAGTTTTCATTTAATTCCAATCTTGATGATCATCGAATTGATGATCAATTTGTTGATCGTCATTTACATAAGTTGGTCTAACTGGTGTTTGACCTACTTGTGGATTATGGATAGGTGGTTGTGGTTGATTGTTAACCGGTTGATAGCCATTAGGTTGATTAATCGGACGTGGTTGATTAAGTAAGTTAGGATTCATCGGTAGTGATTGTTGAGCTCCATTACCTAAATAGTAAGCATAATAATAAGCATTTTTCGCTTTATTACTACTCATAATATTACCAATAGCTAAGATAATATAGTATACACAACTAATTCCAAATCCTAGATAGATCCCTGGTGCATTATAAGAGTATCCCCTTAGTGATAAAAATAATAAATTAAGCACCAGCATCACTGCGTTATAAATGAAGAAACTAGCAGCAATATAATTACCTGTAAATTTATTATCTTGACGAAGAGTTATAAAACTAAAGATAATGATAAAAATAGCGAAAACAATAACGATCATGCTAGGAATACCTTTACCCGGTCCTGGCATGAACAATAAACTAAGTTGTCCTAAAATACTATTAAATGCATATACAATATTAAATAAAGTAAACCCTTTTGCCAATGCTAGTGCTTTACTTAGTCCAGGATATTCTTCATCTACTTGATCTTTTAAGATAAAAGTAACTACTACTCCTCCAATCATAATAATATATTGTAATACTTGATAAATAATATTAAAAACATAGCCACCGTCAAAAACACGGTGAATAATATTACTTATAACTAAACTAACAATAGTAAATACTAAAGTTAAGATTAAAGTTATTTTATTATTACAAAATAACGTAAATAAACCAAGTCCAATCCCGATTAGTGAAGCTAATAGGGACATAAATGCCAATCCTCCAGCAAAGTAATAAAACAATCCATTGATTATTTCGATACAACTAACAATCATTATTAAACTAATACCGTAAATCATACTACGTTTATTAATCATAATTCTCCTTACATTAATTATTATAAAATTGTTGTTGATATAATTCATCAACTATAGGTGTTGCTTGAGCAACTTGAATACGTAAAATTTTAAATTGAATACGAAACATTACTAGCAAATCAATTGCAACTAGCACTATCATTAAAATCAACATACTAATTCCAACTTTTATATTAATAATCCTATGCAAACTTAATATACTAACCATAAGAATGATAAAACATAAGATACCTATTACAATTATAGGTTTTGTAAAAGTGCTTTGATCATTATCAATCTTGGTTGTATTAATCAAAGCTTGCCTCTTTTGTAATTGTTGTAAATGTTGAATTAATTCGACACTTAAAATAATTCGCTGTTGTTTATCAAGCTCATTAATATTATAACCATCATAACCGTCAGGTAATTCAATTAAATTAAGGGCTAATGCTTTTCTTAAAGTTTCATCACTAAAAGTTTTATCCATTTATTTCCTAACGTAATTTCATTAGTGCTTTATAAGCCATGTATAATGGCTGATTAAGCACTAAATCAAATTCACCAATATA